>JAABUN010001242.1_pt1 | contig 58444 bp, 53 predicted proteins | sample 5559311 | NCBI WGS metagenome assembly JAABUN01 (sample SAMN10711877, study PRJNA513370) | rock metagenome | isolation source: Antarctica rocks | place: Antarctica: Victoria Land, Siegfried Peak sud
CCCCCTGTGTACTACAAGCAACCCGAAAAATATAAACCCTTTACCAGCAAGGATTTTACAAATATGATACCTCAAAATCAATCAAAAATTGATGAAAATAGGTGATTTAGCTGCAATGTGGGTTAAGTTCGTAGAATGCTGCCTTGTGGCTTTTGCAGTCATTAATATATACAATTCATTAATCCTGTATCTAATCAGTTCGAAGTTTGAAAAGGCTGTACAAATGCTCAACTACATGACGCTATTTAATATGATTTTGGTTATTACCTGCGTTATTTTTGGATTGACCTATCCAATCGTTTGGCATATCAAAGAAAAGAGTGGAAAAATTCTATCAACTTCACGCCATGTATTCCTTTTGGCCGTTATACGCTTTTGGTTAGCCACAATGATATGCTCTTATGCCTTTGCGAAAATCGTTGGAACACAATTTTCTCAAGATGTTGTTCGCAATAACTCCCTTATAAAAGATCTTTCAGGGTTCAGCCTCACGTGGTTTTATTTCGGATATTCATATCCATTTTCTGTAACTATAGCCTTGATTCAATTAACCGGCGCTATACTTCTTATTTTCAGGAAAAGCGTTTTTTTAGGTGTGTGTATTCTGCTACCCATAATGTTAAACATTGTTCTCATTAATTTTTTTTATAAAATTTCAGATGTGGCAGAGGTAAACGCAATAATCTTTTCAATAGCACTATTATTTGTATATACCGGTTCATGGTAACCCCCCATTCCGTTTCATGGTAACCCCTCATTCCGGGCATGGTAACCCCGCCTCTTTAATAGCGCCAAAGTAGGTCTTACTTATTATCTCATCTGCACCATTTCTTCTGAATTTATCCCATCAAATCCCGCTTCTAGAATTTCTGGCCTCATGCCATTCCGGCGCATGGTAACCCCTCTTCAGAGAATCAAATTGTGAATGCTTTTGTGTTCATTTTTGCCTGCTAAAACAGGTATAATGACTCAAAAAGCTATTGACATGACCCAAGCAAAACAAATACAGCAATTAAGTGCCGATGGTGTCTCTATTAAAGATATTGTCAGGCGCACCGGTATAAGCAGAAAAACAGTCAGAAAATACCTTCGTAAGATCGAAGCCATCGATCATACCTTACAGGTAGACGTTAGTACCCCTTTACCTGATAAGGAACTGGCTGCTATCATCTACAATAATGACTTGTCTCCGGTTTTACAACTTCGCTTTAAAGCATTGATAAAGCACTTCGATGATAAGAAGGAGAGTTTGCATAAGACCGGTGTAACGAAGCAACTTCTATGGGTAGAATATATAACCCAATGCCCTGAAGGTTATAAGTATAGCCAGTATTGCTACCTGTTTAAAAAATATCTGAAGGACAGCGATCCGGCTTTTCATTGGGAATATTCACCGGGAGAATTTACCCAGATTGATTTTGCAGGTAAGAAATTATCCTATGTGGACAAGTCAACCGGAGAGTTGATTGATTGCCAGATCTTCGTAGCAATATTGCCCTATAGCGGACTTATTTTCGCGATAGCCGTCCTCTCACAGAAAACACAAGACTTCGCACATTGTATCAACGAGATGGTAAAGTATATCGGAGGAGTGACCAAAACAATCCTGTGCGATAATTTAAAAACAGCGGTAACCCGTGCCGACAAACATGAGCCTGTGTTTACGCAGCTGTGCCTTCAACTTGCTGCTCATTATAACACTACCTTCAGCGCTACGCGTTCGCGGGCACCGAAAGATAAGGCGATGGTAGAGAAGGCCGTAAACATTGTCTATACAAATATTTATGGCCCGTTGTACAATGAGCAGCCAACCAGCCTGGAAGCTTTAAATAACCACATCCGGCGGCTACTAAACACACTGAATGTAAAGCCCTATAAAGGCTCCTCTGAAAGCCGGCATGATCTCTTTGAAAGACAAGAACAAGCTTCCCTTAAAGCGCTCCCTGATACCCCTTATTGCCTTAAGAAATGCAAGCTTGTCACTGTTCAACGTAACTACGCTATCCAGCTTCCGGATAACAAGCATTACTATACGGTGCCTAATCAATACGTTGGTTATAAGGTGGAGGTATATTTTAATAGTAGAACAGTAGAAGTCTATCACCAGCATGAGCGCATATCATTCCACGTAAGAAGCAGCACAGAGCCTAAGTTTAACCGTATAAACGAACATATGCCTGCCAATCACCAGCACATGCTCAAAACACAAGGCTGGACAGTTGAAGAGCTATTGAGAAGAGCAGACTGGGTGGGTCCGTATACACGGCAGTCGGCTGATCGCATCCTTCACGGAAGTATCTATCCGGAGCAAAATTTTAAGACCTGTAATACCATGATTCTTTTACAAAACCGGTATACCAAACAAAGACTTGAAGCGGCTTGTCTCAGGGCATCCAATGTGCTGCGCCCGACGCTAAAAATGATACGTAACATACTTCAGGCGGGCCTTGATAAACAACCACTGCTTTTTGACCAGGAAGACAAACCCATGGGTACTCATAAAAATATACGTGGCCCGGAAAACTACCGGTAGGCGGATTGTATGGCCAGGGTTAAAACAAATAGTAACACCCTGACGCCTGCCGCGGGCTTGCGTCATTAGAGCAGATGATTTTTAGTTGCCTTAATTTAAAGAACCCAAACTGCAAAAATCATCTGCTCCAATAACGCGTTGACTTTTCATTTTATTCATCACTTATAAAACAACAAAGAAAAATGAACACTTCACAATCACTGTCACAAATGAAGGAATTAAAGTTAGCAGGTATGGCTAACAGTTATAGTGCTCAACTGGAGCTATCCCTGGATCAACAACTCGAAGGTCACGAGCTTATTGGCTACCTGTTGCAGGCCGAACAATTACATCGCGGTAATGAGCGAATGTTAACACTTGTAAAGGCTGCCCGGTTCCGGTACAATATAGTACCCGAACAAATTGAATGTACCGATACACGTAATCTAAACAAGGCACAGTGGGCTACCCTTATCGAAGGCCGTTACCTTGCACAAGGGGAAAATGTCATTATTACGGGAGCTACAGGCTGTGGCAAAAGTGCCATTGCATGCGCTTTAGGTTACCAGGCCTGCATGATGGGTATTAAAACCCGTTACTATAATATGAACCGTTTGATTGAAACTATTCTGATCGCCAGAACAGAGGGAAGTTATTTGAAATTATTGAATCAATTTGAAAAGATCCCATTGATAATAATCGATGACTTTGGCATGCAAAATCTCAACAAAAATGTCAAGCTTGCCCTGCTTCAAATTATAGAGGATCGCTATGCAAAAAGATCGCTGATTATTACCTCTCAACTACCTGTTTCTAACTGGCATTCCTACCTGGATGAGCCTACCCTGGCAGATGCACTTATGGACAGAATGACAGCCAAATGTTACCGCTTGGAACTCAAAGGTGAGTCGAGAAGAAAAAAGAAATAAACACAACAAAGCATCTCAAATTGTATCTTTAAAATACACGAAAAGCTCTTTCACTTTTTGGTCTCTCTGAAGGGGGGGTACCATCACCGGAATGAGGGGGTATCATCAACGGAATATACACTATTATTTTTATTATCGCTATTCTGGAATGAAATAAAAGACCTGATAATCAAAACATCACAGACATTACCCAATTTCAAAATTAGAAATTTCATCAAATATTTTTTTCGCATTATAGCAGTTGTATATGCATTTTTCTTTACATACTATTTATCAAAAACTAAAGTGCCTAAAGTTTTAATTGGCAAATGGAATGTAACAACTTTAATAAAAGGTTCCGATACTCTAAAGTCAGATGCTTGGCTAACAGATGAAAGTGCTTGGAAAAACGTTTATCTAGGTGAATTCGGCAATTTAACAGTGAATCCTAATCCTTATGTAATAGAAAGAAAAAGAGCAAAAGCTGGCAAGTATCATTACGAAAGTAAATCACATACTTTATCCATTTTGTTTGGAAAGCAGAGAAATGACACCGGGTATTTTGAGATTCAGGTAACGGAAATAGACAGAAATCACATGAAGTGGATTGGACAATATCAAGGAAAGCACTTACAAGTGGATCTATTAAAAGAAGATTGATTAAGATAAAGAGCTAGAAGACTTAGCCCCACAGCAAAAAAAATAATTTAGTTAAACTATATGATTTTAAATGTCGTTTGTGGACACATGCATTATTGATTACAAGAATGTCTTTATAAAGTCAGGCATTGAATTAGTCAATGAATTTTTTTAATAATTTAGCAGTCGTTATAGGCAGATGAAATTCTACTTCCCTATCTACCCAAACCTTTCCTCGTTAACATCAATAATAGTGAATCACCAAATCTTATTCTTGCCTATTAGTTCTTGCTCTATCAGCAAATATTTTGGACAGCAGTTAAGAGCAATACTCTATTTCAATAAGGTCACTGGCTTTGCAAAAACTGTCATTATATTGGTTCTTCATAGCCAAAATGAGCAACCAGTTTTTTGAAAGATCATATGCATTGTTTCTGTGCGGTCCGCTTAAACGGTCCGCAATACCTTTTAAACATATGCCTAAAAGCCGATTTTTCAACTTTTTGAAGTTTTTTCACTGACTGACGTTAGCGACTAATTTATGGTAACAAGAATATTGAGATAGATGATTCAGCCTCCATGATCAGGTACAAGCCGATCAATTGCTGAAAGGTTAGAGAAGGCCAGAAAAATAATGCAGTAAAAGCTTTAATCCTTAAAATAAAACAAATCTTTAGATAAGTTATCCGCAATGATAACTTTAACTATAAAACGCGCTCATTGCATACAGAGATTTGATAAAAAATTTATATTTGAAGCTAAGATTTAACACCTAACACAGTTCAATTTACAGTTCCTCCCTTCATCACCTCAACTGCTATTGGGTTATTAAAGATCAAAGGAGGATGATACCCAATAATCTGTTAACAACTCTGCCTGTTTTAAAACAGTATCAATTGCCTTTTGTTGTTTGTCTGGTGGGTATCCATATTTGGATAGCGTTCTTCTTACTATTACCATCAGTTTAGCCCTTGCGCTTTCTCTTATTGTCCAGTCAATAGTAGCATTCGATCTTATCTTTTCAGCTATTTCCCGTGCAATGTGCCGTAATTGTTCATCTCCCAACACCTGCACTGCGCTATCGTTTACCTCTAAAGCGTTATAAAAAGCTACTTCCTCCTTTGTTAAATGTAACATTTCACCTTCCCTGTCTGCTTCTTTAATTTCTTTCGAGAGATCAATCAGGTGTTGGACGATCTCTGCAGTAGTAAGTAAGTTATTCTGGTATTTTTTAATAGTCTTTTCAAGCATCTCTAACAGCGCCCTGCTTTTTACGAGGTTTGTTTTAGCACGTGCTTTTATTTCATCATTCAGAATTTTTTTCAACAATTCTATCGCAAGATTTTGATGCTTCATTCCTTTCACTTCAAGCATAAATTCATCTGATAAGATAGATATATCAGGCTTGTTAATACCTGCGGCATCAAAAATATCAATAACAGCTTCGCTGGTTATTGCCATGTCAACTATCTGTTTAATCATTGTGTCAATTTCCGCATCTGATCTTCCGGTTCCAGGTCCTTCAAACTTTGCAAGCCTTGTCTTCACTGCCTGAAAAAAAGCAACTTCATCTTTTATATCCATCGCCTTGTCATGAGGCATTACTAATGCAAAAGCCTGGCTTAGCAGGTTAACTTCCCTCATGAAACGTTCCTTTCCATTCTGTAAACCAAGAATATGTTCTTCCGCTTGTAGTATGATGGACAGCTTCTCATTTGAATCCACCGTAAAGAAGCGGCGGAAATTAAACTGGTAGCTATTCCGGTAATAAGCTTCCGGCTCTTCGGCCAGTATATCCTTTTGTGTCCTGCTTTCTTCCACAAACATTTGCTGCACTATTTCCAGCTTTTCCAGCATAGCTTCAACAGCTTTTTCAAGGTCCTCTGCAGGTGAACCCCTGCCACCCGCATCAGAATAAAATGACAAAGCTTCTTTGAGGTCGGACGCAATACCCAGATAATCTACAATCAGACCTCCTCCGGGCTTATCTTTAAATACCCTGTTAACGCGAGCAATCGCTTGCATGAGGTTATGTCCTCTCATAGGCTTATCAATATACATGGTATGCAAGTCGGGCGCGTCAAAACCTGTAAGCCACATGTCCCTTACAATCACAAGTTGTAAAGGATCCCTTTCATCTTTAACCCTTTCTGCCAAAAATTTTCTTTCACCTATTGTGGTATGATGCTTTTCCATTTCGGCACCATCAGCGCTGGAAGCTGTCATCACCACTTTTATAACACCTTTTGATAAATCATCATGGTGCCAATCAGGACGCACTGCAACAATTTCATTATACAATTCAACTGCAATCCGGCGGCTCATGGTTACGATCATTGCTTTCCCTTCAAACACTTTTCGTCTCTGATCAAAATGTGTAACAATATCCTTTGCAAGATTTTTTAGCCGTTTAGGATGCCCAATTATTGCTTCAAGTTTTGTTGATTCGGCTTTGGCTTTTTGTTGATCGGTTATTTCTTTGTCCTGTTCCAGTTCCTTATCAAACTCTCTGATAATTCTTCTGCCTTCTTCATCAAGGTTTACTTTAGCCAGCCGGCTTTCATAATATATTTTTACCGTAGCCTCGTCTGCTACCGCCTGCGATATGTCGTATATATCAATGTAACTGCCAAAAACATGGAGTGTATTTACATCTGTACTTTCTATAGGTGTTCCGGTAAAGCCGATAAATGTAGCATTAGGCAAAGCATCTTTATGCATATACTTTGCAAGGCCATAAGCGATTCTTTTTCCTGTAACCTCTTTTGTCTCCTTATCTCTTACATCTTTCATTACAGCTTCAAAACCGTATTGAGTTCTGTGTGCTTGGCAGGGTTCAACATACCGGAGAGCAACACTTCAAGCTGGGGTTTAAAACGCGAAGCGGTTTTTATGACGTCTGCTGTTTTCCACGTCATGTACCTGCTAAAACCTGCAGACAGGCTGCCTGCCCTGCACTCATGTCCGTCTGAAATAACGCGAACAGCGTTGTACGTAAAGAGAGAAGGTATAGTGGCTTTGTAAGTTTGTATTTGTTCGTAAGCTTTTTTTTAAGTAGCATTTTCATCTGTAGCATTTTTAAGTTCAATGATCACCAACGGAATGCCATTGACAAACAACAAAATGTCGGGTATCTTTTTATTATTGTTTTCTTTAATGATATACTGATTGATAGCAAGGTATTCGTTGTTGAGCCAGTCGTCAAAATCAACAAGCGATACTTCATGACTGCGCTCATAGCCATCCTGGTTATAAGGGATCTTAACTTTCTCTACTATATATTGATGGAACGTTTCGTTTTTATGCAACAGATCAGGCGAATAAATACGTACTACTTTTTGAACAGCCTGTTCCCGAACATCCGCAGGGATATGAGGGTTTAATATGACTACTGCTTTGCGTAATCTTTCCGTTAAGATGATCTGTTCAAAATTTTCTCTTTCGGCTTGTTCCCCACCCGGAGCAATGGATAAGCCATGAAGATGCTGCCAACCTATCGATTGAAGTTGCTCGATGGCGAAGGTTTCAATATTGCTTTCGGTGATGGGTTTCAAGGAATGAAAAATTTATCATCAATCCATTTGTCAGGGTTATTTACGATGTAATCAGAAATTGTTTGATACGATTTTTCATTACGAATGATGTGTTCATAATAATTGCGCTGCCATAATTTGCCCATTGTTTCATTTTTGATTTTGAACAAATTTAAACATGCATTTGCAACCAATGATTTATACGCACCAACGATACCCCCAATGGTTGCATTCGTTTCGTTTGCAACCGTAGGGGCAGGGCTCGCCCCCGCCCTTTTACCGGCAACCACATGCCCTGCCCCTGCCTTAATATCGAGATCATTCACATCTTCAGGGGCAACGGGATACCCTGCCCCTGCCATGATATCCAGATCATTTGCATCATCAGGGGCAACCGCATATTCAGGGCTGGTCCCTGCCCTAATATTATGATTGTCTGCATCATCAGGGGCAACCGCAAGGGTTGCCCCTACAGTCGATTCGTTTATTACGATGATGCCATGCATGTGATTGGGCATTATTTGAAACACATCCAATTCAATTGTCGTAAACCGTTCGGTTAATGTCAACCATTGGTCATAGGCGATTATGCCGAAATCATTTAGAACCATTTCCCCGGCAACAATTTTACCAAATCTGCATTTCCTATCCTGACAACAAATTGTAATAAAATATGCGCCTGCCTCAGAATAATCATATCCTTTTAACCGGATAGACCTGCGGTGATGAATCAGAGGATTGTATTTTTGTTTATTCTGCAAAATTAGAAAGTTAGATATTAAATAATAACAAATATCCTGAAGGTGCGATTGCTTTGCAGGAATGGTATCACGAATTTGTAAAATGGGTTTTAAGAGTTTTAAAAATAAAAAAGGAACAACCACCATTAAGGTGATTGTTCCTAAAATGGGTAATGTTCGTCGGGGCGACTGGATTCGAACCAGCGACCCCTAACACCCCATGCTAGTGCGCTACCGGGCTGCGCTACGCCCCGACTTATCCGCCCTGGCTTTAGCGAAGGCGGCATTGAACAGCCTCAAATGTAATCCAAAATCCGAATTGTAAAAAATTCAATGAACAACGCTTATCTTCGCTTTATTAACTTCAATGAAGATACTAATAAGACAGGCAACGATTATTGATCCGGGCTCTCCATACCATCTTACCCAACAGGATATATCAATCGAAAAGGGCGTTATCCAAAATATTCAACCAGAAATTTCAGAACCCGCGGATACTGTAATTGAACTTCCCGGCTTACATGTATCACCAGGCTGGATTGACGTGTTTGCCAATTTCTGCGACCCTGGCTATGAATACAAAGAGTCTCTGGAATCAGGAGCCGCCGCAGCTGCCGCCGGCGGATTCACAACAGTAATGGTAGTTCCGAATACAAAACCTTCAATAGATAATAAATCACAGGTAGAATATATTGTTCAAAAATCAAGGTCGTTACCTGTTAACATAATACCGATTGGAGCCATTACAAAAAATACCGAAGGTAAAGAGCTTGCTGAAATGTATGACATGCGCAACAGTGGCGTGCTGGCTTTCAGTGATGGATTTAATTCAGTTCAGTCATCCGGCATTATGGTAAAAGCGCTGCAATACATGAAACCTTTTGAAGGCACCATCATACAAATCCCTGATGATAAAAGCCTGGCGCCTCATGGTTTGATGAATGAAGGCATCATGTCAACACGATTAGGATTGCCTGGTAAGCCTATCATGTCTGAAGAACTGGTAGTTGCCAGGGACATCGAGCTTGTTCGCTATACTGATTCCAGGTTACATTTTACAGGAGTTACTTCTCCCAAATCGCTTGAATATATCAAACGTGCAAAAGATAGTAATATTAATGTCACTTGTTCCGTAACCCCCTATCATTTATTTTTCTGTGATGAAGACCTGATGGATTATGATACAAATCTTAAAGTCAATCCACCGTTACGAACACGCGCAGATATGATGGCTATGCGCAAGGCTGTTGAAGATGGGGCTGTTGATTGTATCGCTACACATCATTCACCGCATGAGTACGATAGTAAAGTTGTAGAATTTGAATATGCAAAGAACGGCATCACCGGTTTGGAAACCTGCTATGCAGTATTAAAAACAATTATGCCGGATACACCTGAACAACGATGGGTGGAATTGCTTTCTATAAATCCTTCAAAAATATTCGGATTGCCTTCGCAAAGTATTGTTATAAATAACCCTGCACAGCTTACACTTTACCAGCCAAACAGTACTTTTACATATATTCAAAAGAACATCAGGTCAAAATCAAAAAATTCTCCTTTTATAGGGAAAGATCTTTTTGGCAAAGTAGCAGGCATTTGTAATCGTGATACTGTTTGTTTAAATCAATAAGCTAAACTACATTCATTTAATGCAGACCAAATCAAAATATTCAATTGGTTTACAATACGGCTTTGCAGGTGCTGTTATCTACTGTATATTATTATTTATCCGGTTTAAATACTTTGCAACAGATCCCCTTTCCTATGGTGGCTTCGCTGTTTCCTCTTACTTGTTTTTTTTAGTTTTATTTTATTTCACCGGTGTTGCCCGAAGAAAACAACTAGGCGGTTACGCAGATTTCAAAGAAATTTTCCAGGCAATTCTACTTGCAATTGTAATAACTGAACTTTCGTATGCGATATTCAATTTTGTATACCTTAAGTATATTGAGCCGGGCTTCTTCGATCGTTTTTCACAAACTTCGAAATTAAATTTTAAAAAGGCCGGCTGGACAGATGAAAGAATAGGCCAGCAGATGGATAAACTTAAAGATGCTTTTACCCAGCTTAGTCCGGTGAATGCTTTGAAGGGAATGGGAATGTGGATCGTGATAGATTGCATCTTTGGGTTGATATTCTCTACTTTTTTAAAAAAGAATAAGCAAAATTTTCAGGAAAAAATATAATTATTCCGAATGGATCTTTCTTTAGTAATTCCATTATATAATGAAGAGGAATCGCTGCCTGAGCTATGCGCATGGATTGAGCGGGTTGTTAATCATCATCATTTTTTTTACGAGATCATTTTGATAGATGATGGCAGCACAGATGATTCCTGGAAGATTATAGAATCACTTAGCTGTGTAAATAAAAACATAAAAGGTATCCGGTTGCAACGCAATTATGGTAAATCAGCGGCGCTTAACGAAGGGTTTAAATCTTCAAATGGTGATGTTATAATTACCATGGACGCTGATATGCAGGACAGTCCGGACGAAATTCCGGAATTGTATAGAATGATTGTGGAAGACCGCTATGACCTTGTAAGCGGATGGAAACAAAAGCGTCAGGATCCTGTAAGTAAAACCATCCCTTCACGCTTTTTTAACTGGTTTACAAGAAAAATAACCCATATCCCACTGCACGACTTTAATTGCGGATTAAAAGCATACCGTAAAAAAGTTATTAAAAGCATTGAAGTATATGGTGAAATGCACCGATACATCCCCGTTATAGCCAAATGGGCAGGTTTTAAAAAAATAACCGAAAAGCCGGTGACGCATTATGCTCGTAAATACGGAATATCAAAGTTTGGATGGGAACGTGTTGTGAATGGCTACCTTGACCTCGCTTCTATTATGTTTGTTGGCAAATATGGAAAACGCCCCATGCATTTTTTTGGACTTTTAGGAAGTATATTTATAGTGCTTGGCTTTGGGATGAGCACTTACCTGATTGTTTTAAAAATAACGGATCCGTTGAAAAGCCTTTCTAACCGGCCTCCATTTTACCTGGCGCTTACTACTATGATCATCGGTACACAATTATTTGTTACCGGGTTTGTAGCCGAATTGATCTCCAGAAATTCACCTGGCAGAAACTTTTATTTGATTGAAAAAAGAATCGGACTTGATTAACCAGGGTTCAACCGTTCGGACAGTAGTTATATTAGGTCCGGCTCATCCCTTCAGGGGCGGAGGTATCACTACCTTTAATGAAAGGCTTGCCAGGGAATTTCAACAGCAGGGTTATAAAACTATTATATACGGCTTTTCACTTCAGTATCCATCTTTCCTGTTTCCGGGAAAAACGCAGTATTCAACGGAACCGGCACCGTTAGACTTAACTATTCTTTCTAAAGTAAATTCCATAAATCCGTTCAATTGGTTAATGGTAGGCAATGAATTAAAAAAATTAAAACCAGACCTGGTGGTAGTTCGCTTTTGGTTGCCCTTTATGGGAGCCGCCCTTGGAACAGTTCTTCGAATCGCCAAAAGAAATAAACATACAAGGGTGGTAGCTATTACAGATAATGTTATCCCACATGAAAAACGTGTGGGTGACCTTATACTTACCCGTTACTTCCTTGGAGGCTGTGATGCATTTATAACGATGAGTGAACATGTTATGAAAGATCTCCGGCGTCTTGCACCCGGCAAACCTGCAAAGCAGGTACTCCATCCTTTGTATGATACATTCGGACAACCAGTATCAAAGCAGGAAGCAAGGAAGGAATTAAATTTGAACCAGGATGATAAGCTATTACTTTTTTTTGGTTTTATCCGCAGGTATAAAGGGCTTGACATATTGCTGGAGTCAATGAAACTTTTATCAGAGTTGCCTGCTCCTATAGCTGATCTCAAGTTAATAATTGCCGGTGAATTTTATGAAGACGAAAAAATTTACCATGATACAATAGACCGGTTAGGTATTAGAAACTTACTGATTCTTAAAACAGCATATATTGAAAAAGCTGCCGTGAAGAATTACTTTTGTGCTGCTGATGTTGTGATACAGCCATATCGCACTGCTACGCAAAGTGGTGTCACTCCCCTAGCCTATCATTTTGAAAAGCCGATGATCGTAACCAATGTGGGCGCGCTTGCAGATTATGTTCCGCATGAAAAAGCGGGATTGGTCGCTGAACCAAATCCGTCCTCTATTGCCGATGCCATCAGGAGGTATTTTGAATTAGGCGAACAGTACTTTATTCCTCATCTTCGCAATGAAAAGAAATATTTGTCGTGGAACAATCTTGTGGAGAGCATTGTTTTAATGATTAATTATTAATTATTAACGGGAAGTGGTTATAATAGCAGTTTTTTACTATGGCTTGTAAATGATTATTATTTAATTGTTCTCAAATCATTTAAGACTATCCGTTAATAATTAACCATTAATCATTAATCATTAACAATTTTGCAATTGATATTTAATTCTTCTCAAATCATTAGAGACCATCCGTTAATAATTAATAATTAACCATTAATAATTATTTCAATGTTGAAAGCTAAAATATGATCTACCGAAGTAAAGCACCTCTAAGGATTGGATTGGCAGGCGGGGGAACAGATGTAAGCCCTTATAGTGATTTGTATGGGGGAGCCATTCTCAATGCAACCATATCACTTTATGCGAACGCTAACATTACGCCGATTGAAGAAAACGCTATTATTTTGCAGGCACTCGACAGAAAAGAAGAATACCGTTATGAGTGGGCATCCTCATTACCGATAGATGGCAATTTGAATTTATTGAAAGGTGTTTACAATCGCATTCAAAGAGATTTTAGTTTGCCGCTGACAGGTTTTCATTTGTCTACTTTCGTTGATGCACCTGCAGGTTCAGGACTAGGAACTTCCTCCACTCTTGTTGTCGCAATTGTAGGTGCATTTGCAGAGATGTTACGGTTACCATTAGGTGAATATGATATTGCACAACTGGCTTATGAAATTGAAAGGAAAGAACTTAAAATGGCTGGTGGCAGGCAGGATCAGTATGCTGCAACATTTGGCGGCGTTAATTACATGGAATTTTATAGCGAGGAAAAAGTTATTGTAAACCCGTTGCGCATCAAGCAGCAATATTTATTTGAGCTGGAAAATAATTTACTGTTATACTTCACTTCCACGAGCCGTGAATCGGCAAAGATCATTGAAAGGCAGCGTATGAATGTAACAGATAAAAAGGAAAAGCCGATCGAAGCCATGCATCAGCTAAAGCAGCAGGCTCAGATGATGAAAGAGGCTTTACTTAAAGGACGATTACATGAAATTGGCGAGATACTTGATTTTGGTTTTCAGCAAAAAAGAAGGATGGCAGAAGGCATCTCCAATCCACTGATGGAAGAAATGTATGAAACAGCAAAGAAAGCAGGTGCCATGGGTGGAAAAATATCGGGTGCAGGTGGTGGTGGCTTTATGATCTTTTATTGTCCGGATATCACAAAATATAAAGTAATGGAAGCCATGACAAAATTTGGCGGTTATTTTAAACCCTACCAGCTCACAACTCATGGACTAACAACTTGGACGATATGAGGTATGAGGTATCAGGTATCAGGTATCAGGTATGAGGTGTGAGCTGTGAGAAAGAAAACAGTAGCACATTAATAAACTAATTAGTTTCTTACCTGATACCTGATACCTCATACCTCATACCTAAAAATAATAGTAACAAATAAAAACAAGCATGTCTGATAAAATAAAGAAACTCATACAATCATCTATCGACGTTAAAACTGGATTGAGGGATGATGCGGAGATGATTTTGAAAATGCAGGAAGTTGTTACTGTGCTGGCAGATGCATTTAAAAATGGTAACCGTGTTTTTTTCTGCGGTAACGGTGGAAGCGCTGCTGATGCCCAACACCTGGCTGCAGAATTAAGCGGCCGCTTTTATACTGACAGGGAAGCATTGCCCGCTGAAGCGCTTCATTGCAATACTTCTTATTTAACGGCAGTGGCAAATGATTATAGTTTTGATGTGATTTATGCACGGCTGATAAAAGGCATTACTATAAAAGGCGATGTGCTGCTGGGATTCTCTACTTCAGGTAATTCGGCTAATATTATTAAGGCATTCGAAATGGCTAGGGAAAGGTCTGTTGTAACTATCGGATTTACCGGTTCATCAGGCGGAGCCTTAAAAAATTTGAGCGATTATCTTTTTAATGTACCCAGCACAGATACCCCACGCATTCAGGAATCACATATCCTGATAGGACATATTATTTGCCAGTTAGTGGAAGAACAATATTTTGGTTGATGTTTGAGACTGACTAAAAAGAGTGTCGAACTCTCTTACAAAGATTTAAAGGTTTAAAATATAACTTTCAATGCATGATAAAAGAAGCAATCATTCTTGCAGGTGGCTTAGGCACCCGGCTTAGGGAAGCCGTTCCTGATCTGCCAAAATGTATGGCTCCTATATTAGCCAAACCATTTATCGGTTACCTGATTGACTATCTTCATCAACAGGGTATTCAAAATTTTATTTTTTCTTTGGGTTATAAATCCAATATCATTAAACAATACCTGCAAACACAATATGGCAATTTAAACTTAATATTCAGTGTTGAAAATGAACCGTTGGGAACAGGCGGCGCCCTTAAGTTAGCCTGCGAACATGCCACTGAAAAAACAACTGCTGTTTTAAACGGGGATACTTTTTTTAAGATTGATCTGCAGAAACTTGCGGCGTTTCATGATACATATGAAGCGCATTGCACATTAGCCTTAAAGCCTATGAAGCGATTCGACAGGTATGGTGTTGTAGCTTTAAATAAAGACTGTTCTATTAATAGTTTTAAAGAAAAACAATATTACGAAGAAGGCCTGATCAACGGAGGCGTATATGCATTACATGCAAAAAGGTTTTTAGAAGAACCATTACAGGATAAATTTTCTTTTGAAAAAGAATACCTCGAAAAATTTATAGGTGCAAGGAAATTCTATGGTGTTAAACAGGATGAATATTTTATTGATATCGGTATTCCTGAAGACTTTGAACGGGCGCAAACTGAACTGATCTTAAATTTCCAACCTGATGCTTGATCTGTGTAAAATTGATAAAAGCTGGACGCTGTTTTTAGACCGTGACGGAGTTATCAATGTTGAGAAATATTTAGATTACGTTTATAACTATGCGGAGTTTACATTTTATGAAGGAACGCTTGAAGCGTTGAAAAAACTTTCTAAGCTGTTTGGCAGACTAATAATTATTACGAATCAACGGGGCGTAGAAAAAAAACTGATGACTGAAGATGCCCTGATCGAACTTCATAAAAAAATGCTAGGTGATATTGAAACCACTGGTGGAAAGATTGATGCGATATATTATTGCACCTCGCTTGAGAACAATCATCCCAACAGGAAACCTCAGGCCGGCATGGCCTTGCTCGCCAAAAAAACTTTTTCTGAAATAGATTTTTCCAAATCGATTATGATAGGAAATAATTTAAGTGATATGTTCTTTGGCAGGAATGCAGGTACGTATACGGTATATGTAAAAACAACTAATCCCAATGTTGAACTTCCACATCCGGCTATTGATTTGGTCTTTAATGATCTTGCAGATTTTGCTGATAACATAAAATAATACCATTCCCTAGGTGTCAAGTTAAGTGTAAATTGACGTATGGCTATCAGCCGTCAGCGATCAGCTATCAGGAGATCACTGCCTGCTATTTTTCCTCCTGATTGCTGACAGCTGACGGCTGATAGGAACATTTACAGACATTTTATGGTTGACACGACACTAGCTTAATAACATTGCCTCCGGAATTTGGTACCGGGCTGGCACTGAAAGCTGAAAGCTTATATTTGCTCATTAAATCGATTTATGAAAAAAAGGCCGTACTTCTTTATTCTGATAATACTTTTTATAACCTGTAACACCACCCTCCTGTTCGCATGGGGTTTCTGGGCACATCAAAGAATTAACCGCGCTGCAATTTTTGCTTTACCGGATAGCATGAGGATTTTCTTTTATAATCATATTGATTTTATTACAGAAGAAGCACAAATGCCCGATGTAAGGATATATGCCATCAACTATAAAGAAGAAGCAAACCGCCATTACATAGATTTGGAAATGCTTCATAATACTTCTTATGAAAAAATGCCCGGTACCCTGGCAGAAGCAAAAGCAAAGTTTGGCGATTCACTGTTAAAGAAGTCTGGGCTGCTTCCCTGGTATATTGATGATATCATGACAAAACTAACCAAAGCTTTCCACGACAAAAACAAACCTTATATTTTATTCCAGGCAGGCGATTTAGCTCACTATATCGGTGATGCACACATGCCTTTACATACTACCATTAATCATGACGGACAACTGTCCGGTCAAAAAGGAATTCATTCTTTCTGGGAAGCTCAATTACCTGAAAGTTTTGGTAGCAGCTATAACTTTTATACAGGCGGTGCCGTATATATCAACGATACCAAAAAGGAGATCTGGCGAATCATGAAAGACAGTCACCGCCTTGTTGACACCTTACTGCTTGCTGAAAAAGCTTTACAACAACAATTTCCTGCAGATCAGATGTATGAGAAAGACGCCGCCGGCAATATTTTCAAAAACAAATATGGCCAGACTAAACATTCGCTTGCATATGCTAAAAAGTACCATGAAATGTTGAATGGCATGGTAGAGCACCAGATGAGGTTATCCATTGCTGCAGTTGCTAACTTCTGGTATACCGCATGGGTAAACGGCGGCAAGCCTGACCTAATAAATCTTGATGCCCAAACCCTTACACAAAGAAATAAGAAGCTCCTGAAAAAAGATTGGAAACTATGGAATAAAGGAAAACTGTTTGGCTTAAAAACTTCAAACGAATTTTAATACTCCTAAAAGCAACCGGATCCCGCAATTTTAAACTGCAACCTTTACACTATAAACTAACATTTCATCGTTTATCACAAAATTGATTTGTAGGTTTGCAGGCAAATAAACTAATATCCCTTATGTATACAGTTTCTCACCCATGGCATGGAGTACCTATCGGAGATAATGCTCCAAGGGTTGTAAACGCGATCATTGAAATTCCACAGGGCTCCCGCTGCAAATATGAAATTGATAAGGATAGCGGTCTTCTTAAATTAGACAGGGTAATTTATTCTTCCTTTTATTATCCCTGCAACTACGGATTTATTCCGCAAACATATGGTGGTGACAAGGATCCCTTAGACATACTGGTGTTGACATCGGTTCCTGTTCAGGCTTTATGTATTCTTCAGGCAAAGGTTTTAGGTGTGATGCAAATGGTAGACAGCGGCGATGCTGATGATAAGATCATTGCCGTAGCAGCCAATGATCCCAGTGTGAATCATTATAACAATATTGAAGAATTACCCAAACATTTTTTTGACGAATTACGCCACTTCTTTGAAGAATACAAAAAATTGGAAAATAAAACCGTGAAGGTTGATGAAATCCTCGATAAAACTGTAGCACTTAAAAGCATCCAGGAAGCAATTGATTTTTACAAAGAAACGTTTAAACCGCAATAAAATGGGTGCTTCCACAATAGTGATCCTGCTCCTCATCGGACTGACTGCAGGAGTATTGAGCGGTTTGATAGGTATTGGCGGCGGTATCATTATTGTTCCTGCATTGGTATATTTTCTTGGCTTTAGTCAGCATGCTGCACAGGGCACTTCTCTTGGGTTGTTACTGCCACCAGTAGGAATATTAGCGGTAATGAATTATTATAAAAAAGGATTTCTTGATATCAAAGTGGTGTTGATAATGGCCATTGCTTTTATTGCAGGAGCTTTTCTCGGCAGCAAATTATCTGTAACCCTTTCAGAAGATAAATTAAAAAAATTCTTTGCTATTGTGTTGCTCCTTATAGCGGGAAAGATGTTGTTGTTTGATAAGTGATGTTAATTATTAATGATTAATTATTAATGAATAACGGTTAGTGGGTAGCGGTTTAATATTGGTATACATTACATAGTTTCTTTCCGTTAATAATCAACCATTAACCATTAACGATAACCGTTAATTATTAACACTTTAATATTGGTCTACATCTTAAAGCGTCTTCCCGTTAATCATTAATAATTAACCATTAATCATTAAAAATATCTCTTAATAATCTTCAACCGGTGCGTACGTTCAAACGTATCCTGGTTGATGATTCCCTGGCTGTCGATTTTATCAATCCTGACTTTTGTAGAAGAATGAATGATTTCATGGTCATTCAGCATGATGCCAACATGTGTAATTTTTCCTTCAGCATTGTCAAAAAATGCAAGGTCGCCGCATCTGGTTTCCAATACAAATCCGATAGCTTCTCCTAAGGCTGCTTGCTGGAAGGAATCTCTTGGTAAAGGAACATTCAGAAACTTATAAACTGTTTGGGAGAAGCCGCTGCAGTCAATGCCAAAAATACTTTTTCCACCCCATAGATAAGAAGTATTTAAGAACATGAAAGATATCTTACGAATAGTTTCCTCATTACGCGTGGCATTGTCACTGTTCCACCTGCTGCCTTTAAAAAGTATTGTATTCTTTTTCCAATTCACTTTATCACCAGTGATTGCAGTTAAAGAACTACCCAACGGCACATTCATTTTTTTCCCGTTATAGTCAACCTCATTGATCCAGTCACACATAAATTCGTTTTCTTTTGACAGGTATTGTTCTTCTTCTATCATTGTTATATGACCCTCCTGGCACCATCCTTTATAACCCTCATAACGCGATTGTATTTTTACCCAATAGTCTCTTGCCCTTTCAATTACAATGCAAGGTTCGCCAAAAAGTTGCTGGCTAATCATTTCACTTTTGTGAGAAGGTTCCGAACGCATGGGACTAACAGGAACACAACAAATTGCAAAGCTTGCTTTAAGTTCATCATTCATAATTTGAAGTTCTATTATTTTCCTGAAATTTTTAGCACTTGCATCTTTCTTTTGTTTACAGCATTCTTTAAAGTTTACATAAATCTGTGTTCTATTTTGCAGCCTGTGTTCGTTGGATTATGGAATTTAATTTTATCCTGCATCATAACACTATGGGGCATCAAACATTCAGGCTTTTCAGGTGTTTTGTATACCATGAACACATGCCTCCACGTTGTTTACCTGTCTGTAAAAGATTGGGATCATTATACCTTTAACGAAATGTTATAAACAAAATCAGCCTGTGAACGTTGAAAAGTACCAGCATATAACCGATCAGGAACTGCTTCAAAATTTTTATCTTGACCGCGACAATCAATGGCTAGGAATTTTACTTCCTCGCTACACCCTGTTATTACTTGGTGTTTGCATGAAGTACCTGAAGAATGAAGAAGAAGCTAAAGATTGCGTTCAACAGATATTTCTTAAAACTATAACTGAACTGCATAAATACCAGGTAGACTATTTCAAAAGCTGGATATATATGGTGGCTAAAAATCATTGCCTGATGAAACTAAGAGACCGGCCCGGCAGGTCTACAACAGACCTAACAGAAAATGTAGCAGGCGTAATTTCAGAAGAAGATCTTGATATGAAATTCCTGCACCTGGAAAAAAACAGGACACTTGATTTAATGGGCACTGCCCTGGAAGAATTAAGTGATGAGCAAAAACAATGTGTAACTTTATTCTATCTTGAAAAAAAATCTTACCAGGCAATAGCTGCAACTACCGGCTTTTCAGTATTGAAAGTTAAAAGTTATATTCAGAATGGAAAAAGGAATCTTAAAATATTACTTGATAAAAAATTACAACGCAGATAAAACCGCTATTGTATCAAATGATTGACAATAATGAGCATTGACCTTTTAAAAATATTATCAGACAGTAATAAAGACATCGACAACCAAAAGTTGATGGACTATTTGTCCGGACAGCTATCCGCACTGGATTTACATGAAGTGGAGAAGTCTATGGCCTCCAGTGAATTTGTAAACGATGCAATGGAAGGGCTGATGGAAGTTAAAAATAAACGCCATATTTCAACACTCGTTGAACAGTTAAATACAGACCTTAATAAAAAACTTCGCCAGAAGAAAAAACATAAAGAGAAAAGAAAGCTTAAGGAGTACCCCTGGATATACTATTCGATAGTGCTTATTCTTGTTCTGGCGATTATCTCGTGGTTTGTATTGATAATGATGAAGTCATGAGTTTAAGATATGTTGAACAACGGAGAAACTCTGAGTGATGGTTAATTGTAATTGTTAATGGATAGATGCTTTTATTTGATCAACAAAATTTAGCTACTATCCGTTAACCATTAATCATTAACCATTAACAATTAATCATTGGTATTGTATATAAACCGGCTGGGGCCTGAGTTTCAGTAATTCAGCAGGTGTTAACATGTTACCCTTCGATTTAGTATCATTTTTGTAAAACAGCTTAAAGCCTGTAAACTGCACCGGTTCCTTATAAACATATTGTTTATAGGTATCTAATTTTCGGGCAGGACTTCCCCAGCCATCCATATCAATTACTAATTGCACCTCTGGTCTAGTACTGATCTGTTTATAATTTGTCAGCATACCCTGCGTAAAACGATGCACCACTAAAACCTTTGGTGGAAGGTTGTATTTTGTTACAAGGCCTGCAAGGTAAGTACTCGCATAGTTTACATCTTTTGCATCGAATGTACCGACTACTTTGCCGGGAGCAGCACCTGTCTTCATTGAGAATTCAGGGTCAATTCCCAAATGTACGTTTGGCATAACCAGGTATTTTTCCAGGGAGGGAATTTCTTCTTGCAGCGTGCTTAACCCTACCTGTATATCCAGAAAAACAATGGCATTGATTCGTTTTGCCATAGCCATCACAGAGTCTATCTGATGGAAAGGCATTCTCAACCGGTATTTCCTACCTGTTCCGGGGCTCATCTGTGCAGTAGTTGCAATATAATGCAGTGCTGGAATTACTTCTATTGCTGTATCGGCCAATTGCCATTTTTTAATTTCGCCTTGTAATTTTGCAAGCATCTGGCCAGGGGGCAGCTCTCCTAAAATTCCCATTTGTTTTGAATAAAGATTTCCATAAAAAGCTACCACTCTTTTAAAGGGAAATATTGCACCTGCTCTTGGAAAGGCAGCATTAACCGGCCACTTGCCAGATGAATCTCCATTGATCACATGGGCAAGATATTTATTATATAGACCTGAATCCACTTTGTTAACTGCCGATGTATTAGCACTATTATCAGAAATCTTTTGACCTTTTATTACTGACTTAGGAGTATCCGTTAATACCGTGGAGAGCGGATGTGCAGGTGAAGTAGTTTGTTCTTTCTCCCCTTTGATATAATACAACATCGATGAAACAACTACTGTAACAAGAAGCAGCATTAAAGCGAGGTAAATAGATCTTCGGGAATTAGAAGAATTTTTCCCAAGATTATTTCCTGGGGTTAAAGGCATATTATTCATAATGTCACGGATTAATTACTGAAACGCAAACTAAAGAAAATTATTTCAATTTTTAACATCTGCCCGAAAATGATTCTGTATCATTTGCTATCAGCCGTCAACTATCAGCTATCAGCTATCAGAAGGATATACATTTCACATTAGCAACCTGATAGCTGACGGCTGATAGCAAAAAGTGTCAAATTAAGGTTGACGTGATGCTAATTCAATAAGTCGTTTTATCAGTTTTGTTATCCCACTCTTCGAAGACTTTTATTGCTTCCTCTCCACCTATGCGAACCATTTGTATTTTTCTGACGGATATAGGGCAGCTTATCTCATCATAAATAAAAGAATCATCAAAACCAATGCCAGCGGCATCTTCGCGAGTATTAGCGTAAAAGACCTTTTTAGGTCTTGCCCAATAAATCGCTCCCATGCACATTGGACAGGGTTCGCATGAAGTGTAAATTTCACAATCATTCAACTGGAATGTTTTCAGGTTCCTGCAGGCATCTCTTATTGCTGCAACTTCAGCATGGGCTGTAGGATCATTGGTAGAGGTTACCATATTCCATCCCCTTCCCACAATTTCTTCTTCTCTTACAATAATACAACCGAAGGGTCCGCCTTCATTGGTAGCGACGCCCTTGCGTGAAAGGTGGATAGCCTGCTGCATGAAATGTAACTCGCGTGACAAAATGATAATTTATATGCAATGTTTAATAGCAATTTTTGAACCACTGAGATATACCGGAGTTTAAGAAGAGCTTACGCAGAGAAGTCCTCTATGTAACCTCTTCTTAAACTCCGGTATATCTCAGTGGTTCAAAAAAACTACTATAAAGTGATCACTTTAAATATTAGTCTGGCAATTTTTAAAGTCCCGACATTTTTGTTCCTTCTTCTATTGCTTTATTTTGTATTTCCTCCAGCTTCTTTGTGCCGTAAGCGATCTTCGTTATAAGCGCAAATAAAACAGGAACAATAAAAATTGCCAGAACGGTCGCTGCCAGCATTCCACCTAATACTGTCCATCCAATGGTGGAACGTGCCTGTGCGCCGGCACCAGTAGCGAATGCTAGCGGCATTACGCCCAGGATGAAAGCCATTGATGTCATGAGAATGGGCCGTAAACGCAGTTTCACCGCTTCAAGCGTTGCAGTGATAACTGGCATCCCGCTATCAACACGTTCTTTGGCAAACTCAACAATAAGGATCGCATTTTTTGCTGCAAGTCCGATGAGTGTAATTAATCCTATCTGAGCATAAATATTATTTGCCAGCTTAGGTAATAAGGTGAGCGTTAATATTGCACCGAATGCACCTAGTGGTACTGCCAGCAATACTGAAAAAGGTACGCTCCAGCTTTCATACAATGCAGCTAGAAAAAGAAATACAAACACTATCGACAAACCGAATATCAATGTTGAACTGTTTCCGGCATTAAGCTCTTCACGGCTTAATCCTGAGAACTCATAACCATAACCTGCCGGTAATACTTTAGCGGCAACATCTTTAAGCACATCAAGAGCTTCTCCACTGCTATGACCTTCACTGGCGTTACCGTTAACTTCCGCTGTTCGAAAAAGATTATAATGCGTAATTAGCGGTGCGCTCTCCGTTACTTTATGGCTTATCAAAGTGGATAGCGGTATCATCTGTCCAGTATTGTTTCGCACATAATATTGATTCAGGTTTTCAACATTTGCACGGTAAGCAGTATCTGCCTGTGCCACCACCCTGAAATTTCTGCCATACAAGGTAAAGTCATTTATATAACGGCTACCCAAATACGTTTGCATAGTGTTATAAACCTCTGCAAGGGAGATACCTAGTTTTTTACATTTTTCCCTGTCAACATTAACTTGGTAACCGGGTGTACGCGCGGTAAAGAACGAAAATACGCGACTAAGCTCAGGGCGCTTGTTAGCTTCACCCAGGAAAGAGGTAACCACGCGTTCAAATTGTTTAATATCGTCTGTGCTTTCACGTTGCTGCAATTCAAAAGTGAAGCCCCCCGTCTGACCCAGACCAGGTATTGCCGGGGGTGAGATCACAATAACATTAGCGCCTTTGATAGAAGAAAATTTTTGTTGTAGTGTCGCTATCAAACTACTTAACTGAAGTGATTTATCCTTTCGCTGATCCCAAGGTTTTAATTGGCTGAAAATGGTGCCACTGTTGGATTTGGAAGCAAAAGTTACCACGTTCAAACCACCCAGGGCAGCATAGTGTGCAATGCCAGGAGTTTGTTTAAGGATATGCATCATACTGTCGAGCACCTCAAGACTCCGGTTGGTGGAGGAAGCTTCCGGTAATTCGAAGGTAACCAATAAACGGCCTTCATCTTCAGTAGGAAGAAATCCTGTTGGCTTACTTTTGAACAATAAACCTGTTCCAATATAAATGCATATAAGTGCCACTAAAACATAAGGTGTATAGCTGATGCATTTTTTTACGTTCACCGTATAAGAAAGTGTTCTTTTCCTAAACCATTCATTGAATTTGTAAAAGAATTTATTCAAGCCTCTTGAATTTTTATCCAGGTGCATGGGTCGTAACATTAAAGAGCACAAAGCGGGTGTTAAGGAAAGTGCTATGAATGCGGAAATCAATACTGAAATAGCAATTGTAATTGCAAACTGCTGGTATAGCTTACCTACGATACCCGGAATAAAGCCTACTGGAATAAATACTGCCGCCAGTATTAAGGCAATCGCCACCACCGGCCCGGAGATATCTTTCATCGCTTTGGACGTGGCCTCCCTGGCTGAAATATTTTCAGTATCTATATAATGCTGAACGGCTTCTACCACCACGATAGCGTCATCCACCACAATACCGATCGCCAGTACAAATCCAAACATTGTAAGCGTGTTGATAGTGAAGCCAAGGGGAATAAATAAAGCAAATGTGCCTATAATAGAAACCGGGATAGCTAATACCGGAATTAATGTTGCGCGCCAGTTTTGCAGGAACATAAAAACCACGAGCGTAACAAGACCCAGCGCTTCCAGTAGTGTTAAGATCACTTCATGAATTGAAACCTGCACTACGGAAACTGATTCAAAAGGTACTAGGTAGGCTACATCGGCCGGGAATGATTTTGACAGGTTATCCATTGCGCTATAAATTCCTTTTGCCACATCAAGGGCATTACTTCCCGGAGCCTGGTAAACAAGCAGGTAAGAAGCTCTTTTACCATCAACGAAAGAGTTGTTGGCATAGCTGAATTTACCCAGCTGTATGCGGGCAACATCTTTCAGGTATACAATGGAACCATCCGTAGGTTTTGTACGCACGATCATATTTCCAAACTGATCTTCGGTATTTAAGCGGCTGTTTGTAAACACGGTATATTCAAAAGCCTGTGACTTATCCTGCGGGGATGATCCTACTGAGCCTGCGGCTATCTGGATGTTTTGTTCCTGTAATGATGCAATTATATCATTAGCGGTTAACCCTAACTGTGCAAGCTTATCCGGTTGTAACCAGATACGCATACTGAAATCATCCGCACGCGTAAAAATATCACCTACACCATTAACACGCAGCAATGCATCTCTTACAAAAATATTGGTATAGTTATCAACAAAAGTTACGTTGTGTGAGCCTTTGGGTGAATACATTGCGACCAGCATAAGAATGCTGGGACTGCGTTTGCGGGTAGTAAGTCCGAGACGTTTTACATCATCAGGCAGCGCCGGTGTAGCAATTCCTACACGGTTCTGAATATCCAGTGCAGCAATGTCGGGATTGGTTCCAACCTTAAGGGTAACGTTGATGGTTGTACGCCCATCGTTGGTGCTGTTACTCTGCAGGTAGGCCATCCCCGGTGTTCCATTTACCTGCGTTTCAATAGGGGTTGTTACCGTTTGTTCCACTGTTTGCGCGTCTGCGCCGGTAAAGCTGCCTGTTATCTGTACCGTTGGCGGAGTTATTTCAGGGTACTGACTTATGGGGAGGTTTAAAATTGCCAGTACACCTATCAATACAATTACAATTGAAATCACTATAGCTGTTACAGGTCTTCGTATAAAAGTATCTGCGATCATGTTTTTCCTAGTGTGTTTTTATTTGCCAGCAATAGGGGCAGCTGGTACCTTAACTTTTGAACTGTCCTTTAGCTTCTGGATACCTTCGGTTGCAATTAATACATCAGGCTTTAGTCCATCGTTTACAATGATGTTTTCATTGATACGTGTTCCTAATTTTACTTTCGACTGTGTTACAATGCTATCATGAACAACATATACAAAATATTCACCCATCTGTTCTACTACTGCTTTATAGGGTATCAGAATTTTCTTTTCATTACCATTATTTTTTACTCTAACGGTACAGCTCATCCCAGGTTTCAACAATTTTTTTGTATTAGGAAAAACATTGCGCACTTTAACGGTACCTGTTTGCGGATCAACGGCTCTGTCGATAAAAGCAATATGTCCGGGCGGGGAATATAAACTTTGATCCGGAAGAATGATCGAAAAAGTAGAATCAGTTATTTTTCCGCCACTTTGCTGAAGTTGAACAAACCGGCCGATTTCTTTCTCATCAACCGCAAAATCAATGGCTAAGGGATCATCTGCTGAAACAGTATTTAATATTGATTGACCCGGCGCAACAGCAGCGCCCAGTTTAACCTGCGAGATACCGATAGTGCCGGTAAGTGGCGAAGATATCACGGAAAAACCCAGGGTAGACTTTACATTCTGCACATTAGCTTCTGATGCAGCCACCTGCATTTTTATTGATTCTAGTTCTGCAAGCGCATGATCCAGTGTTTGCCTGGCGATGGCATCTTTTTTAGCAAGGTCGCCGTAACGATCTGCATCCTGCTGGGCCCTTGCTAGGTTAGCTTTGTAAACATTTAAATTTGCGACAGCCTGGTTATAATTCGCCTTATATTGCTGCTGGTCTATCGTATACAATTTCATTCCTTTAGTAACATGCTGCCCGTCTTTAAAATGAATACCGGTAATATAGCCGGCAACCTGAGGCCTTAGCTCTACTTCATTCAAAGCCGTAATAGTTCCCGGGTATTGGTCATAGTAAGTAGCACTACCTTCATTTACTTTGTAAACAGCAATAGATACAGGAGGCGCCTGTGGTTGTTGTGTAGGTTTTTTATCGCCACAGGAAGCTGTCAACAGTAAACCCAGAACAGCCATTCTTATAAAGCAAAATCTGTTATTCATATTCAGAGAAATTGATTATTGAATTAATATTGAATAGTGCCCAGCGCTTTTTGCATATCAAGCTTGCCTGCCAGGACGTTGTACAATGCATTTAGATAATTAATCTGTGCGGCACGCAGGTCAGTCTCTGCTATAATCACATCAAGGTAAGTTTTGATCCCTGCGTTGTATTGCAGGCGCAGTGTGTTATATACATCTTCTGCCAGTTCCAGATTTGATTTCAAAGATTTCCATTCAGCAAGACTTCCTTTATAGGATGCAAGGGCTTCTGCATATTCAGCATCTATCTGGTTATTGATTGCCGTAATATCACATTTCACACGTGTTAATTGTAAACTTGCACCGCGGATATTATAATTGCGTTTGTTACCCTGGAATATGGGGACAGAGAGCTGCAACCCTATAAAAGAAGTTGGATAAGCGCTGTTATATAAATTCGTAAACTGATCATTTTGAAATGAAGGAGTATAGGCGCCCGATGCAGACACCGTAGGCAGGTAATTCCATTTATAATACCTCAGGTTGGCCTGTAACAAACTTTGCTGGGTCTGCAAAAGCTGGTTTTCAATCCTGTTGTTATATTGAACCAGCTGAAGGGTATCCATAAACACTTCTCTTTCCATTTGAAGGCTGTCATAAATTATATCAAGGTCCCTGTTACCTGGATATCCCATCAGTTGCTTAAGATCAGCTGTTTTTGATTTTGTTAACTCAAGTGTACGCTTTCTGTCAGCAACGGTATTATTCAGTGCTATCTGTGCTCTCTTATAATCAATCTTATCAACGATCCCTCCCTGATACTGATTATAAGCATCTTTAAGACTGCGTTCAAGCCGGACTATATTTTCATCCAAAGCTTCTACCTGCTTTTGGGTAAGCAGCAGGTCATAATAAGCCTTACTTACTTCAACCACTACATTGATTTTATTACTGGTAGTGGTTTGTCGTACTTGTGCCCTTACATCTTTTACCGTTCTGTTTGCCAGTAAAAGGTCCTGGTTAAAAATGGCCTGGTTACCGGTAAAAGCAAAGTTGGAAGTATTCCTGGCACCGATCTTTACAGGCCGTTTTATACCAGTGGTAGCATCAGGAAAGAAAGAAGTGGGTAATTGAATATTATGTTGGATGACATATGATAAAGCAACCTGGGGATACCAGTCAGCTAATTTGGATTTAATGGTTGTTTCTGTAATTTCTTCATCGAGAAGAGACTGCCTGACAATCGGCTGATTTTTCAACGCATATTGAATGCAATCGGACAAACTGGCTTTTTGGAGTAAAGAGTCTGGTTTAATTTGAGATGATACGCTGCCTGGACAAATAACACCATACAAAATTGTCAGCAGTGAAAAATATTTTATCATAAATAGTAGCAATCATAATTAATAAAAATTATTGACTCGACTGTGTCAATAATAAGAAGCAGGCAATCGTTAGTAAGGGTAATTAAATATCGCTCTCCGGATAACCTGCCGCCTTATTAAGCATGTCACAACATCTTACTAATTAGAATGTTTAACCTGGTTTATTAGTAACCAATGAGCTGACAACTTAAACAATTTCAAAAACAGGTAATTGGGCGGGTTCACAAATATCATTAAAACCCGTTTATGATCGAAAAAGAATAATTAAATTTAAAAATTTAGTTGTTATTGGTAAATGAAGAAAAATTGCAAAATCTTTACAGCCTAAAATTAAATGGAAATAAATAATGTGACATTTTATTTTGTCACTCATAATGCTGAAGTACCTTCAAGCATGAGTACTGAAAAAAGGGATCGTGGAATGAATTGCTCAAGGCCTTCGGATCTTTAGTAAAGTTATTCTTCGGCTGTTACTTACCTATTATTAGACAAGAATTTTCGTATAATGTTCAGAATGGTTGGCGAAGATGTTCAAGACGTTGACTATCTGGATTATCATTAAAGGAGGATATTAGTATGAATATGTTTGATCCCGCACATCCTGGTGAATTACTACGCGAAACGCTGGAAAACCTGCGTGAAGAAACAGGGCAAAAATTTTCTATTCGAGAAGTCGCTGAAGGCTTAGATACGACCCGTAAAAATTTATCCGCTATCATTAATGGCAAGCAGACAATAACACCTGATATGGCCCTAAGATTAGGAAAAGCGTTCAATACCACAGCAGAATTCTGGTTACAAGCCCATGAGAACTATAACCTGGCACAGGCACGCAAAACAACCGATATTGCAAAGATTAGAGTTTTCTGGCAGCCTGCAAGAACATAGCCTGTTTTATTGACTAAAAATCTTTGTTGCCGAATTGATCAACCGCTGCTTGTAAGCTTTTACAATGCTTCCATGTTTACATCACTTATTAAACCTTCAGTTCAATAGGTTTTCTTACACAAAAAGCTTTACCTAGTGTACTGATTATTTAATTATGCAACATGCTTTATCGAGGTTATATCTTATGGAATTAAAGTTGACCATGATTTATTTCGTTGTCCCTAACAGGCAATGTAATTAAGAAAGCTACCAGCCCTGTAAGGGCACAATATATTAGCACAGGGTGAAGCCCTGTGAAACAACGTTGCCATTAACGCAAGCCCTGTAGGGGCGCGATATGAAGATCAAGTGCATGCTATCAAAAACAATATTACACCCTTTCAGGGCTTTGTTCCATCGTCTTCCTTATCACAGGGCTTCACCCTGTGCTAATATATTGAGCCCTTTCAGGGCTGGTTGTTAAATAAATGACATTGCTCTAACAGGCTTTAGTAAATGTTGCATAATTAAATGGTCAATACACTAGTGTTATCGGAACAAATTTTGGTGGAGGAGCAGTTAAAGACAATGACAACATTAACAAATTCATTGCATCACAAACAGCATTTGGAAAAGTAGGACTACCGGATTTTATAAGAAGCGTAGTGGCTTTCCTGTGCAGCGATGATGCAAATGGGTGAATGCTTAAAGACTGGAAGCTTTAGGCGGGATGTTCTTGTAATATCAGATTGACACTATAATCGCTTTAAGTTTTAAATCTTTTAGGTAATTATTTTTTAATTGTATTTAGTATCTTTTCAATCGCCAGAGTAAGGTTCTTTACATTCGGCTCGCCAAGAAATTTTTCATTACTAATAAAAAAAGTAGGCACTTCACGCACACCTTCCTGCAGCCCTTCCATCAGGTCGTCACGCACCTGCCAGCTATAAATAGAATTAACAAGGTTATCAAGAAATCGTTTATCTGTAATCCCTATTTCCCTTGCATAAGTTTTAAGACTGATTGTTCCCAACTTCCTTCGGTTCTCAAATAAAATATCATGCATCTCCCAAAACTTGCCTTCACGGGCGGCAGCTACTGCGGCTTCTGCTGCTTTCATCGCATATTGGTGCACCTGTGATAAAGGAAAATGCCTGAAGTTATATTTAATCTTTCCTTCAAATACAGCCAGTAACCGCTTAATCACTTCATTGGCTTTAGCACAGCCTTCACTTTGATAATCGCCAAATTCAACAATAGTAACCGGCGCATCCGCTTTTCCTAACCAAATATTTTTGGATAAGATGATTTCATTATTATTTTTTGATTTTACTGACATACTTTTTCCTCTGTACAACCAGCCATCCTGCCTTATGACAGGTCTAAATTAATGATGCCATCCTTTAATATTGGGATGGCATCATTAGTATTATAAATTACGTTGCTTTCGATCCATTTATAACAGATCAAACATAATATTGTTCAACCTTAAAAATACGTCTTCATAAATTCGCTATATTTTCACGGTCTCATGCGCTTCGTTCCGGAAAACCACCAGCCCGTCAAATACATCCACCAATACCGGCTGAGATTTATCAATTGAACCTGCCAGGATTTATTTACTTAACTGGTTTACAATCTCTTTTTGCACCAGCCTTTTTAAAGGTCTTGCACCAAGTTGAGCATCAAACCCGTTCTCAGCTAAATAATCAATTGCATAATCACTGAATTCAACGCGAATACCATTTTTAGCAACCAGTTCCTTAAGATTTTCCAGCTGTATCTTGATAATGCCCTTAATCTCTTTTTTCAACAACGGCTGGAACATGATCACTTCATCTATGCGGTTTAAAAATTCCGGCCTTATCGTCTGCCTCAACAAATCTATCACTTCATCCTTGGTCTTGTCTACCACTTCTTCTTTATTCTTTTCATTCACCTCTTCAAAATTCGCCTGGATAATATGGCTTCCGATATTACTGGTCATGATGATAATGGTATTTTTAAAATTCACCACCCTGCCTTTGTTATCTGTAAGGCGGCCATCGTCCAGCACCTGGAGGAGGATATTGAAAACATCCGGATGTGCTTTCTCTATTTCATCCAGCAACACTACACTATAAGGTTTTCTGCGGACGGCTTCTGTAAGCTGTCCTCCCTCATCATATCCAATATATCCGGGAGGAGCTCCAATCAAGCGGCTGACAGTGTGTTTCTCTTGGTATTCACTCATATCTATCCTAGTCATCATGCTATCATCATCAAAAAGATAATTTGCCAAAGCTTTGGCTAACTCCGTTTTGCCCACCCCGGTGGTTCCCAGGAAAATAAATGATCCGATCGGTCTTTTTGGATCCTGCAGACCTGCGCGGCTCCTCCTGATTGCATCCGCCACTGCTTCAATAGCCTCATCCTGGCCCACTATACGCTTATGCAATTCCTGTTCAAGGTTCAGCAGCTTTTCTTTTTCACTTTGCATCATTTTACTAACAGGAATACCGGTTGTCTTTGCTACATTCTCAGCAATATCTTCGGCGTCAACTTCTTCTTTCAACAAACGTTTTTCACTTATTTGATCCAGCTCCTTTGTGAATTTTGTAACTACATTTTCCTGCTCTTTAACTTTGCCGTATCTTATTTCTGCAACCAGTCCGTAATTCCCTTCACGTTCTGCTTTTTCAGCCCTCAACTTAAGGTTTTCGATTTCAGCCTTGGCATTCTGAATCTTTTCCACAATCTCTTTTTCCTGCTGCCATTTAGCTTTGAAGGTGTCTCTTTGAACAGTAAGATTTGCAATCTCAGTTCCCAGTTCCTTTAATTTTGATTCATCACTTTCACGTTTAATGGCTTCGCGTTCAATTTCAAGCTGGCGTATTTTTCTATCAAGCTCATCAAGTTCTTCGGGCATGCTGTTCATTTCGAGCCGAAGCTTAGCGGCACTTTCATCAATGAGGTCAATAGCTTTGTCAGGTAAAAAACGATCCGTAATATAACGGTGCGACAATTCAACCGCGGCGATAATGGCCTCATCCTTTATACGAACGTGGTGGTAGGTTTCATACCTGTCCTTTAAACCACGCAGAATAGAAATGGCATCCTCTACATTCGGTTCGCCTATAATAACTTTTTGAAAGCGGCGTTCCAAGGCTTTATCTTTTTCAAAAAATTTTTGGTATTCACTTAAAGTAGTGGCACCAATTGCTCTTAATTCACCACGCGCCAATGCCGGCTTTAAAATATTAGCAGCGTCCATTGCTCCTTCTCCTCCACCGGCGCCTACCAGCGTATGTATTTCATCTATAAACAAAACAATTTCACCTTCACTGCCTGTCACTTCTTTAATAACGCTTTTTAAACGTTCTTCAAATTCGCCTTTATACTTAGCACCTGCAATTAACTGCCCCATATCAAGGGCATATATTATTTTAGATTTAAGATTCTCAGGTACGTCACCATTTACGATCCTGTGCGCCAGTCCTTCAGCAATAGCGGTTTTACCTACGCCAGGCTCACCTACCAGTATCGGATTGTTTTTATTTCTTCGGGAAAGAATATGGAGAGTCCTTCGTATCTCTTCATCCCGGCCTATTACCGGATCTAATTTCCCAGCCCGGGCAAGCTCGTTTAGATTTTTACCATATTTATTTAAAGCATTAAATTGTGTTTCACTGGTCTGTGAAGAAATGGTGGAACCCTTTTTCAATTCTTTTATTGCAGCAGTCAAACCTTTCTCATTCAACCCGGCGTCTTTCAAAAGTTTCGCGGTATTATCATTGCCTTGTAAAAGAGCCAATACCAGGTGTTCAACACTTACAAATTCGTCTTTAAAAGTTTTAAGATCAGCTGTGGCTCTTAATATTACGTTATTCAATTCACGGCTGATTGTTTGAGCTGGCTCACCCACCTGAATCTTAGGAAGTTTATTGAGGCTTTCATCAAGTTTAGATAGCACGAAATTGATGTTAACGTTATTTTTTTTAAGCAGGTATTCAATGGAACTGTCCTCTTCTTTCAACAAAGATTTAAGCAGATGCTCTGTTTCAATAACAGGATTCTGATTGTTAAAAGCTAACTGCTGCGCCTGCTGAATAGCTTCCTGCGATTTAATTGTGAAATTATTTAGATTCATAGTTAGATATTTAATATTAATTGTTAATTATTAATGGTTAATTATTAACGGATAAATTCACGAGTTCATAGTTTTTATCAGCAATCTCTTACCGTTAATCATTAATCATTAACCATTATTTTAGAGCTAAAGGCGGTTTAAACTTATATTCAAAATTTCAAGTAATGCTGCAAATTCGAATCCAGAACAAATTTCAGGAAATTATGTCATTCAAATTAAACTTTACCTGCTTGAATTGCAGCCTGCTATTGGGCTTTATGCTATTGTTACAGACTGCAACCGGGCAGTATAATTTTTCAGAAGTTGACAAGATAATCGCAGCAGGAAAACAATCACTGGGTGGCAAGCTGGTAACAATTGTTGCTAAAGATGGAATAGTTGTTTACAAAAATGAGGTTGGTGAAGATTTTAAAATAGAAACACCTATACCAATCGGAACCAGCAGCAAATGGTTCACTGCAGCGCTTGTAATGACATTTGTTGATAAAAATGAATTATCGCTGGATGATCCTGTCAGCAAGTACCTTCCCATGTTTGGCTCTTACAGCAAAAGCTATATAACTATCAGGCATTGCCTGGCAGAAATTACCGGTATAGAAGCAGAACAAAAGAAGGTGGCGAGATTGTTACAGAAAAAGAAATTTTTGTCTCTTGAAGAAGAGGTTAATTATTATGCTTCCCATAAAGATATTATTACCCAACCGGGAAAAGAGTTTTTTTATGGTGATGTGGGATATAATACGCTTGGTCGTGTTCTGGAAGTCGTCGCTAAAAAAAAAACATTTTCCAAACTTATGCAGGAGAGAATCACTAAACCTGCAGGAATGAAAAAAACCAGCTTCCTTAACGACAGGGGTTCAGAAGATCCTGCATCTGGAGCTGTGTCTACCGCAGGAGATTATATCCAGTTTATGACAATGTTATTAAACGATGGCATGGTTAACGGAAAACAGGTTCTGAGTAAAGAATCCATTGAAGAAATGGAAAAAGTTGGTTTTAGCGGAATACCTGTTAAAAGTGCTCCGAAAGCAGCGCAGGGATTTAAGTACGCATTGGGAGTTTGGGTTCAGGAAGCTGATAAAAATGGCAAAAGCACGGTGATCAGTTGTCCGGGAGCAGAAGGCGCATGGCCCTATCTTGACAAGTGCCGAAAGTATGCTTGTATTATATTAACACCACAGCGTGATGCAGAACAGAATCAGAATGTTTTTCTGGAAATGAAAGAAGAAATTGAAAAGCAATTTAAAAGCGATTGCAATTGATTATTATTATTCTATTGTAATAGGGTTGGCTAAAGCAGGTTCAACCTGGCAAAGTTCATTGCTTTACTGGTTTATATAAACCTCTCAGGTAGGCTGTTCAAAAGACAATAGTAGTTTTCGTATAGCTTTAGTAAGCCGTGAAGTAGTTGACAACTTTAACGATGCTTTCCCTGACTAAACTATGACTGCAATGTGACAAGGACTTTACAGTCATGGTGATTTTCTTGCTTTTAGTTGTGCTTACCAAATCTTTATACAAACAATGATCATCCGTGTGAAATCTTCATATGAATATAGTTGGGTGGTAGCCTATCCCCTCCGTTGGAGGGGACATTATGTCCATAGGACATAACGGGGGTGGGTACACCGGGCGTGTTGCTATTCTGGTCTTCATCGTTGTGCATAGTGTGCCGACCTCTGTAGTGTTGGTCATTGAGTAGTCAGAGTCAGCTACCCACCCCCGTTTGGCCTTCGGCTCAAACGTCCCCTCCAAGGAGCGGAGTTGGTACCAGCCTAACTTTTGACACTTATTCACAAAAACTGTACAAAAACTTCTATTGACTTTTAAACAGCCTACCTCACAGGTTTAAAGTGCAGGTTATTTCCTATTCAAGACCGGTAAGATTTTTAGAAACCAGTGAAGCGGATGAGCTTTGCCGCGTTATAGTTCCTTGCTAATTCTCTTTCTTCACAAACACTAATCTTGCCCTGTCTGCTCTATATATCTGATCGGAATATTTAACCAGTTCATCATACTCCTTAGCCGGGAAGCGGCCGCTGTATTGCTTCATGATTCTGTAATATAGTATCTTGTCGCCTGCCACTTTCATTGTTGATGAATAGCTGCCGAATTTACTTTCAACCTCCATATCCTTAGGAACTGACTCGGTTATATATCCCGCCGGAATATTTATTTCTATTGAGTCAACATCGGTATACTCATAGGAAAGCTCAATGTCGAATTTGCGGGATTCATCAGGAACAAGCTTTCTATGAACCTTAGATAAAATATTAGGACAAACAAACAAACGCTTACCAGTAATCTGCGCATAATCATTAGCCGTGATCTTTAAGTTTTCTGTAATGCTCGGTAAAGAAGAAAGCTCTTCTTTATAATTATAACTAACAACATCATAATTTGGAAGGTCTATCTCTTCTTTTAGGTAATCAAGTACCTTTTCTTTCGAACGGGTGTTTATTAATGAATGCACTTCATCCTCCTGCCTTGCCCTGTATATGGTAAGCACTTCAGTATGTAGCTTTCCCTCCGGATCTATTTCCGCTTTTATTTTACGTAACTGTAAATTATCTTTCATGCTATAATGAGGAGTTTTTACAATTGCGCCGCCATTTTCATCTACCATAAGTGCAGTCCGGTCACTGGTAAACCCGCTCAGGTATCCTGCAGGCAATGTCTGGCTTGTACATTCGAGCCACATGGTATCTTTAAGCATCGGCACACTTAATATTACATGGTTAAATTGTAAGGACGGGAAATCATTTATAAAAAAATTGCGGCCTACACCGGCTTTTACAAGGGTATAATATGATTTGATGCCTGCTTCTTTCAACAATGAATACATATAATTAGTCAGTGCCTTGCAATCACCGTAACGATTTGCCGCTACATATTTTGCATCAAAAGGCTGCCAGCCGCCAATGCCTAACTGTATACTGATATAACGGGAATTTTTTTGAAGGAAATTGTACAGTAAAATAACTTTCTTCCTGGAGTCGGGTTCGGCATCCGTTAAGGAATGAACTGATTGCCTGATATTATCCGGCAATTGATCCCTGCCGCTTTTCAACGCATATACAAATTTGCCAAAGTCCTGCCATGTAGACATATTACCACTATAACCCTGCACCTGAAACTGAACAGGAGCCATACATACCACCGGCGCTATTTCATACCAATTGGGCGATGCATATTCTTCTTTAATAGCAGCAAAATCTTTAAGTTCCCAGGTATATAGCTTCGATGACTTTTGAGTAGTAATTACTGGATTGTCTTTAAGATTAAAAGCTTTATAACGGAAATCAATACCTTCAGGGAGCACTACAGTCATCTTACCATATTCCATGGAGATACCTTCATCTTCAAGCGGTACCCAGCCAGGATAGAACATAGTATAATTAAACCGTATTTCTATTTCATATTCAACGGTATAAGGGTACACTTTATGATGAAAGTTATGATATTTGATCCTGTTATCATCGGCCAGGCTACCTTCATCAGTACCACTTATGTCTTGTATATCAGCCTGTTTCAGGCTCCTGATTTTCTTTCCGGTTTCATCAAACAACCTGCCTTCAATAGATTCAACTGATTGTAGTTTATCATATTGTTCCATGCAATGCGCAACCTTATCACCTTTTTCGTTCAGAACAGTATAGGCTACTTTTTGATAATACTTTGCTTTATTAAGACTCACTACTTCAAAACGAATATCTTCATAACGTTTAACAACATTCGCACTTATCAATAATGAAGCAGGAATTTTATTAAAGGCATAATCAATATCACCTCCAAGTGCATGAAGCGTAATAATACCCGTTATAACTAAAATGATATATTTTTTCATAAAATCAGTGTTGCTTTTTAAATACAATTTGCTCATTGTGTTTCTTTACCACATACCCGAAAAAATCCCTCAACGAATTATAATCCTCAGGCGAAAAGTTTGCTTTCTTAAGCACTACCCGTGAACGAAGCTGTAAACCATTGGCTGTTTTACCAATCAGGTATTCAAAATATCCTTCACCACCATTAAACTCTACTTTAGCAGATTTTGGCATTTCATCTACAACGTAACCTTTTGGTATTTCCATGTTCAGCACATAAATTTCATTCATAGTAAAAGGCATTTCAACAGGGTAATTCCGCTCCGCAGCCTTGAACAGATTTTCTTTATAACCTTCCGACATTAAAGGGTTAAAATAAAGTATGTCTTCATTATGGGTATCCATTATAAAATCAAAACTAACTGCTACTGGCTCTTCCAGTATTTTTAAAGAATCTATCCCTTCATTAAAAATTTTATAGTCAGAGCCATAAGCTGATTTTAATTTTTTAAAAAAAGACTCTTTACCATTTTTAGTGATTTTTTCACGGGTATTTGATGATTCAATATACCCCAAAGAAGATCTAAAATTGCCTTCCAGTGCACCCTTGTCGTTGTTTATAATAAATACATTTGTAAACTTTTGTTCTTTAAGTGAATCTGTTTCAAAATACACCGCTGATGGTTCTTTGCTTATTATCCGTCCAACGCCATTGTAGCAATCCCCTGCAAGTTTTCCAAAACCTAAGGGGCGGGTAGCATCAAGATAATACGTGTTATCATCTACATGAGCCGCTGCGATAACATAATTAAACCGATCCATTAACGGATACAAGTCACTGGCAACTCCATGCTGACGTGTACTAAGCAACAAAGGATCGGTTTTAATGTTTTCATGACGAAGCATACTTACCAGTAACAGATTAATATCTGACACACTACCGTTTTTATTTTTAAAAATAGACTTCAATGAATTATTAAGTTTTACATCGCTGTAGTCAGTGCAGGTAAAATTATTCCTTACAAAAGAATATATTTTATTTGCTTTTTCCAATAGATTGGTACAACTACCTACAATAGCTTTCATATCATCATTAAGCCAGTTATTGTCTTTTTCTATCGCCACTCCAAAATCTTCATCTTTCATTAATGCTTCGCTGGCGCTAACCCAGTTTCCCATAATATCTTTAACCGGCTGATTAGGAAACCGGTATTGAGACAACTGGAATTCAATTTTAGACACATGATTTCTTAAGGTGGAAGTATAGTTTTCTTCCTTTATGGCAGGCACATCTTTTATCACCCATCTTGTATTTGTTACATTACCGGTTAGGGATATATGTTCACTGCTTGATGTAAGGGAAACTCCTGGTTGCATTACGTTATAGCTCTTATAACTGTTGGTAGATTTATTTATGAAATATGGAATATAGCCCTGTGAAAGGGAAACGTAGTTGAAAAATTCCGGTAAGGCAATCTGGTACTCACTCCACAGGCACGGGTACTCACCCTGGAAGGTCCATGGCTGAAGATTGAAAAGGAAATCAGAGGAGACTGTATATGAGTATTCAATGATTGAATTCTCTTTAACAGCAGGGAAAGTAAACTTTTTACGTACCAGGTTCTTGGAGATTTTTTCTTTAAAGATACTGCTGCTCTCCAGTTTGGTTTCAATTACCTGGCCATTCTCGAGGTTATAGGTAATTGCTTTCAGGTTCTCCAGCTTTTCTTCATCCTGTGCCTTTGAAAATAAAAATACCTCTTCGTTAGCAGCGTCAAAACCATTGCGGTTAAGTATCTTAACCCGCTTTTGCCGCTTAAAATAAAGAGTGAACCAGCCTTTGCTATTCCCTTCAAAGTAAGAGGTTCCGATGTCAGCGATTACAACCGCATTTACGCTGGTATCAAAATGATGTTTCGATAAATCAAAATCTTCAGGGGAGATTTTACCGAATTTAACAGGGGATTTGTCTTGGGCGAAAGAAACAGACATTGGCAACAATGAAATAATTGTTGCACAAAGCATAATAAGCTTTGATTTCATGAGGTTTTTGAGGTTTAAGGTTTTATAAAAACGTATTATAATTTGATAAAGTACAAAAATTTTTGAGATTGTCATAATAATTGGGTTTAAGTAATAATGTGAATTAATTGCATTAATCAGATATTGAAGTTCCAGGTAGTGACAATAATAAAGTTTGATAAATATCAAATTGTGAAGACAGTGAACATTTAATGTTGCTTTCGATGCTAATAGGAGTGTTATAAGTAACACCTTGTATCCAGTAATGTAGTTTATTCTTAAATTGTTGCTTTTGCTGTCAGCGGTCAGCTATCAGCAATCAGGAGGAAATACATTACACATTAGCGTCCTGATAGCGACATTTACAGACATTTTATGGTTGATATAAATAGTTAATAGTAGGTAAAAAAAAGGCGAAGCCTTTCCATAAAGGAAAGGCTTCGCCTCAACAAATATTATTCAATAAATTAGCTCATCACAATGTCACCGGTTTCAATATATTGTTTAAAACTTAAGATATCAGTTTCGATGGTCTTTTTAAATAATGGTTGAAAGAGCCATGCTAAGGCACTGCCAACATAACCTGCTGGCGGTTTATATGTAATAACCACAGTTAACTCAGTGCCACCATGACCAAGGGCATCCCTGAAACTAACCTTTCCTGCATTATCAATAGTGGCTCCTGGTAATGATTTCCATGAGATCAACGCATCTTCTTCCTCTTTTACAATTTCTGCATCCCATTCAACTGAAGTAATATTTCCTGGAATATTCACTTCCCAATGAGATTTTTTATCATCTATCTCCTTTACACTCTTAAGGTGTTTCATAAAACGGGGAAGATTCTCAAGATTTCGCCAAAAATCATACACTTCATCTTTTGGCTTATTTACTATAAAAGTAGTTTGAATATTTATAGACTCAGGGGTAGTGGTATATTTTGACCGCTGTATCTGACTATATACGGGACAATGACCTGATGCACCTCTGTAAATTAAATAACCACCTAAAGCTGCTTTGACAATACTAAATTTTTTAATTCCTCTTGTTAAAAGATAAAATCCTAAGGCTACTGAAGCAATTCTTTCCTTGTCTTCTACATTAATAACAGTTGTGCCATAATTATGTATACTTTTCTTTATAGATCCTGTATTATTTAATTGCATAAAATATGTTTTTTATTATGCTATCTAAAATCGGGCTTTCTTTAACTATTAATTTACATTTACTATAAATCCATAATAAATCATTGAGTATTAATATTTTATTTCTTTTGGCTTATCATAACATCATGCATTAAATCTGGATTGTGGATATTGGCTCCAACGGAATTATAAATTGTGAGTATTTAATTACACAATTTAGCCGGCTAAATTCAAACTGTTAATTTTAAGTGATTAATTAACTTAATAAAATTTTAGCTTTTTAAGTTTCGTTAGAGGCAGTATGCATGTTGTAACTTCGTCAAACAGTTTTTCATGATGCTATTAAAAATAAAAATTTTATTATTTAGTTTTTTCCTGCTTGGTTCTGTTGCTAATGCCCAGCTTTTATCCGCCACCAATAAAAAATTGATGGACAGAAAAGAAGATTCTCTAAAAAACGCAGCTGATAGCATGGTTAATGGCATTACGCCAGCCAAAAGGTTCCGTTCAGATAGTATCCTGGTCCGTACATTAGTAAGGGCTTTACAAATTAATAATTCTTTTTATTATCCATTCGACTCCTTACAGACCGTGTCGAAATTATATCCACCCGATAGTAGTTTTCGCATTTTTACCTGGCAACTTAAGAAGGATGATTACATGTACATTCAAAAAGGCGCTATCCAGATGAGAACATCTAACGGTGAATTAAAATTATTCCCTTTGTTTGATGCATCTATGTTCACCGCCAAACCATTGGATTCTGTAAGAACCCGGAATACCTGGATCGGCGCGATTTATTATAAGATCATTCAAAAAAATTACAACAATAAAAATTATTATACATTGTTAGGCTTTGATGACTTTAGCATTAACAGTAACCGTAAATGGATGGAAGTGCTTAGCTTCAATGATAAGAGTGAGCCGGTTTTCGGCGGACCATATATTTCATTTAAAGAAGACACTGTAAAGAGACCAACACTACAACGTTTTAATATTGAATATAAAAAAGACGCCAGGACAACTTTCAATTACAACCCGGAAATGGACATGATTATTTATGATCATCTCATCTCAGAAACAGAAGAGCCAGAGAAAAAAGATACCTATATTCCTGATGGAGATTTTGAAGGATTCAAATGGAAAGACGGCCAGTGGGTGCACGTTGATAAAGTTTTTAATTTTAGTTTGAAAGAAGGTGAAGCTCCTGTTGAAGAGGCACTAAGGGATAAAGAAGGTAACATTGATGAAAACAAGCTTTTAGAACAATCAATAAAGAATGAACAGAAAGCTAATAAAAAACAAGCTTCGCCCCCATTAAAGAAGAAAACCAAACCCTGATATTGTCTGAATTGGGATTCGTGGGATTATGGAATTATGGGATAGATCAAAGGTTTATTATTTTTATAATCCTTAAAACAAACAATCAAATAACTGGATTATGATGGTGTTTAACAATCCTATAATCCCTTAATCTCACGAATCCCAATTCAGACAATATTCAATTATCAAGCTTAAGTACAGCCAGAAAGGCTTCCTGTGGCACTTCTACATTACCGATCTGTTTCATTCGCTTCTTACCTTCTTTTTGTTTTTCCAGCAATTTACGTTTACGGCTGATATCACCACCATAACATTTTGCGGTAACATCTTTCCGGATGGCACTGATATTTTCACGCGCGACTATCTTGGCGCCAATCGCTGCTTGTATGGCAATTGCGAATTGCTGTCTTGGTAATAACTCTTTTAATTTCTCACAAAGCTTCCTGCCAAATTCATGAGAGCGTACCCGGTGGATGAGCGCACTTAATGCATCTACCTTTTCACCATTTAACAGGATATCCATCTTGCAGATATCACTTTCCCTGTAACCAATCGGGTGGTAGTCGAATGATGCGTAACCCCTTGTCTGACTTTTAAGCTTATCATAAAAATCAAAAACAATTTCTGTAAGCGGTATTTCAAAAATCAGTTCAACCCTGGTAGTGGTTAAATAACTTTGATTTAAAAGATTTCCCCGTTTACCCAGGCACAGGGTCATGATGTTGCCGATATAATCAGGTTTGGTGATGATCTGTGCATTGATATAAGGTTCTTCAATCTTTTCAATGCGACTGGGATCAGGCATCTCGGTAGGATTGTTCACGGTGATCTTTTCACCCCTGGTTGTATAGGCAATAAAGCTAACATTGGGAACAGTAGTAATCACCGTTTGATTAAATTCCCTTTCTAATCGTTCCTGGATAATTTCCATGTGCAGCATTCCCAGGAATCCGCATCGAAAGCCAAAGCCAAGCGCCTGAGAAGTTTCCAGTTCATATGTTAGGGACGCATCATTAAGCTGCAGCTTTTCCATGCAATCTCTTAGCTCTTCAAACTCATCTGTATTTACTGGAAATATTCCTGCAAAAACCATGGGCTTAACTTCCTGGAAACCCCTGATTCCCTCGGTGCATGGATTAGCTACCAGGGTAATGGTATCTCCTACTTTTACTTCCTTGGCATTTTTTATTCCTGTAATTATATATCCCACGTCACCCGTTTTTACTTCGGGTTTTGGATCCATGGTTAATTTAAGTATACCTACTTCGGCCGCTTCGTATTCGTTATCTGTGGAAACAAATTTAATCTTATCACCTTTTTTAAGGTTGCCCTGTAAAATTCTAAAGTAAACGATAATACCGCGGAAGGGGTTAAAAACACTGTCGAATACCAGGGCTTGCAATGGCGCACTGGGATCGCCTTTAGGAGCAGGGATTCTTTCTACAATAGCTTTCAACACTCCATTTACGCCAATGCCGGTTTTACCGCTTGCGAGTAAAATATCTTCTTCCTTACAGCCTATCAATTCTATTATCTGGTCTTTTACCTCGGGTATCATAGCGCCATCCATGTCGATCTTGTTGATGACAGGAATAATCTCCAGATTATTTTCAATGGCCAGGTAAAGGTTAGAGATGGTTTGCGCCTGTATGCCCTGGGTGGCATCCACCAATAATAGCGCCCCTTCGCAGGCGGCAAGGGCCCTGCTTACTTCATAACTGAAATCAACATGACCGGGAGTATCAATAAGGTTTAATATATATTCAGTACCCTCGAAATTATAATTTATCTGTATAGCGTGACTCTTGATTGTTATTCCTTTCTCTCTTTCAAGATCCATATCATCCAGTACCTGTGCCTGCATATCGCGTTCCGATATAGTATGTGTAATCTCCAATAAGCGGTCTGCCAGGGTACTTTTTCCATGGTCTATATGGGCTATTATGCAAAAATTTCTAATATGCTTCATTAAGGCTTGTTCCTTTTTATTCGCGGTGCAAAAGTAATGAAAAGGAGTGAGCTAATGAACTCTGCACTCCATACGCTTCAATCTTTCGATAATGCCCGTAGCTGAAACCAAACGAAAATCTTACATTCGCTCCAAATCTCTGACCATGGAAGTAAAAGCACTTTTCGAAAAAGCTATTGCAGACAGTAAAGCACTACCTGAGAAACCAAGCAATGAAACATTGCTAAATTTGTATTCATTATACAAACAATCTACAGAAGGCGATGTAAAAGGTGAAGCTCCGGCAATGTTTGATTTTGTTGCTAAAGCAAAATATGAATCATGGTCTTCATTAAAAGGCAAAACACAGGAAGCCGCAATGCAGGAATATATTAACCTGGTGGAAAAGTTGAAAGCCTAGTTTATTAATGAAAAATCTTTTCTTTTATAAATTATACTTATTTGATAAAAGATTATTTTTTTTGATAGCAGTATTCTGCGGTCTATCTGTTTTATGTAATATTAAGGGAGATGAAATCACTCCCTTTTTTATTTGGGCTATGTATTCTGAAAAGGAAAGTACCACCAACAAGTATGAAATCTTCAGGATACAGGTGAATGACAGGATACTGATAGATTACACTTCTGGTTATACAGACAATAACCGGTTTTTTTTAAGTGCGCCACTCTCCTATTATAATAAGATCAAACTAAATGATTTTAAAGAGCCTACCTTAAGCTTTATTCAAAAAAAGCTTGGAAAAAAATACAACGCTTTACAACCACTGGCGGAAAGAATCTATAACGGTAACCTTAACACGAAACAGTTTACAGAATGGTATGTAAGATATTTACAACAATCAACCGGGAAACCTATTTATAATTTACAGGTAGATGTTCTTACCAGCCACTTCGCTGCAAATCAGCTACTACAAACAGATTCAAGTTATCTATTAATTCAATGGAAGCAGCCATAAGCAAGGATCTGGGGGAGTTTAAATACCAAAGGAAGCTTCTTTGCAAGCTTGTATTTGCATTCATTTTTTTCTTTTTACTGTACTATCTGTATTCAAATACGATGGTGCACCAGCTACACTCCCCGGTATTAATTTTTCCTTATGTTGATATCACCTATTGGCTTTTTCATTCTCTTAAAATTACGGAATTCATTACGCATAATTATTTCATCTCCTGTTGTTTTGATGTATTACTGTTTGCCTCGTGTGTCCTGTCGTTTCTTTTTCCTGGTAAGCGATTTTTTGTAATTACTTTTTTTGTTTTGTATTGTATTTACTATATCATATTTAACAGTTACGGTACCCAGCATACGCATTCAAAAGCTGGAATTTTATTGATGCCCCTGCCCTTTATGGTTCCAAAAAAAATGTTTTACTACATGTGGGAAGCCATGAGGTATTTTACTTTATTTGTATATGCAGACGCTTTTTTATGGAAGTTATTCAGGGTTGATTTTCTAACAGGGGATCATGGCAGCTTAGTAATAAAGAAAAACTTTGCTGCCTATTTGTATTACCATCCTTATGGTTTTTTGGCAGACATGTATACATGGTTATTCAAACATCCTGGAATTATTCAGGTAATTTTTATTACAGGCTTTATTATGGAAGGATGTTTTGTAACAGGCTTTTTTACCAAACGCTTTGACAGGTATTTATTAGTATTATCTATTTTATTACCTGTTGGCTTCCTGCTTTTATCAGACGCCTTTTTCTTTGAACTGCTGATCCTGTCTTTTACCCTCTTGAATTTTCAAATGTTATCCAAGCCTGTAAGGCAACAAGGAACAACCTGGCGAAGCGGATGAGCTTCGCCAGGTTGTTCCCATAATCACTTTGGCCTGTACGGATTGTATAAGTCAGTAATAATCTTTCCGATAGTTTCATAATTATATTTCCCTTTAGCCATTTCACTTATTTGAATTTTATCATACGCTTTATAGTTTTTTATCAAGGTAATAATTGCCTGCACTAATTGCGATTCATTTTTCGATGACACCAGTATCCCGTTATGTGCGGTTATAACTTCAGGTATTCCTCCAACATTAGTAGCTATAACCGGTAATCCGCAGCATAAGGCTTCAAGAATCACACAGGGCTGGTTTTCATATTTGCTGAACAATACAAAGGCCGATGACTTCATCATTTTTTTTGCTACCTGAGCGTAAGAAATTTCTCCGGTCCATTCTATATAGTTATCAAGGCCCAACTGAGAAGCTTTATTTTTTAAATCAACTGAAGCAGGTCCTGCCATTGTTAATTTCCAGTTAGTATGTGACAATAGAAGTTGTGAAAATGAATTCAATAATCCTTCTATATTTTTTTGAGGGCCCATAGAAGATACATGGATAAATTTAAATTCCTTTCCTGAATAATCCGATAAAGTAAAATATGCCGTATTCACTGCATTTGATACAACCTGAAATTTAACAGGATAAATATTGTCCTGGATATACTTTCCTAGTTGCTGACTAACGGGCACGATCAGGCGAGCATGTTTAAGAACTAATCCTAACAGGTATTTGAAAAACCAGCCTTTGTTATAAATATTTTCAATTGCATTTTTATCATAGCCGGTCCAATGTTCTGTTAATATGTAAGGAATACCCTTCTGCTTTTTCAACCACAATACCACTACGCCGGCCCACATGGCTACATGCACATGCACTAGTTTGGGTGTACCATTATTTTTTATAAATGAAGTAATAAGTTCCCTAAAGGTCTTTAAATAGGTAAATACTGAAATAATCCTGTCAAAAAACTTTATTCCTGTTATGAAAGGTTTATAATACGCAATGCTTTCACTAAGATTGCCTCGCGTAGAATTATCAACCCTTACATGATCTGTCACATCTCCATATTCATCCTTAACTACAAATATTACATGAACGTGCTCGTAGAGAGCCACCGCTTCGGCATGCCTTTGAATGAAATCACCGTTTAATGGTGAAGTTTTATTAGGATACCAGCTTGCGAGCCAAAGGATTTTTTTCATACATGGCTTTTTTTTGACCAGTCCACTATTGATAAGTAGAACTTATGTTTTCACCCTTCTTTTAAAAGATCATTACCAATACCTTTTGCGAAGAAATTCTTCAACCAAATAAAGTCAGACTTTTTAATCATGAAAAAACCGGCCACAGAGGTGTTGTATTCATTTTTAAATACAAGCAATACATAAGTATGAAATAATATATAACCTATACTGCTTATCAATGCAGCTGCGCCGATACCGAACTTTGGTATGAAAATAAAATCTGTCACTACTATAAAAAGCAGGGCTATCAATGATCCTGCTATGTTGACCATTAGTTTGTTTTTTCCTGAATAATAAGCAGCCAGTGGATATAATGAAGACAAGGAAAGAACTCCAGGAATCAACAATACAAAAGGCAGGTACATACGGTCGAAACTTTCACCAAATATAAAAGAGAACAACCATCTGCCGGTTAAAACCACTATCACACAAAAAGATCCGATCACCAGCAACGAAATCCTTGAAAGCAATTTTAATCCCCGGTTTACTTCTTCTTTTTGTCCGCCTGCTACCACAGGAAATACGGCACTTGCCATAATGGATGGAAGCAAGATTACCATTTGCCCTAATTTAGAAACCTGAATATAGTTTCCTAAATCCGCTGTACTGCAATAATATTTTACAAAGAAATAATCTACACGATACACCAGAAAAAAAATAATATTGCCTGCAAATGCCACCATGGAATAATGAAGCACTTTCTTTAGTTCAGTTCTTGAAATAATAACCGGCTTCTTTTTTACTGCGTATGAATAAATTACAGCCACAATCATCAGCATACCCTGAAACAAAAATGTTAAAAAGTATATATACAAAAATGTGGAAGTATTTAAAGCAGCCACAATACCCAGGCTTGTTACTGCAAGTATAGCTATGAGTAAAATATTACAAATTATGCCTATTATATTAGGTGTATGAAAATTTTTATGCGAATAAAATATGATTCCACAATAATTGGTTACCAGATTACCGCATACATAACAAAGGGAGGATACAAGAAGAAGCGTTCGGGGTATAAACAATTCCGGTGCAGATCTTATATAAAGTTTTGTTCCTAATGTAACTATCAGTCCAACAATAAAAGTCCAGAGTAATGAAAGACTTAATAGCTTATTAACCGAGACCTCATTTTTAGAGGCATAATAACCCATTCCTGAATCTAAGCTTAAACTAACTATTACAATAACAAAAGCATAGATACTACATACATAATATATCCATCCGCTACCGGTTGCTTTGAAAAAACGGGCTACCAGTACATTTAATAATAAAACGCTAAGAAAATATAATCCTCTCCAGAAAATGCTTTGAACAATTAGCTTTTTAAACTGCATGTACCTTCTTTATCAGAATTTTTTTATAAAGCCGGTTGCTTTTAATTGCATACATTAAATTTGAGCAATTAAAGGTTGTTGTCAAAAATAGACTTTTTACTATGCCAACTATTAAATAATAATCAATGCCACCATTTAAAAAGATAAATACAAAAGCTATCTCTCAGGAAAACACTGGTTTTGGAGCAAACAGTTCCTTTAATGCAGGACGTTTTGTTAACAAAAATGGTAAGGCGAATGTAGAAAAAAGGGGTATACCGTTTCTTCAACGGTACAGCATCTATCATAGCTTGCTTGAATTTCCAAGATGGAAGTTCGCTATAGCTATACTTGGTTTTTTCATCTTGATAAATATCGCATTTGCTTTAATTTATTTTTTGATCGGAGTAGACCAGCTTGGTGGAATATCATTTGGTTCGCCCTTGCAGAATTTCGGTGAAGCATTTTTTTTCAGTACACAAACTTTCACCACAGTGGGATATGGAAGAATCAATCCATCAGGTTTTTTAACCAGCACTGTTGCAGCAGTGGAAGCGTTAACGGGCTTATTAAGTTTTGCTGTTGTTACCGGACTTTTCTACGGAAGATTCTCTAGACCAAGAGCTTACCTGAAATTCAGTGAAAATATGGTCGTAGCTCCCTTTAAAAAAACCACAGCTCTTATGTTCAGAATGGTACCTTATAAGAACAACCAATTAACCGATGCAAGGGTAAAAGTTACCTTTGCCATGACGTTAGAAGAAGAGGGGAAGAAAACTAATAAATTTTATCCGGTTGACCTTGAAATTTCAGAAGTCAACACCTTAAATCTCAACTGGACCGTTGTGCATGTGATAGACGAAAAAAGTCCGTTATATGGTTTTACCCTGGAGGATATGCAATTTGCAAAACTTGAAGTACTTATTTTTGTAAGGGCCTTTGATGAAGCATTTTCAAATACAGTAATCGCCCGAACTTCTTATACCGGAAACGAAATTATTTATGGAGCTAAATTTAAGATAATGTATGAAGCAAATCAGAGTGGCATAACCACTATGTTACACATAGATCGCTTAAACGATATAGAAAAAGCAGAGCCCCCTTTATCTATAGTAAAAGAACCACAAGCCTCTGCGTGATACATATTATTCCCAGAACTTAACAGGATAATCAGTACATTTTTTACTCCGGATATTTGGAAGCTGCAATCCCAGTTCTTCCAGCTCCTTTTCGGAGAGTAACTCCTGCACTTTTCCGAAAATAAACCTTTCTTTAAAACGAATGTGCTGTTCTACCAGGTTGGCGAAAATTTCAAAGACTTTATGCCTGTGATCAAATTTGTTCAGCCTGTCAAAAACAGATTTAATAATTGAATTATCTGTTTTCATCATGCTTATATACTTGTCTTCAAAACGATGCTTAGCCAGGAATGGAATTAATATAGTCTCTTCAGCTTCTATGTGCTTTTGAAGATCGTCCTTCCAGAAAATGTTTGTAAAATCTGTCAGTAGTGAGATATCTGCTTTCTTCTGAACACCTTTTTTTATTAGCAGGCAGCTTAGTAATTCATCATGGTGTTGCCATGACGTTGATTTAAGGTTATTATCTCGTTTCATAACTAATTCCTCCTGATTAATGTAACTCAAGAATTAAACTTAAGTTTAAAAAATAAGGAATTTAAGTGAACCTTAACTATTTAAGCACTTTAATTATCTGGATAAAATCCTGAGCCATTAAAGACGCGCCGCCTACCAAGCCCCCGTCTACATCAGGAGAAGAAAATAACTCTTTTGCGTTGCCCGCTTTAACACTTCCGCCGTACAATATCGAAATTAAGTCTGCGATATCTTTTCCATATTTATCTGCAAGCACCAACCGGATGTATGCATGCATATCCTGAGCCTCCTGTGTGGTAGCGGTTTTACCGGTTCCTATTGCCCATACGGGTTCATATGCGATTACTATTTTTACGATTTGTTCCTGAGACAACAGAAATAAAGATTCTTTTAACTGAGTTTCAACATGCTTATTTTGCTCACCGGCTTCCCTGGTATCCAACGGTTCACCGCAACAAAATACGGGTGTTACCTGCTGAAGTAACAACAGGTTGATCTTTTCAGCCAGCTCGTGATTGGTTTCTTTAAAATATTCTCTTCGTTCGCTATGTCCTACCAGACAATACCTGATACCTAAAGAATATAACATATCTACAGACACTTCCCCGGTATAAGCCCCTGATATTTTATGATAAACATTTTGGGCAGCAATAGAAAAATTAGATTTGCCAGCTAACAAATTATTAGCCAGGGCCAGGTATGGAAATGGCACGGCAAAAACAACTTCCTGGTTTTCACCAGGCTGAACATCTGCGCTAATAACATCTTTTAATAATTGTTCCGCCTGTTGTACCGTTAAGTTCATTTTCCAATTGGCTGCTGCGATTTGTTTTCTCATTTTTATGGGATTTAATAGTTATCAAAAATATGCTTCAGTCTTTTTACTTCTTCTTCTTGTAAGGAATGTTTTTTTAGTTTTTTCCAGTTTGATATATCGCGCATTGCTTTATCAAATTCGTATCGTGTCGTTTGCGGGCCACACCAGCTGAAGTTCGGAATGTGGTTTCCTTTTAAACCTTCACCAAAAATATTACAGGACACTCCTGTTACAGTTCCGGTATTAAATGAAGTATTGATAGCACTGCGACTGTAATCACCCATTAACAAGCCACATTTTTGTCCGGCAGCAATCTTAAGCCCTGTCAGCTGGTTCCAGATTAAAACTTCACCTGCATTATTCTTTATGTTGGAATTTGTAGTTCCTGCTCCAAGGTTACACCATTCACCAATAACCGAATCACCCAGGTATCCATCATGACCCTTATTGCTATAGCCGAAAAACACCGAATTTTTTATTTCCCCGCCGCCAACACTATAAGGACCCAGCGTGGTAGCACCATATATTCTGGTCCCCATTTTTAGCACTGCGCCTTCACATAATGCTAATGGTCCTCTTACGAGACACCCTTCCATGATTTCAGCATTTTTACCGATATATACCGGTCCGGTTGCCGCATTTATAATCGAAAGTTCTACTCTTGCCCCTTCTTCAAGGAATACATTTTCCGGATTAATTACTTTATTTGAGACAGGTATTTTTTGAGAAATCCTTCCGGCAGTTAATAATTCAAAATCCTGACGAATAGCCCAGTCGTTTAATTCAAAGATATGCCAGGGATACTTAATTAACATAGAATCAAATTCTTCAATAATATCATGTCCCATTTTAATAGCATTCAGAATTTTCTTTGATGGCAGCAGGTTAGAGGGGATTGCAAGATTTATATCAGCGTCAAAAGATAATAACCATTTCTCGCGGATTGTTAAAATACCTATGCGAATATCAGCAATGGACCTGGTAAGTGTGAAGGGATACAATTGCTTTTCAACAGATGCATTATCAAGAAAATTCATTGTATAAATCTACAACATTAGTGAGCTTGACTTCTAATAAAAATCCCTTCCTGGAAGATTAGGAAGGGATCAATTATTTTTTAAAGACCGTATTACTTTGACCTCTTTTCGTAACGTTTGTTGAACTTGTCAATACGTCCGGCAGTGTCAACCAGCATTGATTTACCTGTAAAGAACGGGTGAGAAGTATTGGAGATTTCCAGCTTGATAAGTGGATAATCATTTCCATCTTCCCACTTCACGGTTTCTTTTGAATTAGCTGTAGACCTGCTCAGAAAAGATGTATTGTTACTCATGTCTTTGAAAACTACGAACCTGTAGCTCTGAGGATGGATGCCTTGTTTCATAACTATTTTTTTAAGGTTGTACGGATTTTGCCGTACTTATTATAAAATTAATGCGCAAAATTAAGGCAATCAGTGTAATAATTCAATAAAGAATTTAACCACAGAGGTTAAAAATTTCTCTCAAAAGTAAATAACATCAACTTTTCATATTTATAAACTGCAGCGCCAGACCGGTATTCCAGCCTTTTGCAGCCTGTATTACATCCTGAAGGTCATCAATTTTTTTGCCGGTAACCCGGATGATATCATCCATAATCGCAGGCTGCACTTTAAGGCCACTATCTTTTATTAACTTAACAATCTTCTTGGCATCTTCCTGCTTAATGCCATTTCTTACTTCTACTTCTTTCTTTACTACTTTTCCACTTTGATAGGGTTCCTTGCTTAAATCGTAGATCTCACCGGCGAGTCCCTGCTTGATGCTTCTGCTGATTAATACATCAATGATCTGGCTCAACTTCATCTCACTGTCAGCCTCCAGACTTACTTTAAAATCTTTTTTATTCAAATCAATCACTACATGCGATCCTTTAAAATCAAAACGGTTAGTGATTTCTTTTTTTACAGTGTTCAGGGCATTATCTAATGTCTGCAAGTCAACTTTGCTTACAATATCAAATGAAGGCATATACAATTGAATTAATGTGTTAGAATGGACAATTCATTATAAAAATAAAAAAATGAATTGGTTGTCAAATATAAATATTTAGCAAGAAGCTATCTGAATTGGGATTTACCGGATTAATGGATTATGGGATTAATCCATACTTTTGATATAATAAATGATAGTCCGCCATATAGAATTAATATAACAAAGCTCATACCTCATACCTAATTCTTCACCACTACCCTCTTTTTTAGATAGAACAGCAGAAAAATTCCGGTGACAACCAGCAGGAATGATATAATCTCTGCCTGAGTAGGGTGGAATCCAAAAATAGAGTAAGTAGTATTAACTCTTATTTTTTCAATAAAGAAGCGTTCAATGCCGTTCAGTATCATATAAACCGCAAACAACGCACCGGGCACCTTAAGATGTTTACGAATAGCCCACAGAATTAAAAATAATCCCAGGCAGACAACAGTTTCATAAAATGGCGTGGGAAAAACTGGTATAGGCAGATGCGCGCAGTATTGACCGGTGCATCCGGAAAGCCCTACCCCTTCATTGATAACATTATGAGGATAAGAATAGGCCACCATCCAGTCGGGCAGGAATGAAGGACCAGGGAAATTTAAATGGTGAGCTTTATCCAGACTTCCGAATTGCCTTAAATAAAACTCTTTGTTTGTTGTAAGACCTGCGTTGAATTGTTCCAGTGAAGAGGTGATTATTTTCCCGTCAGGATCAGTTTTATATGCACTGTTCATAATACCCCAATCGCCATCTCCGGATACCTGGCATCCAACACGCCCCAGGGCATAAGCAAGCATTAATCCGGGTGCTGCAGCATCATTCAGATGCCAGATCCCGATTCCATGTTTTTTTGCATACCACCAGATAGCGAGAGAAGCACATATTAAACCTCCATAAAAAGTTAATCCGCTGAATGATAACAAGGAACCTAACGGGTCACGAACCAGCTCATCCCAATTTTCAAGGTTGTGAAATATTTTAGCACCAAGAAATCCGAATATAGCCGCAAATATCACCAGGTCTCCCACCCTGTCATGCGGCCAGATTCGAATGGTTCTCTCTTCTGGTTTAGGTAGCTTTTGTTTGTTCTTTTCATACCACTTAAGAAAAACAAATACGCCGCCTGCTAAAATTCCCATAGGCCAGCTGCCTTCAAGTGAAAGAATATAATCAGGTGGATTGGCGGCTAGCGGACTATCAGAAATAAACGCACCAAGTATTTTATATCCCAGCAGAAAACCAGTTATAAAATTTAGTAACAGCTCCGGGAAAGACGCGGGTTTCCCGACTACTATTTTTTCTTCTTCATACTGCAACAATCCCTGTTTACTCTTCCTTCTTAGTTCTGCTGACAAAACTATTGCAGCAGCTACAAACGACAATGCAACGAAAAATCCAAAAGAATTTACAAAGCGTAAAAATTTCCATTTTTCGCTTACTCCGAATAAATCCTGGAAAGCATAATATAAATTAGGATACATAGGCTGATTACTTCGTTCTTTTCGGTAAACGTTTTTACAAGATTAATTGAAAATTTCGGTTTAGATAGTAAGTTTAATACAACAAGATTCTAAGATCAATTAGTTCAGGATTAATACGATGTTGGTTTTTAGAATAATCAATATAAAAAACCTCTCCCATTCGGAAGAGGTTTTTATTGAAAAACTTTTTAGATAATTACCTAGTTTCATGTCAACTATAAGAAGTCTGTAATTGTTTCTATTAGCCGTCAGCTATCAAGACGCTAATGTGTAATGTATTACCTCCTGATTGCTGATAGCTGACGGCTAATAGCAAAACCGACAATTTAAGGTTGACATTACCTAGCAATATTCTTCAAATGCCGCCATAAGATTTTGTGCAATCATTTGAGCGGAGCGGCCTTCAATCTGGTGTCTTTCTATAAAGTGAACCAGTTGTCCATCTTTAAAAAGTCCGATTGAAGGAGAAGAAGGAGGATAAGGTAACAAATGTTTACGAAGTGATTTAACCGCATCTATATCAAATCCTGCAAAGCTGGTAGATAAATTATCAGGTTTTTTAGTAGCGTTCATAACAGCCATAACTACTCCGGGCCTTGCGGTACCTGCTGAACATCCGCAAACTGAATTTACTACTACCAATGTAGTTCCCGGTTGTGATAACTGATTCTCTACTTCTTCAGGAGTTTGCATATCATTAAAACCATATTCGGTTAATTCTTCTTTCATCGGGGATACCAATACTTCTGGATACATATTGTTTTATATTTTATAGTTCAATTAAAGAATGCAAGTTAAGAAATTTTAGAGGAATGTATTTAATAACACATTATCAGCATTATTGTCAGTTAATAAAGAGCTTATCGGCAAGAATGTCAGTAAATATTTTCATTTTTTAATATTTTGACTGAAATAATAACTATTTTTTCCAAATGGTATACTGTTTGAAAATACCTATTCGTCAAAATTATTAAGAACCTATAAAAATAAAGACAATGACACTTGTTAAATTTAACAACCAGCTTCCCAGAACATTTAACAGCATATTTCATGATTTGTTACATGAGTTTCCGGTAGTTAATAGTAAAGACTGGAATAGTAACATACCACTGGTGAATATTGCGGAAACCACAGATGCTTACCATCTTGAATTAAGCGTTCCCGGTAGAAACAAAGAAGATTTCAACGTGAATGTTGAAAAAGGGTTACTTACTATCAGCTTCGAAAAGAAGGAAGAAACAAAAAATGAAGACGTAAAGTCGGTTCGCAGGGAATTCAGTTATGAGAGTTTCAAACGCAGCTTTACCCTGGATGACAAAATTGATGCAGAAAAAATTGAAGCTAAATATGAAAATGGATTGCTGAAATTCTTACTGCCAAAGAAAGAACAGGCAAAAGAAACAACCAAACAAATTTCTATTCAATAATGCAGGTTTGAGGCAGCAAGTATTTGTTAATAATGATTTGGTTTTGATCCCGGTGTAAAAACACCGGGATTTTTTTGTTTAATATGTAAGGTTTGTGATATTATTGTTACTAATGCCATTAGCAGATTTAAAGGCTGGCTAAATCTTAAAATTTATGTTAACACTACATTTACTTATTTGCTATCAGCCGTCTGCTTTCAGCTATCAGGAGAAAACTTAATACACGTTGATCTGCTGACAGCTGAAAGCTGACTGCTGATAGCAAATACAAGATCTCATGATTAACTTAATACTACAGATAATTTCATGTTGTCGGAGAAGGATTTCATAAAGACTATTCAACAGAACCAGCAAATCATTTTTAAGGTCTGTAATATGTATATGGATACCAAAGCCGACAGAGAGGATCTTTTTCAGGAAATTCTGTTAAATGCATGGAAAGGAATTAAAAATTTTAAAGGTGATTCAAAATTTTCAACCTGGTTATACAGGGTAGCATTAAACACCGCTATAAGTTTTTTCAAAAAAGATAGAAAGCAACAGCAGGCATTTGAAGCAGGCAGGATTTCGTATCAGGAGGGTTCAGATAATCAGCTGGAACAAATTGAAGCAATGAACAAAGCCATTTCTGAATTATCGGCGATAGACAAGGCTTTAGTAATGTTGTACCTGGAAAATTACAGCCACCAGCAAATTGCGGAAGTTATGGGTATAACAGCAAATAATGTTGGAGTAAAAATGAGTAGGATAAAAGTTGTATTAAAAGAAAACAGTAAAAACCATTTGCATCAATAATATACATTTATGGAACTTGATGATTATAAAATCGTTATTAAGCAAATAGGGCAGGAATCCTTTTCACCAAAAGCGCTTCCTGAACTTGCAGATTACATGCAAGGGCAAACGCAATCAATTGTGGGTAAAATAAAACGAAACCTTAAGCTTGAAATAGCATTTGCAGGACTGTTTTTTGTTTTCGATTTATGCATGTTGGTTTTCTTTAGCCAAATTTTTTATTTGTGGCTTTTTACATTGTTGTTGTTGATTTTCTGCGTTTGCTTTATATATTATATTGCGAAATTGTTGTGGTACATTCAGGTACAGTATACATTAGACACTTCTGTTAATGAACAATTGGCGCAGTACATTCATATCATATCAAGGTTTACCCGGTTATATTTTCAGCTTACCATGATCATGATTCCACTTATATTATTCATGGCATTTATTGCTGGTTATTTAGACCAGGATCAATCAGGTAATTTCTCTATTTTATTTTCTTTACAAACAATTCTGATATATCTTGGTTTATCAGCGGCCTGGTCATTTGTGATGTACTTTTTTACAAAATGGTATATAAAAAAATTGTATGGTAATCACTTAAACAAATTGAAGGAACAGCTTCGGGAATTGCAGGAGGTTAAATAAAAACTACCGTTAAGTTAATTGTAAATTTTGTATAGATTGCTATCAGTACCCAGCTATCAGCTATCACGAAATCAATACCAGTAGATGTTCTTCCTGACTACAGATAGCAATTGCGTGATTTAATACTTGACTTAATACTACCTGATTTAAAGTATATAATGACATTTACATTTAATATTTCTTTCTAAGTGATTCCATATATTTATAACACATTCTTTGTTTTATAGAACTATAAAATGGTTTAATATTGCCGAAACTTTAAAGAAGAGAATGGATATAATAAGAAAGTTGGTTTTTATACTTTTCGTATTACTTATATACTGCGTCCATACTTTTGCTCAACACGATACTATTCCCAAACCTGATACATTGCCAAATATTCCCAAGGATAGTTTATTAATGCCATTAAAACTTATTGTAGAGGATAGTATGCTACGCATCACTAATCTTAATCCTTATATTACCCTTCATGTTGATTCAACCCTGAGTGTTAAACTTGATATTAATAAAGAGCCTCAAAATTACTATTGGTTCCTTCGAAATGCCCCGGTAGGTTTGAAAATTAATAAAGATGGTATTTTGACTTTTAAAGCTGATAGATCTTACTTTTTATCGGGGCGGCTTAAGTATGATAATGAATACAAAGTGAGTCTCGGGGTTCAGAATCTGAAGAATGCCAAAGAAAAGGTGGATACTTTTTTTACATTGGTATTTTATAGTACGGAGATACTGCCTTCACGGGTAAAACCCACGATCAGCAATATACTTTATGTGGATGAAGGTGATACTGTTAACTTTAAAGTTCAATGTGAGGCCGGAAGTTTTCCTATTGAAAACATTTCTACTACAACTAATATTACTTTAAAAAATCTGCAGTCAGTTAAAAAATGCGATGATAATTTTGTTTGGGCAATTCCATTTGATTTCATTAAAGATGGAGACACTGCAAAGCAACGCGCGTTAGTGGTAAATTTTATTGGTAGCAATAAATTCTTTACAAGGGATACTGCAACTGTTCGTATAATTGTTCGTGATGCCCTTAATTTTCCCCAACGTTATATAGAATATAACAGAACGGTAAAAGATATTAAATACTATATTCTTCAACTGAAGTTTTCATTCAAAGAGCTAGATAAAAAAGTTCGGAAAACTAAAAATTTACGTACAGGATTTGATCTTGCTTCCGGCACTTCAGCTTTAGGTGGAACTGTAGCCTCCAGTGTTACAAGCAACAAAACAAATACAATTGGTAAAATATTGCCTAGTGTAGGTGTAGCGCTTGTGCCTGTAAAGGAAGCTGTTTCTCCTGTTAAATCTTATGAACAAAATTCCGCTTCCCTTGTTCGTACCAGCATAAGGAGGTTGGAATATGCGATATCTGATAATTCTTTAACAGGTGAAAAGGATGCTGACGTATTAGCAAAATCAAAAAAACTAAAAGACGAGCTCAAGTCTATCCAGGTTCAACTAATAGATGTTCCCAATATAGATACCGGTAACCTGAGTGAAGAAGAATTAAATAATTATTTTAATAATCCCAGGGTGAATAAGAAGTACAAGGTTACGAAGAATTAGGAGTTGGTTTCCTGTTAACAGAAACGTTGCTGTATAAGATTTTTTTTAAACACAGAGATCGTATGTATGAATTGATAGACAAAAAGTTGCAGTAGTATTAAAAGAGTTCTTGTATAAAGGTTAAATTGTTATTGACAAAAAAATCAATTAAACTTTAAAACAAGAACTCATGGA
>JAABUN010001243.1_pt1 | contig 58426 bp, 67 predicted proteins | sample 5559311 | NCBI WGS metagenome assembly JAABUN01 (sample SAMN10711877, study PRJNA513370) | rock metagenome | isolation source: Antarctica rocks | place: Antarctica: Victoria Land, Siegfried Peak sud
CCGCACCACGCCCACAAAATCGCCTACCGCCCTAATCCCCATGCCCGCCGCCCTCGCCGCCCTGGGAACCTACAAAGCCACAAACCAACACAAGCACCTCGGGCCCCGCGCCCACATCCTCCACTTCCCCGTCGCGAACCACACCCTCATGAACGTCGTCGCCTTCGTCCCCGACCCCACGACGCCGCCGAGAAAATGACCGCGCCGGCCACGCCAGACGAGGTCGAAAGCGTCTTTGAGAAATGGGGTCCCACCGTCAAGGCACTCCCGCGCCTGTTGCCGCCGCATCTGGACAAATGGGCCATCTTCGACAGCTACGACCACCCGGCCCCCTTCTACGCCCGCGACCGCATCTGCATCGCCGGCGACGCCGCCCACGCCGCCTCCCCCCACCACGGCGTCGAAGACGCCCTCTGTCTCTCCACCCTCCTCGACCTCGCCACCCAACACCACCACCGTGACCTCCTCCAACAACAACACCCCCAACAACGCCCACCGTCAGACAATCCAAACAAAACCACCCTTCTACACTTCTAGCAGCAAGTTTCGCAACCATCAACGCCGTACGTCGAGAGCGGAGTCAGTGGCTGGTGCAGAGCAGAGCAGTCGGACCGTTTGCGAGGTCTACGAGTGGAATGATGAGGAGGCGGGGGCGGGGGCGGATCCGGAGAAGGTATTTGCGGGAGATTGAGGGGCGGATGTCGAAGGATTTGGGATTTCGATAGTGAGGGGATGGTGGGGGAGAGGAGGCGGGAGGAGGGGATGATGGGGGAGGCGAGGGTGGAGGGGATGATGGGGTGATGGGGGATGGCGAGGGGTGGGATGGCGAGGGGGGGGGGTGGAAAGCTTTGATTTGTGTCGTTGGTTATGTTAGTTGAGGTATGTGATTAGGATGGAGGGGCCTCGTCAAAAATTCATGGGGAATCAGGACTATAGGTGTATGTAGGGAATAGATCATGACAGACAATATAACTACATGACATCCGTGACGGCATCTCCTTTTCCTTGATATCATCAATGCATAGGTACATAATGACGGCTCCCTCTTATTGCAAATCATCCATCTCCACGTTACCACTCTTCATCTATTTACCCTAGATCTTCTCTGTATCCTGCTGCGACAGGTACTCTTGCGCGATGTTGTTGACGCTGGACAAATCCTTCAAGGCTTCCAGAACCTCTTGGGCTTGCGTATCGACCGACTCGTCTAGGAAACGATGCGCGTTAAAGAAATCGGCACAGATTACTAAAGGAAGTGGGGTGAATGGATGGACCTTGGGAAGCTTTAGCCGGGTTTGCGTACTCATGGCAGGGAGGGTGTGTATATGTGAGGAGAAGAGCGAGAGCGGGGCAGATGCCAAGGAGGGGAAGGGAGAGGGGGGAGCAGGTAAGCGGGAATCGGTTTGTCAGGACTCACTTTGAAATAACTCAGATGTGCCAATGACCTCGTCAGAGTTACAATCTCCTGGGCCGCGACTAGGGAGCGCTGTTCGAGCTCCATCATCGCAATGCGATGCTCATCCGTCTGCCAAGTCATCGACTCCATAATCTTGCAGAGGTACAAAACCGTCGTCTGCGCCATCATGTTGGTAAAGAGCAGCATGCAATCCGCATGCTTCGCCGTGGAAGGATTGTTGAGCGTCAAGATATCCGCACGTGTTTTCAGCATCGTGTCGAGCCATTCGTGTCGATCCCAGAACTGCTGCGGGACGTTGCAATAAACGTGTTCGACAGCCGATTGTTGCCGGTGAGAGAGGGCACGTCCGCAGATGGTGGCCAGGATGATGGACTCGGCGAAAGGGGAGCAGGTTGATTGGTCGACCACGGATGTGATGACATCTGATAGGAAGCCCATCTCCACGCATTGACTACCTTGGAACTTCTCCTCGGGGGCGGGCAGCCGGGTAGAAATCTGGGTGGCTTCGCTTAGCCGCATCCAAGAGACCTGACATAAACCATAACTGGGAGACTCACGACCTGCTCGCTCAGCGTCAACGGCCAGTCGTTACGTAAGCTGATGAATCGGTCCAGCGAATAAGCCATCCAGAAGGTTCGTCTTTTCTCTTCCGTCCTGACCCAGCTCTCGGGTTCGATGGCATTATTGCGCTTTGCGACATTCTCAGGAGAGTCTAGCTCATACAGTCTCATCAGCTGCAGCAATCGAAAGCAGCGTCCTGCACTGATCCAGCCACGCTGGTGATTGAAGCGCATGAAGTCGTAAATGAGCAACAGCACCCTCGCTTGCACGTGCTCAATGTCGGCGAATTCCGTCTGGTTGTCCTTCGACTCCAACGCCTCGAGCAATGTCCGCGTACACTCGTACAACGAGTCTCGGAGGTACTGCAGTAGTGGTGACAGAGATGCTGCTAGAGTCCACATGGCATATTGCAAGCACATCTGAGACTCCGTCTTATTGGGATCTTTGGACCAGGACAAGTACTGGCGTGTGTGTAGGATGGGGACGAATGGATGCGATCTTTCAAAGTAGGAAAGATCCCTGCGCTGTGTGAGTGGTCATTTGAGAGACAGAGCCATGCATCAACATACAGGTCTGTGTGTAGTAAGTCGGAGATGGGTATGCCCACAGGAAGGTCTAGTGACTTGGGAGTCATCGTCCCCAGGGCAACATCCAGTTGGTAATTTTCAGAGCTGAGATCTGGTAGATTTGAAAGCGTGAGTTCTGGTATGTTGGAAAGCGTTAAAGACGGGTCAATGTCGAGGACAGCGTCCATCGAGGCATCCTCGAAATCGTTTGAGCATGGCGCATTCGGTTCTGCCAGGTCTGGCACGAGTCCGTTCTGCTGTTGTTCTGAGAGGCGTTGCTCGAGGGTAGCTGTGACCGGTCAATTCAGCTTGACAGTGGTCGCACTGGACGGCAATATACCCATTCTCGTTTGGAGAGCTTTCATGTGGCCTCGTTTGAGTCCCCGCTGGGAGCGAGAGTGGATGGTAATGCACTGAACATCACACTCGAAACAATTCTCGCACTGCGGTTGCTTTCCGTCGCAGCGAAGCTTGCGCCTTCGACATTCTTCACAGGCAGCACCTGGGCGTTGTCGTGGCTGTTGTGTCTTTAAGTCCGGTGCACTGTGTGAAGCATACATCATGACTGAAGGATAGATCTGCCTTTTCGGAAGTAGGACTGTCAACCAGATTTGGATGCACCGCACACCATCTATATCATCCTCAGAGAACCCAGTCGGCTAGATCCAGAGTAGCCTCCCCAGAAGCGGCGGAGATACAGCGATACGAACTAAGAGCTGATTAGTAGTCTGGGAACTCTGAAGAGGGTTTGTATGGCCCGGGCATACTCACATGTGGCTTGGTTGGTAGGCAGCGAGACAATTGTGGGTATTGGAAGCCTTTTCGTCTCGGGCGACTCCGTGATCAAGGTTCGACTTGGCTGGGTCCGCCAGGGACCCAAGGCCCCATATCGCTTCCCTTGTAGCGGGTTCAGGACACCACACCTGTCCATGCTGGACAGAGGCGGGCGGACACGTGAGAACACGCACTGAGCCACTTAGTGGGATCAGATCCTAGATGCACGATTTGATTCTTATTGGGCCTCGTTTGATGGGGGAGGCGATGTCGTTGACTCGGATGTTCGGCCGAGCAGCTACCTCGATGCTCGCTAGAACTAATCGAATTGAGATTACTCGTCTCCGATCAAGCTGCGAGGGTATGAGGAAGATGAGGAAGGAGAGGGACGATGACCCTGGTCCAGGCAACAACACTGCGGTGAGCATCGCTTGACGAGGAGGTAGGCGATGGAGATCGTTGTTGAATAGCACTATCGCAATTAAAGACACCCAATAACCATACTAGCACGGACGGTATGACAGCATGGCGTTGGTTGGCCGTTGCGTACAAGGCAGCTACGTGGCACTATGACAGATGTCAAGCCTTGCTAAGCTACGGAGCAAGTTCCGCCATTACCTAAGCTTCCATTTGTAGCGCTAACTCGGCTTAGAATACGCGGCTTGCAAGGCTGAAATTCCCTTCGCCACGTTCTAGGTTCTAGGAAGCGAGTTGGCATGCGGCTAGGAGCCACGAACCAGTCAAGCGCATTCTAAAACAACGGCAGGATCAGCACTAGCTCTACTACCATGGTATGATCATTTTCCCTTCCTGATCCGAACAACATCGAATTCTTTCTCCAGATACAACATACGTCATACATTAGAATAGCCTCTTCAGACACGGGAAGTCCATCACACGACTATCATGCCTTTCGTTCCTGACAATCCTTATGCATCCATATTTTATCTTTAGAAGGCTCTAAACAGTATTCACACATGCTTTCCGGAGTTTTCACCCGGTGTCGTATCAAGTAAGGTAGAGGATCACCCAGTTTCACTAAAGTGCGTAGCCGGTGTTGGTTTGCATTGGAATCGCCTATATCCCTGTCCACCACGCCCCCATTACACAGTCGCATCCTGCCAACATGTTGCAACCATGTGGCAGTGCACTGCAACGTGGTATCTCTGGGACTTTGATGCGAACAATACGAACAAACCGATCCTGGGGTGGGAGATGCCGTCTTCAGCATACCTTTTCCCATGGACTGCGTTGCGGAGAGAATCCTCCGAGTTGCGGAGAGAACCCTCCGAGTAATCTCCTGTCACAAGAGACCCATACGGTTGGTAGTGGGCTGAAAAACATGACTGCATACACCTGCTGCCTGAACACAGTCTGTGTGAGGCAGGAACAATATTTGACCACCACGAGGCCCCCCACACTTCCGATTCAGTTCGGCCGAAGTCGATAGTCGTCCCTCGATGGGAGATGACCGGTTATTATTCAGATTTTATCCCCCGAGATATTCCTTCGACATACCCAGGTGACATCTTCTGATATCGATTCGCCTCCACCACCATTCCTTGCTACACCACCAAGATGACCACCGCCCATCATTCTCCAGAGCCTTGTCTCTTCTTACCCCGCATCCTGTGCCTTCACGGTGGCGGCACCAACGCCCGCATCTTCCGCGCTCAATGCCACGTCCTCGAACGTTCCCTCTCCTCCACCTTCCGTCTCTGCTACGCCCAGGCGCCCTTCACATCGCAGCCAGGCCCAGATGTCACAGCTGTCTACAAGACCCTCGGTTCCTTCCGCGCGTGGCTACGTTGGCGGCCAGAGGACCCAGAATTGGACGCCGCGGATGCGGTGGCTTCGATCGAAGAAGCGGTGAGGGATGCGATACGAGTCGATGATGAGGCGGGAGGAAGGGGGGAATGGGTCGCCGTCCTGGGCTTCAGTCAGGGTGCGACGATTGGTGCGAGTCTGCTGTTCGACCAACAGCTTTGGGCGGAGATGGGCATGGGCCGGCGGCGTGATTGGCCGCACTTCAGGTTCGGAGTGCTGCTTGCTGGACGAGGGCCCTTGGTCTCGCTGACGCCGGGACTGGGAATGTTGCCTGGGATGTCGGAAGCGTCGTCATGTTCTGTCCTTAGTCCAACCGAGGAGCGAGATTTCCAGCCGATGGAGAGAGCGTTGACGGTGCCAACTGTGCATATTCATGGGTTGCGGGATCCAGGGCTGGAGTTGCATAGGAAGCTGTTGCGGGGGTGTTGTGCGGTAGAGAGTGCACGATTGATCCAGTGGGAGGGCGAGCACAGGGTGCCGATCAAGACGAACGACGTTCGCGTTATTGTCGACGCCATCTTAGCTATGGCACGGGAGACGAGTATAGAAGGCTCATTGACGTTGATATAAGATTATTTAGATAGAGAACTAGAGGAGTAGAGTCCACCATGTTGTCAAGATTTAGCATCACATCGCATATCCTGATAGCTGCAACCGATATCGATGCTGTCAAGTATGATTTCCTTTGATCGCAGCAGCATGTACTCGCACAGGCTGTTCTATGTCAAGTATTCTACGATTCCTTGGCGGCGGAAACCAAGCTCGACCTCCACCTTGGTCTTCCCTGAACCGTCGTCCACTACCACAGGCTTCGGCGAATGTTGATACAGCTTGCATAGCATTTTGATCATTCAGCTCCTATACCCCTTGGCGCTCCCATAATCCCCAACCCTATCCAGCAGCCATGCACCCTACACGCCTCCTCCGGGAAGTATATCATCGAACACCTCTCATAAAGTTCCTAGGCAAACGCACTCCTCCAAGTATGTTTAGGTCACTCTATCCACATGTCGACGAATACTGACAACACAGAGAATATCTCCGCCTCCGCCGCACCAGCCGAACCCCATGTCCACCCCGCCTCACCCACAGACTCCCTCCCAGATAGCTTCATGTCCTATCGCAGTAAAGCGCAGCAGCATGGTCCCCTCGCCGGACATAAGAAATCAACATCACAGTCCCCTTCATCCTCGGCTCCTTTATCACATGGGTACGTCAGCATAGGCGGGCATTCGGGTCATGAATTGGGTGGTGTTCAGCCAGCTCAGGGGCAGGTCTGGGACCGTAGCGACTTACCAAAAAGATTTGGGAGAATGGCCTGGACCGAAGAGGAGATAGAGGCTGTCGAGATGGGTGGAGCCGGGATCAGGGTGGGTTGGGGTGGGAGCTGAGCATGTTGGTGGGTGGAGGAAGAGATAGGAACCCACATCGGCGAGGGGCCTTGTGTGTGGCATTATTGTACATATGGTGGAAATGCAAGAAGGGGCTTCCAACGGTAGACCTGATCCGGGTCGTCGATAAGAGATGAGATAAGGTGACTATACGGATGTTGAGGCATACAAGGTGCCAGAACCTTTGCCGAACAGGTTACAATGTGGAACACTCGCCAAGTGGGACGTTGAGGATTGGATGCAGACGCTCAAGTCTCTTGACTGTCATGGGTAATTTTCATCGCATCCGTTATTGTCTCTTCTTGTCAACATCGTGTGGGAGCGAACACGAGCAAACGCGCTACCATGATTGTCACGTTACCAAGTTCGACTTTGCTTCATAGAGTTTGGAACGCAGGATCACCAAAGTTGATTTTGGTTCAACATTGATCACATAACACCGGCAATCAAAACATTCGGCTTGACAAATACGCTGGCGTCCGCGCCTGATGGCAAAGATAGTTCTTGCAACATTTCAAAAGTTTTATCTTACTCACATCAATACGTCCTAAACCTGCAGAAAACGCTACAGACCTCTCATCATGCCACGCCTTGGGGGAGCCCGTGGTGAGGCCTTGCGCCAAGCATATGCCACGCAGAAGTTCTTCGATCAGCTATCATCTTGCACATGCTCTGAGCCTTGCACACACACTACGGGCAGTGATGCGCTAGCTCATGCGAAGTCTACTCGAGCCCATATCAATCCCACACAGCTGGAGACCTTGCTAGAGACTCTCAGTCCTCAGGAGGTGGAAAGCTTCAAGGCTTCCGTGGTACGTGTTGAACTCTTAACTAAACCGTCTTTTGCCACGTGAAGAAGGCGCAAGACGCGTCGCAAAGGCACCATTTCCCTATACACAGTTCATAATTACCTTGATATATCGACCAGAAGATGCTGATAAGGGACCACTGTAGGCCAATGGTGGGCCTTCCATCACACCTGATAAGGGCTTCAACGAAGTGGTCAACGCGCTTGCTGCGTTCACTCTTTGCAAAGATGACCCCGAGGCCCAGGCCGAAGCATTCAAGAAGCTTACCACGTTTGATATGAGAGGGTTGGACGACGTCACTGAACAGTATGAGCGTGAGCTGGCTCAGTGTACTCAGAGGGGTAAGGAGGCGAGGGCGACCGTAATGAGCTGGACTGAGCCTGGTCATGAAACGAGAATACCGACCTCTACCCTGACCGCCCTGGGTCGACCTAAGCTGGCATCAATGCTCAAAGACAAAGCCTTTGCGTCGGCACTCGCGGGCGTTGATGCATTCCTCTGGACCTATCACGCGATGGGTATAACGTTCATCCTTGATGTTATACGTTCACTACAGCTGTTCGTTGTCGAAAAGAGGTGGGGCTTGGTGGACGAGGCTTTCCGGGTCATAAACTACGATTTACCAGTGCATGCCGAGACTCCCCTGGTGCCACCGCCCCCACTGACTTTCCGAGAGATTCTCAATGCTCCTGAATACCTGTTGGGACTCCTCGACGCCGACGAAAACACGTCTCAGCAGCTGTCCACGAACAAAGCGTCGAAGCGGAGGGAATCCCGGGACGAACTCCCCAAAGAGAAGCTTTCCAAACACAACAAGAACTTTTCCAAGAACAAGGCTAAAGCAAAGCCGTCCGATCATGCACGGTTCAACAGGAAAGGCAAAGACAGAGTGGAAGAGCCAGAAGAACAGTCACATCTGACAACACCACTTGACGAACTATTCGCCATCGCAAACGCCCGACATGACAGAACGATGATCGCTCTCACCCGATACCAACAAAACCTCAAAGAAGGCATCGCCATGATCCAAGCACACAACGCAACCATCAAAACCTCCACTCCCAAACCACCACCACTACCAGCATCCCTAAAATACAACAACACCACCATCCTCTCCAACCAACCCGGCCTATCAGGCGCCCTCTACCAAAACCTATTGGACCTCCAGTTCATCCAAACCTACATCCGAAACTCCATCCCCAAAATCTCGACTCTCCAACACCGCGTGTGCCAAACGATCAATTACTGGTCCCACGCCGGCATCGAGTGCTGGGAATATGTGAAGAGGCACTGTTATGAGATACCTAGGTTGCGCGAATATGAGTATTTTCGGACGGATCTGGCGGCTTGTTATGTCCTGCTTGGGAATCTGCAAAGGGTGGTTGGTGAGTGGGTGCTGAGAAATGGTGATGAGGTGTGGATGGGGGATGTTGTTCGGGCTTTGTCAGATGATAAGGGGGGGATGGGGAAGGAGGGGGAAGGGGATGAGGGGGCTCAGGGGGCGGATGGGGGGGAGGATTTTGTTTCCGTGGATCAGTTGATGTGCGCATCTGAGCGTTTGATGGGATATGATGCTGCAGGGTTATCGAGGAGGGAGCATTGGTCCCGATACCTTCTTTGACGGAGGTGGGGTGTCGTTACCTGCGGTTCGTGACATATTGGATTTCTCGTCCTTTCAATCACTGGCGCAATCACCGTCTGCGTTCTGCATCGGCGATATATGATGATGATGATGATGATGTAGGATAGTATAATCAACGTTCGAGATTTCATCAATTTATCTCATTCCTTTCCTCCATCCCTCTCCTCCATCCATCTCCTCCACCCATACCCAAATCCATACATCCATCCACCTCACCCCGTGGTATGATGACTCTAAAATGATGTATTCACGGTAAGTTGGAGCTTGAGAGATAGACTCAGTGGTTTATTGGGGGAGGAGTTGGTGGGAGGGGGGCGAGGGGTGGGGTTTGTAGAAGATGAGTTGATGGTAGGGTAATGTAGGATAGTAGATTAGTAGGATAGGATTAGTGAGTGAGATTGGTGGGATGGTGGGATAGTAGAGTAGTGGGATGCGATGGGGTAGAATAAAGTTTGGATATTGAGGGTGAATCTGGGTATGCTTGATGGATTATGGATTTTGGATTGTGGTGTGCTGTCTATATTGTAGGTGATGTGGGATTTGGGTTCAAGACGAGGTGGACGTATGATTCTCGGTACCGCCTACGGCGATTAGCTGAGATGGACGATTAGCCCGGCTGAATGTTTATTTACGATGGAGATGTATTTACTTACTGACCGTCAACGATCATTTCAGTCTATCAGACTGCTCAGATAGAGAACCACGCCCGTCTCAAGTCTCGGTGTACTGGTGACCAGTATCTACAGGAGAGCTCGCAACAGCGTCCCATCCATCTTTCAGCAACTTCAATTATTGTGACATTTCTACACTGTTTTCCCAAACATCTCGTTGAGCCATTTCGAAATACCGTGGACTTCGATCGATGGACCTTTGTTGGCTGCGGTCAGGATGGCTCCGAAGTCAGGGATGCTTTGGATACTTCTGCCCTTTAAAGCCGCGTCGAATGTTTCGATCTCGCTTTTGGCGATTTCGCTGTTGGGGGAGAGTGTGATAGTACTGGAGGTGATGAGGTCTGATTTCACTTTTAGATACACTCGAGCCTGCGGTCATTTTGTTAGTGCGTTGTTTGCAACTAATGGGAAGATGATAGGTTTAGTGCTTGGTTGATCCAGACGTACTGATGCTGGGAAATATTGTGGCAGAGGGAGCCTTTCCCTGTCATCTTCTTCAATCGTGTGACTGGATAGTGTGAACTGCGGCGTCTGTCCATAGATCCACTTTGGCGACTATCTCAGGGGCGGAATTAGGAAGATCACAGCTCGTTCGCGGATGGATTACCTTTAGTTCTTCGCTGCCGGCTCGTATTTCCTCAATGGTTTCGAGATCCTTACCCACTATTGCTATTGTGCATTCAGTGTTGCTTCCAGACTGGGTTTTACTGTCCGAGAACCATTTCAACACTTCTTTATCAATTTGATACATCTCGCAAAAAGCTTCCATCACTCCTTTCAGGAACGAGTCGTTGAATCTCTGATGTGACACTCGTGACTCGCCGTGAACGTTGCCGATTGGCGAACGAACACTCTCCACACCCCTGGCTTTGATGAATGGCCTTGCGGGAGAGCGCAGTAGTTGGGATATTCCGGTAAGGTCGGACGATGCGAGCAGACATGTACCGTGGTGCAACGATCGCTGTCTGGTCATCTTATATGCCGATCCGGAAACCTTGAGAGACAGACTGTCTTTGCCGCTGGGATGGAAGCGGGTGTGATGCATGTCGAGTGGAGAAGGCCAGTCGTGCTCGGGTAACAATTCGCCTTGATCAATGACAATGTCATGCCGTTCATTGACTCGCGCCCTTGGATTGACTTCTCTGATCGCCTTCGTGACCATTTCCGCATGCTTGTCACGTGTGAAGTCTGCGGTGGGGCATATGACGCTATAATTGACGTTTCCTTCATCGTGAAAGACCGTGCCACCACCAGAACGCCTTCTGACAAGTTCTACATCCCCCGATCTACGAGTTGCTGCGGATGTCCCAGGGGCCGTCTTCAATGCTCCTGCTGCACGACGTTGCCTCAAAGACCTGAGGTTTACTTCCAGCCACGGGTTCTGATTCCTGCCAACTACTACACATGGTCTGTTCACGTAGAGAAAGAGGACTGTTGAGTACGGTGGAGACTTTTGCAGTAGAAAATGTTCGATTGAAAGATTCAGGAATGGATCGAGGCTGCGAGAGGTGTATATTTGGTGTCTTGAGACTTCGACCAAGCTTCTCCATGATGGCATAATCTAGAGGCCCATCCATGCAATATGTGGAGGCAAAGATATTCCAAATACCAGATTCTTGGATGATCTATCCAGATTGGAGGTTCCAAGTGAAGTTGGAAGGTAGGCGAAAAGCCGATATATCAAGTGTCTGGGTGTATTCTAGGACTATCCGCATTCAGATACTCAGCGAGCAAGCGATACAAAGCAGAGCTTCTTCGGATCTATACAGCGATCATGTTAGAGCAGAGGACCACGAATATAAGGATAAGACGTTTGATTATGTATGTTGTACAGATTTTCCAAGAGTAAGGTAGGAGGGCGGCAGTCATAGGGCTGAAACAGTCACGTGTTGATTTTGACCACCATTTGAGCACCCAATCCGCGACGGTGAGGTCCATCTCACTCTCCAATGGATCCACAGGTATCAATGCAAGAGTGGAGTCAATATCCCGGTATACTAGACGACGTTGGCCTCGCAACTCTGTCGTTTCAAGACAATGTTCTCGATAACCCTCCTATCCCCACGAGAGCTGGCTTCTATGTCTATCTCAAATCAATACTACACGACAGACCTGCGTTTGAGGACGCTGCTGTCACGGAATTCCTACACTTTCGATACAAGCAAGACATCAGCGGTCTTGTAGGCGACCTGATATTGGCGTCTTTCGATGTGTTGGCAAATGCTATGTACCGGAACGAGCTCCCAAGATCGATAAACATCCTTCGCTCTTTTTTAGTCAACAAATTACCTGTTTTCATTCGAGATGACTACGCTGCCATGATCTTCGAGCCTTTGACCGTCGAACATTGCATACGGCAAGCTCTTGTGCGCGTAGATCCCGCTGCTTTTCCGTCTGTTTCCCAAATGTTCGATCCTTTGGGACGGAATAGCTTGCTTTCCGAGGCACGACAAGAATTTCTGTTTGCATGTGCGTTGCATGAATTGATACTTGAGCGTAGCATTGAAGAAATCCTGGAAGATGTTCCCATGCAAAGTCTGCCTGCTGGGGGAAGGTACATGAAGGACGAATTAGTACAGCAATGTACATCAAATCCTGCAAAGATCGAAGAGTATATCTCCGAGTTGGAGAATATGGAAGGCAACGCCGGTGAAATCGCTGCTGCTATTACAGAGATCCTGCACACCCTTTGCGCCAACGGCGATTCCATGACACTGAAGACCGTCTGCAATAGTATATGCCGTCGGCTTGCAACTTTGGATGTTATCGTGCTCTTCACGCGTCCTTGCTTCCTACTACAACCTCTATGCCATATGCTGGACAGTTGGCAGGACCATGAGGATCAAGGGGAATATCAACCGGTATATGATGAATTCGGCGGTATTCTCCTCTTCATTGCTGCGGTTCAGCATCGATTCAAGCTACAACCAGAGGAGGTCGGCATACACGGTCCTGATTCCTTTCTTCTTAGTTTCTTCAGGTTTGGCTCCGTAAGTCGACCCATTGATGACCTATCAGAGCACGAGAGTCAGCTTCTGGGAAGCTGGATTCGTGGATTGTTTGAGACGGAAGGGATCAGTGACGAGCTGATGTCGACCTGCAAACCCAATGAGTTTCACCTGCTTGTAGCTACACTTTTCGACCAGAGCCTCAAGGCTTGTCAAGCAGGCGTACTAAGCCTCGATACCCTACGAGGCGGCTTCGAGTACCTGCTCGAACCGTTCCTGCTTCCATCCCTGATCGCCGGTCTCACCTGGTTTGCTCATTGCTTGTGGGAGACCAACGAGGAGTCCCAGAACATCGATACGGTCTTGCTAGCGCTGCAAACGCTTCTCACGCCACCATCCATGTCCCACGACTCATCGACCATACACGCCGCTGTCCTCTCCATCATCGCAAAACCATTGAGCGAATCCCTCAGCCACGTCCAGAAACAACATGCCTCACGATCGGACACCGGCCCCCTTCTCGAAGTTCTAATTCCATACTCGCAAGATCGCCAAGGGACGAATGCTCTCAACGAGCTAGCCGCTTGGTCCACCACCCCAAATGGTGGCCTCCTCGGTGCATTACGGCAAACGATCCAATCCCTTATCATCTGGAGCGCCACCTCGACCTCCACTGCTGACATGTCCCCGCCATCATACACCCACCAACAGCTACTCTGCACCCTCCGCCTCCTCGGCGCCCAAGCCGTCCTCAACCTCCTCATCGACGAAGCAAGTGACCAAACAAGCTCCGACATCGCCCTAGACATCATTGTAATCATGATCTTCACCTCTTCGCAAACATTGTCAGTCAAACGTCAACTCACCCTACGCGACGTACTACACACCCAATTCTCGGACGTCGAAGACCTATCGCGTACAGATCCTGCCCGAGCCAGCACTATCGTACGGTTGCACCGGCGTGTGGAAGCATATTCAGCATCTAGGACTGGCGCTGTAGGTGCCGGAGACAGCTTCATGGCAGACATAGCGCAGAACACCGATAGTGGGAACATTGATGACGTATTGGGTGAAGCCGAGGAGCAGATTGCGAATGCTCAAGAGTTTTTGGCAGGGGACAACGCGGCACTTTTGGGACTGGCATGATGATACTGTCAATTTCTTGTGACAAGATGTTCTCTGCTCAATACGCTATCCATTCTACATGTTTGTGGATCTAACAGCGACACTTACTTCCAAAATTTTCATGTCTCCCATCTACCCTCTTCACCCTCGAGCTCGTCCCTTGAAAGCTTCATGATCATCGACCCTCTTCCTCAAGAAATATGGCTTGAGGTACCACTCCACAGCGCGGAGACCACTCCCCATCACAGCTCATCATTACCAAGTATATCACCATCAACCCACCCAGCCATCATCACCTGCACCCAATCTCCATCTTACACAACTAACTTCCTACACACCGATCGGCACTAATCCAACCCTCAAAACTAAACAACGGTGGAGGGCTGGAAAGCAGACTTCATCGTCTAGGTAATCCGAGTACCCTATCAACGTCGAAGCATTAGGAACGTGGCATTCATGGAGTGAGACGTGGATTGAAATGGTAGAATCCGCAGGTTTTTTGCTCCTGTATCTCTTTTCGATCCTTTAAAAATGCTAGATCTTTACTAGTATATATAATGGGGGCCCCGATTAAGACTTTTCAATCTACATACTTGATATTAATATTAATTACAGCGCCTTAAACTAAGACGTATTTAATATCTTCACGTCCGGTCAACCGCTTTGCAAACAACTGTAAAACCGCTTCGCAAAACACGGTAAATGATAAGCGGAACCGGGCGTGTGTCAAGCTTGAGCAATGCGCTGATGTGTTCCACCTGTTGATATTGCCGCGGAGTCTACATGCGCTTTGGCAAACTGTCCCTTTTTCGTCGCGTAGAACTACAACATGACCTTGTCATTGAAACTCGTGTCAAGCATGATATTCAACCTTCAATACTTGACCTTGATTTCTCTCAACCACATGAGTACGCTCTCAGTGCTTGTTCACTTTGCCACAATTGTCTGGTCAAAGCTATGTTTCCGACACTCATACTTCTGACATACTTTTCAATTGCTGTACTCTCTGCAACCGTGCCAAAACCGGCGCAGGGTGCCTACGAGGGTGGGTCAGGGTCATCACTAAGCTTGGCCCCGATAAACGATTCTTCCGCTGAGCCTATCCTGTCGGACTCTTCACTAGTCATCGAATCGGTCGGCGACGTCCTATCAACCAACACTACGTTCCTACTACCTGATTCTAATTCCAGTAACCCCGAGTACGCACTGCCTTTCGAGTATCCGGACCTCGGTTTTCTCGGAGCCACAAACGCAGACCTGCAGTGTAAAGGGGGAAACTTTGGTGTCAATCTAAGCCGCTTGAGTTGTAACAGCGCTTTTGATCGTCTGAGCAATAGTCCAAATGTGATGACGTGGGGTCAGCGTGGTGCAGGCAGCTTTCAGATCAAACTGCCTTTCCGAGCCAGTAGCTCAGACGGCTTCTGTGCAATCGACGTCGTTCACGCCCCAGGCAAAGTGTCAGATCTTACAAGTCCGCTCCAGGTCAAGCAAGCAGCAAGCCAAGTCATCAATGGGTGTGTTAAAAACGGTGCACCGAATACTGGTGGTCTGATGCGAAATATAGGTATGATGATGTACAAATGGCTATCCCCACTCAAGTTGCGCTTCACCAGATACCACTTTGATATGAGATTCTGCGTACTGTAGCTGATAAAGTGCGCGCTAGGACAAAATGGAAATCTGATAGTTGCTGTCAGGCTGTACATACCTAGAAATCACTGCTCATACTTCGGACAAGGTCTGTCCGTTACTGGATGCGAGAGTGTGCTCAGCGTAATGCCCGTGGCAACGGAAAGTCTTGTCTTCGGAATGGCGGGCAATCCGACTACACGCGTGGTCCTTCCCAGGACTTTCACAGCTGGTGAGCAAAGTGCCGCCTTTGTCAAATCATATGGGTTTCTTGACAATGGAAATCCATTGACGACGAGCCTCAACCATCATCCATCACTGACAAATTCTTAGCGGGAACTCGATGCCAAGCCAAGATCGATCTGGGCCACGATCGTACACCAGTCACTGCGCGATGGTTCGATATATGGGAGGCCGGAAAAGCTATTGAAGCCATGTGTTGTGCCCAGGGCAAAGCTGGCACAGCGCATTCTATCGGTAGGCAAACGATACTCTGTTACTCTTCCATGCTATACGATTCAGCGCGCTTCTTGTTTGATGATTCGGGGCCATTGATGCTGACTATGTTGGCTGCGTAGGTGGAACAGCAGGGCTGAGACTCGAAATCAAACAGAGTGATAGGTGAAGGCAATCACTTGCAAGAGAAAGGTGTTACTATCATCCAAGTCCGAATTTATATACCTCAAAATCAGTGTCTCACACGACACGAGGCTAATGACAGTATGGCTATGATAACCATCTGTTACATCCTCACTATATCGAATACCTTAGACAATCTTCAATATCTCACACGTTATACTCTGAAGTGTATCCTACCGAGAGTATAGTGCCTTCCTGGATTACTTTGTCTTTGAGAAATGATTACCAAGCCATCCGTTGCCTACCTCAGTCCTATCTCTGGGTCGAGGATCATTTGGGCTCCTCAGCTCTGAACATATCGTGCAATTGTAAAAATCCTCTCTCTATATCTCCGCCATAGCTGCATGTTTTCGGGACCCTTGTAGCAGTATAAGGATTGAAGCGGATATAAGGGATCGACTAATTCCACTACGTATAACGACAGCCATATGTTCAAGGAGATGCTATTGTTTCACTTATCATGACCAGAATCACTGTTGGCAGAGAACTAGCAAAATACCGATCAGAATCTCTATCCAGAAATTTGGTATTGCCAGGTAGCAGTTCTAAAGAGAGATCTGTTGGTCCGCCTATGTGTCTGTAGATGAATCCGGTAAGCAGACTACCGAGCACCCAGATGTGTCCAGCTAGGCCTTCTCTCCGAAGCAAGGACTCTGCAAGCAAAGGAAGAGGTGCTTCAAAGGATCAGCAAGAGGCTGGATAATCTGTCTTATCATAGTCTAAAAGCTATTGGGATTCAGTCCGGGTCAACCTCGGTGATTATAAATCACGTCTTGGCAGACACTTGAAGAGATTTTCCCTTACGTGTCTCCTGTCCTACATAGCTACATACATTAGTTATCAAATACTATTGTACTACACCCAAACCACGTGCATATGACTCATGCTCATCATATCATTTAACAAAAACAACACGCCGTAATAAGGCTGAACGGCTACTACTCTCCGACGAAATCGCGCAAAGGCTCGCGTATCGCATTTTGGCGTAGGTCTTAGATAGATACAGCCGCTTCGACGCTATTACGTCCGCTAAAGACTATTCCCTGTGGTGAAACAATCACAGTGTCAACAATGGGAATCCGAAACTGCCATTATGCTAATGATCTGCCTGCCGCTGACATGTTCTGCTGCAGTAATATCACTAATGTCGACCTTTCACCGAAGCAAGCTTCAGGCATGACTTTATCACCATCGAGACAGCGCCAATCTATACTTTACCGAAGTTATAGTAAATCAATGTATCTCGATGCCAGTGCGAGCCAATGAGGCTATCCTTCGTACTCTTGACAGGAAATCATTGGAGATATTGGGGTTTAAATGATCCAGCCTACCGTCAGTATATCTTTCTAAATATAGGCTAGCCGCTAAAGCCTACAGTGATAGCATTACTACCACTCTGGCCGTTCGTGACAGGGTATACTATGCTGAATAGCGAACGTCTCATTGTTATGCGCGAAATCTACTGCCGCCACATGCGTACGCGCATGTCGTGGTCCGACAGATACTGTTTCCGAAATCAGTGCTTCTCTCTCAGTGTACAACACTCCGCTTTGCTTTCCGCCAACTACTATTTAAAATCTAGTCTGCCTACTGAATGTAAACATCTCCAGGCCTTGTGACAATGATATTCTTTGTCTTAATTGCTGTATTTCCAAGTCTTATCGTTTCTATGATTCTGCCGCAGTCCCAGAGTCTAGTGAATTCGGATCCAGAACTTTCAACCTCATTCGCTACCACTCTGCTTGGGAACATCCCCGCCACATCACTCACTAGTATTGATTTGACCGATACGCTGGATATACCGTTTTCCCCAAATGCTTCGCTTTTAGCTTCCATCTCCAATTCCTCATCGTCCTTCACTGACCTGCCATTCGAATACGACCTTGGCACGGATATAGACGGTAGTGTCCAATGCAAGGGCGCAAAATATGGCACGAACCTGGTCAGCTGTGCAGGGGCTATCGCACGTATCTCTCCTACCACAGCCACGCTGCTCTGGGGTCAACGTGGTCAGCCGGGGTCCCAGGTGAAACTACCATACCGGTTCATGTGTATGTTACCAATCACTTCTTGTCCAGACCATCTTCTCAACCAAATTAGGGGTATCCATGTCGCACTGAAAGCTGGGTATCGCGCATTTGCTGACTTGCTTCGCCACTTGCAGCTAATGATGCTCGATGCGCAATCGATGTTGTTCACAAGCCAGGAAAGGTTTCCGACTTTGCTTCGCCTCTCGATATAAAACAGGCCGCGGAATCCGTTGTGAAGGATTGTGTGAATCAAGGCAGCTCGAATCAGGGCGGATTGATAGGAGACGTCGGTACGCTTTTGCTGACAGGGAACAATCCCTTATGCCCCAGAAACCGTTATGGTTTTCTCTCCGTCGCCAAGAACAGAAGCAAGACTACCATTCAAAACTGATTTCGTTGCAGGTCAAAATAAGAATCTTGTAGTGGTTGTAAGAGACTACAGACCTTCAGTCACTTGCGGTCCCACCTGGAGCCCCCCACCTAAATTGTCACCATGCAATGATCTGCTCCAGGTGCTTTCCGTCAAGAAAGATCGGATAACATTCACAACAGCAGATCCACAGCAGCCGAGTGATTTCAAGTTACCTAGGATATTCGCAAAAGGTAAGGCATGAGACTTAACATTAAACCTTTGCCTCCCCGTGGACACCAAACGCTTGTCTACCAAAGCCTGTTCAATTATATCCGGAATCGCGTTGAAAGGAGTCATCTAACAGAGATTTATAGCTGGAAGCCGCTGCAAAGCCTTTATAACCATCCGCGGTAGTATTACCGATACCTCTAGTTTCTTCGATCTGTGGGAAGCTGCCGTAGCGACCGATGCCGTCTGTACGATGCAAGGTAAAGCTGGGGGTATGAAAAACATAGGTAAGCCAAGCAGGCAGCTGGTCATCAACAGAAAAACCATCCATTTCATACCCGGCGAACACGTGCTGACTTCGCTCTTTTTGATACTAGGCGACAATGGGAAATTAGTATTTGCTCTATTTCCTAATGGCCGGTAAGGTTCCGAGAAAGAAGAATATTGAAGCACCTATACAATCTTCACCATTGAATTCTTCGCATCAAGCTCACCGTTCCTATATCTATATGCATCAAAAGATCTGGACTTTCTGTTCAAGACTTTGTATCGCAGATTCTATTGCACTTTGCAGCTTTTGCACGCTGGGGATACGATAGCGCGATGCCTAACATTATCCAGAAGCACTACAAGACGTTTCCAATGCATGTCATACGTTAGCGTTATACCGCAGCGAACCCTTTCTTCACCTCCACACCAAGCCCATCGTCCCCCCAGCCCTTCCATCCCCAAAACCATAACTTCCGCGAATAGGAATATCCTCAACCGATGTTCAGTTTCATACTTCAGCACGAATTGAGGAATCCCAGCCAAAGATGTTGTCCATGGCAACTCGACCTGACCTCGGTCCTAAAGCGATCGAATGAGAAGCGCGTTATGTCTCACCGATTATTCTGTATACTTCCAGAATACAATCAGTTGCAAGTACCATATGCACGCTGACCATGCTTTCCAGTCTTCCACCCATGTCATCGATCATCGAGCTCATCCTCAACATCACCCTTAACGTCGATCGTCTTCAGCTCTTCGGGTAAGTCTGCGACAAGTTTGGAGTAATATGTAGGCAGGTCTTGCATGCTGCGAATAGATTGTTGGATCCGAACGATGTTGGCCTTGTTCATGATGGATTCGAGGAAGTTGAGGAAATCAACATCCCAGCCATCTCCAATCCCCTCGCTAGCAACGATTAGCAAACATAGAACGACCACGATGCTTTCGTCCAAGGAGTCTCTTAAGATCATCTCCCATCGCATTCATCTCAGACAAGTAATCGACCCAACAGCCCACCCTTGTCGTTGCCCGACATGTGAGCCAGACGTATATAATAATTTGAAGCAAGTCGTGCGGGCAGAGCTGAGGGTTGAGCAAGTAGAAGGGATCGAACAACAGGAGCAACGCCACATCGAAATGGTCTATCGAACTAACAACCAGAACGAGATCGAAGCAAAGGTAGGACAACAGATCGCGGATCACCTGAAGACGGAGAAGAAGCAAGCGGAGCTTGCTATGATGCGAAGCGAGCTGTCGATAGAGATGGAGAAAGACAAAAGGGAAGCAATTGCCCAAGCAAAATCAGAGTTGGAAAAGGAATATGCTACAATGAGAGAAAATCTTGGAAAAACATCGAACAGCCACCGCGGCCATGGCCCATTTCTTCGACAAATGCAATCAAATATCTCCTCCACCCAAAAACAATCTTGTGACTCAAATTGTTTCCTAAAGAAATTGAGCCGCATCTAGATGCTCTTTTCCGAACACCTCAAACAATCTGCGTCGGAACTCGGATTGGATCTCGGCATTCGTGGTGCTGGTACCCGTTTGCTGCTCGTCGCTCGGCTAGGCCAAGGATAGAATACAATCTGCCTGGGGTGGCTGACCTTGTATGAGATATCTGCCTTTCCTACCTACCCATCTAGCGAGAATATGACACCGAATCAGGCTGGGCCGCATCTAGATGCTCCTTACCGAATTGTTCCAAAACATTGTGCCAGAACTCGGATTTTATATCGGTAAGCTTGATGCTGGTACCCGTTTGCTTCTCGACGCTCGGCTATTTCAAGACTTTCCTGCTCGAAGTAGGTGTAACCTTGCTTGAAAAGGCCTCTCGCCCAGCCAAAAGTCTGCTCTTATGAACTAAGCGTAGAACTTCGCTTTGTCGCTCACTTACCAGGCTCCTCCTAGCCAAGCGAATCCAAATTTGTCCTTCAGCGCCGCATATGTACTCATCGCATTCGCTGTTGTTCTGCGTAGTATCTTGCGTCAATACTCACTGCTCCTGGAAGAAGTCGACCCTCAACCCAGGAACCCTACGCTGCTTCAGCTGATTGATTACGACGAGGACCGGCTGCCCGGATCTCCAGTTCGTATACACGCGGCTCCTCACGAGCCTCGAGAGCCTCCCGGAGGAGTTTGACCTGTTCACCTAGCGTTTTTATCTCCCCATATACCAGGAAAATTTTGAGTTTTACGTGTAAAGTTTAGGAATCGCCATTTTTCGTCTCTAGCTCTGTCCTCTTTTGAGGCCTCTCGCTTTTCTGCTTCGATTTTGAATGTGGTGACCTTTTTGACCCTGCTCGTGCTCAGTATATATATTCATTGCAATTGGCTTGCGTAGAATTGAGTAACGATGTTCGCTGCTCCCATATAGTAGGAGGGTCTTCAGCTCAAGGTGTGAAGTTATAGGAAATGGTATGTTTCGCCTCTAGCTCTGTCCTCTTTTGAGGTCTCTCGCTTCTCTAATTCGATTTTGAAGATCTTCTCATCTATCTTGGAGGTCTGTTCTTGTTTCACTAACGGAGACAATGGCTTGCTGTCTACTTACCTCTCTTCTTCGTGGTGGCTTTTTGACTTCTTTTGCGAAAGCATGCTTCGACGGCTGTAGTTGCCTGGTCGTTGCGCTCAGTATATATATTTACGGCAATTGGCTTGCGTGAGATTGAGAAACGACGCTCGCTGCTCGGCTATATTGTAGCCTTTTCCTGCTTGAGATGTAGAGTTGCATGCAATGCCATTTTTCGTCTCTAGCTCTGTCTTCTTTTGAGGTCTCTCGCTTTTCTGCCTCTGCCACGGAGTCTCCTCAATGATCTTGAAAGCCTGCACTTATATATATATAGCAAAGACAACGGTCTTTTCGCTTAACTACCAAGTGGTTTGAGAAATATTTCTGATAAAGGTACTATAATGTTATGTCGAGTGTTAGAGTTAATTGAAAAAGGACAAAGAAAGAGTGCATATATTGCAAGTATTCTGCAGGTGATGTACATATGAGATGCATACACTCGTTGAATTCCCGCGAAAGCCATGGTTGGACTTTCTCTGCTGCAATTTCACACGCTGTTCTCCTGCGGCGCGTTGCTGAGCGTGGTATAATATCGGCAGTATGAACCCTAACCTCAACCCTCGTCAATATCTATCGTTGGATGCTGCTGGATAAGCCCATTCTCCCCGCTATCCATAATAACGTCGTCCAGGGCACGAACGTCCTAGGTACAGTTTCTTCACGGTCTTCGTTGTATCTTGACCTTGGAGTGAGTTCAGATGATCCGTGTCATGGAGTACAACATGAAGCCCCTGCTTATCACGGGGTAAGCGGGGGGGAAGGTGTGTACGTCAAGCTATAAATGCAGTTTTAAGAATTGCGCGATCACCTTTCGGATCTTCTCTAACATCAGTATCCCCTTCCCCCTGATCTTCACCTGTTCCGCCATCCTTCGCCTCCATCTCGATCTCTATCTCAGCCTCTGCCCAGACTTTATGGCTGTCTTCTTGCGCCAGCTTCCTAAGTGTGGAGCTGTCAGCGTTTTTGTTGACCTGTCGCCTTATCCGTTTCGTCGGACTCCATGAATCTTCGCATTGGAGGGTGCTTGAAGAGTCCGCTCTAGGATTGGGCGACTGGATTGTTGAGAAATATGGAGTGAAATGATGAAAGAAGATAGAAGTGTATTTGCGATCGTATATATATGTATATATATTCTGATAATAACGGTGACGGTCAAAATGATAGTACTCATCTGAACCTTCATGAAATGTTCACACGAGTAGCGTAGTCAACGTCCTGTAGAAATCCCTCACTCGATAGCACATCACCAAGGCGCTACCGGCTGGATCCTATGGAAAGAGAGTGGGAAAACCCTCATGTTGTTCAGATCCACCGCCATCTAACATCTCACCAAAACATCGTCCTGTTCACGTTCAGGTTTCCAAGGCACTGAGGCTTGCTCTCTCGTTGGAGTAACCCCTTCCCAGCCCCAGATCTTGTTATCCCCCCAGATTCCTTCCCGTACACCTGACTGGGGATCATCACCTCCCCACTCGACATGACTTTCGGGAGGTAGACGGCCCTAGTCGTCGCTATATATATATTTATCTAAAAAAATGGGCCTTCGCTCAAGGCTGTTTGATCCTCACATATGCGAGGTTGCAGAAGGGACACCTAGTATATGAGCCCCCACTCAGATATCTTATCATACAATGGAAGCAGGCGGCACGGTCGCAGTGAGTATGTTGTAAAGCAGCGCGCGTACCTTCTTCTATGCTCATCTCTTCGGTACAGATAGGGCGTTCTCGATCTTCATTTCCAGCTTTATTATTGCACAAAGCTGCGCCCACTATTGATATTTAGTATCTAGTAAATGCATATCCATTCCCGACGGAGCGGGTATCCGTGGTGCCATTACCGCGAATAAAGCTGATTATATCTTATCATCGAAGCGACGAACGTTTGGAAGAGACTACCATGACCGAGATATGAGCAAAACTAGCTCACTTGAAACACAGGAAGCATGAAAGCTGAGGATCATCATGTCTGCAGTCACAAGCCAACCCTTCCGAAATGGACGACAGAGTGCCTTTACCTTTGTCCTTCGCGCTGCCTAGGATGAAGATATAATAGGCACAGATATGACGAAAATTGCATTGAGGCTCCACTAAAGAATCTCACTTGAATCGAAGCGGTGGCAATATACCACCTTTCCAAGCTGAATCTGCGGATACAACAGTCTTATCCAACTAGATAATCGTTACGATTGTCGTAAAACCTGATTAGCTTATCCAGACATCCTCCGCAATGAGAGGTGCCCACTTATCATACCCTTCAATAAGAAGTAAGTCGGAAAGGGACAAAACACCATAGTGAAATATTCACACAGAATTGAAATAAATCAATAAAGCCGTATCTACCAACTTCGCAGCAACGGCGTCTTGAAGCTGGGGATTGATAAAATCCTCATCACTATAGGGACAAGAGAGCTTGTACTGAGCCCGCCCACCTGGAAGAGATGGCCTTAACATTTCCCTGATATAGTGACGCTTCTAGGTCAGTAGCTGTAGACCTTCTAGTTTCTATCACCGTTCCTTCGAGGTCAAGAACTAACGATGCGTAGAAAGCCTTTTGGTTTTTGTTGAGGAAACGTCGAGATTCGCTGCGATATTCTGGCTTCAAAAGCCTAGATGATCACGGTAAGGCGAAACCAGTGAAAAGGTTCAGCGCCATTTGTAGAACGAAAGATTAATGTCTCCCCAATACGCTCGTTGGGGACAAGGTTGGCATGCCGAGTCAGCGGCTGTTGATGCACATTCATCAAGACACCACTAACTACGATGGTAATGCTGAGCCTCTATAGGAACATCCATTGGATGTATTTGCAGCAATATGGAGATCTGTAACGATATTCAGGCATCGAAAGCCTAGCTCACTGAGCTGAAGCGAGGAAGGCGGGGACGGCGATGACCGACCACAGAAAATCAGTATCGCGCTACCGCACTCATGAATAACGTGCCCGACGAGCAGCGGCTGATGAACATTCACCTAAACACCGCTGACCACGATATTAGCGAAGGATATCCACAGAAAATCCCATTGGATGTATTTGTAGCAACATCGAGATTCGCTGCGACGTTCAGGTTTCGAAAGTCTAAGGTAAGGAAAAGACGGCGATGGCCGACCACAGAAATTCAGTATCGCCCTACCGCATCCATGGATAAAATAATTAGCATGCCCCGCCAGCGACGGCTGAAGAACATTCATCAAGACACCCCTAGCCACGATACTAGCGATGAGGCTCCATAAGAATATTCTTTGGATGTATTTGCAGAAACATCGAGATTCGCTGCAACGTTCAGGCTTCGAAACCTACGGCAGTTAGGTAACCGAATGGCAGGATACCGATGGCCGTCTGCAAGAAATCAGTATCTTCTTGCTGCATTCATTGAGGACGTGGTTCGATGCAGAGCCAATGATAGCTTGGATATCCGATAGTATTTGTGGACAAAGCATGCGAGTTCATAAAAGTACGGGAAAAGGCTTCGCTATACGGATCCGCTTCTCCTTTCTCAATTCTCCGGGTTGTCTTCACGTCCTGAGCGTCTCAAGGTCTGCTCTTCACGTGGATCGAATTACTTTAGCAAACGACGAGTCTTCGGAAAAAAAGGAGAGTGGTGAAATTAGGTTGGACAAAGATGTAGCATACTATATAATATTGTTGAAAGGAAAGTTCGAAGATAGATCGTCTTGTGACTTGGTGCGTACCCTGTATCATCCCACCCACACCATCGACTTTTGATGAAAAGTGAGTGGCTTGGTCTGCATCCGCGTGCAAAATGTAGAGATATATTGTAAGGGAACTCTATGTCAGCCAAACTAATATCATTATCAACATTCCTTCAATCTAAAAATGTATTTCCAAAGATCGCAATTTACAACCACATGGGAGGAGGTCGTCTTTATCTACCCCAAATGGCTCTTCAGAATTGTTGGACATGTCCTGGACCACTCGTTGAAAGAGTGAGTCTGAGAATGATATTCATGAATGGAAGCGAAGGAACACTAGCCAAGTCGATCCCACTTCAGCACCCGATGGCAAGGGACCAGCTTGAAGCGTTGGTGAATGCAGTATGTCCAGTGCTATGTCATGATTTATATATAGGAATTATTTGTGAAAAGTGCAGAGTAGGTCAAGAACTGCGTAGGATAGTCATTTAATGACGCCTCGGCCTTTCCTTGCATGTGTCAGGAGCGGTATATATATATCGCTGTATCAAGCAAGCGAAATGTGTAGTAGGGAGGGAATGGAGATGAGAGATGGTCGGGAAAGTGGAAGGAGATTTTATGAGACGGCAAGGGTTCAGATACTTCACTGTCAGCGAAGATGATCTTTGTTGAAGTGAAATGATAGGATGATGGAGGAGGGGAAGTAGAGGAGGGAGATCGCGGAGTGAGTTGTGGAAGTGAATTGCTGATTTTTAACCTCACCGTAATTTACTTCCAAGGAACCTTAGCTTGAATCGGTGAAGAATAAGCCAGAGTTGGACGAGTAAGTGAGGATTTGTACATGAACCATACTGCCCTACTTGAATCAGATGCCGTACTGAGGCTCTACTTGATCAAGGCTCCATCTGTTTGCGCAACTCATTTGGACTTCACCAATGTCATACCCGAATGGTTCTCCGAACGGTTTTTCGAATATCTTCTGCGTGGTCATCAAGTAACATCAAGTTCGATTCCCTCTTCGGCATTTGATCCCCATAAAAGATATGTCCATCCACCACCATTGCTACTCGATGTCGTGCAGAAGCCCACGATGCGTGGGAAGCACTCGACAGGTCGGCGTCAGAAAGCGTAGAGTATGAACATATTGATGGTGGAGTTGGATACCCACGTTATGATTCCAGGATGGTGATGAAACCCCGGGTGTCCGTTGAGAAAGTGGATGGTGTCCATGAAGGTAATTGAGTAAGGACAAGGACGGCAGATGTTCGTAAGCATAGTAGACATTGTGCCTCCGTAGTAGATATGACCATTGGTAGCGCTGGAGCAGCATTTGTTCTTCACATACCGCTGGGCCTTATCGTTGATGCAAATGGCGCGCAGCTGCTATCGATCCATCGAATGGCGCTCTTCGCCACTGCTGTCCATCTCTCTGTTGCAGGCCGTATCTCCTGGCTATCTTGGTAGGTATCATCCAATTGCATCTTCCATCTAACATATGGAATTGCCAGGTAGCAATCTTGACAAATGGTCTCTCACAACACGGAGTGCCTGTTGCTGCTTGCTTCTAGTGTATGCCTTCCCATTATCTATGTTCTGATCCTGATTGAACCGAATCTTCAGCCTTCAGCGCTTTCTGCTTCACTGCCGAGCGCCTCGTCAACCATGTCACCATGTGCTCCAGCGCCTTGCTCTTCACCATCTTCGTCACTTCCCGAACCACTACCTTCACTTTCCCCTTCGCTGCCCGGATCGAAATTTTCGTCGTCTTCTTCTTCGTCTTCTTTCTCGTCTTCGAGGTCGTCTGCTTCTCGTCTTGCTTTTTCTAGCTCGCCCTCTTCATGCTCACCATCCCCTTGAGATGCTTCATTGCCCTTCGCTCCATTCACATTCAGCTTTCGAGCTCGTCGCTGCTCAGCCATACTGGCATCTTGGAGTCCATGTCGCTTCACATAACCATCAATCCCACCAAAGTCGGCCTGATCGATCATGGAGAACTCGAATTCCTGGATGTCATCCAGACCTGAAGAACGAAAGGCAATGTTGATGTTGAACGTTCGCTGCAAGATTGAGGTGTAGGAAACGGATTCAATGGTATCGAAGGCAAAGAACTCCAATGGCTTCTTGAAACCCCAGAGAATGCCAGTAGATAGTAGGAACAGATAGCCATCCTTGGAGCCTCGGAATGCTTTCACGTGAAACGCAGTTTCCCCCTTTCGGTGCGCCTGCACGATCTGGCTTGCAAAATCATTCGCGGTAGGCTCCACAACATGTTTCCTCCGGGACTTCAATCCTTTGTTGATTGCTGAGACCAGAAAGGTTTTGTAGGTGTCGTCTGCTTGGACAGCAATTTCACCCGTGATTGCTCCGGATTTTGGGATCGTGCTTGGGACCGTCCAGAGTAGCTGTTCACCGGCACTTTCTCCTTCAGGATTCGCAAATATACAGAAGTTGTATTGGGCTTGAGCCTTTTCCGGGACCGGCAGACAAAAGATATCCTGAACGCTTTCCCACTTTATTCCAAATTCAACCGAGGGTCCACTGACAGAGGAGCTGGATGCCCATATTCCGGTTGTCTGGCCGACTTGCAAGTTATACTTCTTCCGTTGTGGTATCGAGAAGGACACGTCGGCCACGGAGGAACTAGTGCCCTTGTCCCACCCAGCTGGATCGACCTGTCGATGTTCCAATTTCCGCTTCTTCGACGAGGGTTCATCTTCAGCGCTTGCCCGGTCTTTGTTCCCAGTGTGCTGGATATTGATAACGTAATGTGCAATGTCTCCGAATAGCCCCTTGAGATCCGGTGTCCTAGCTGGAGGATCCGCCCGTTAGCAGAGTGACCTTGGCTGGAGCGATGGACGCACTGAGGGTTTGCACAATTTTTTCCCGAAGGTCAGGCCGTTGGGCGAAAGCAGCCTCCAAAGCTTCATCTAAGGTCATTTGCGGTACTGGGTACGTAAGATCGATGTCATGTTCCATGTAAATTTTCAAGGCTTGAACCCGAGAGAGGGAAGTCGCGCCTGAGCGCGCCTGAGCGCCACAACCGGCCAATTGAAAGCCCCTGTGCAAGCTAGCGCTGTTTGGGCTCTCCACGTCGCCACATCGCTCTGTTTGTGGTAACAACATCCTTCAGACGTGTTATTCGTCTGCGAGACATTCGATGTGATGACCTGTTGGAATAAGCAATAAGTAAATCCAGCTCATTCAACTCGCCAGTGTAGTCTTGTCTTCCAGGTCTTTGGATTGATCTGCTCTGCAATCTCCGTCCTACACGATGGGATCCTTCGCTACTGAATCACGCCCAGCCGGCAATGGACACTGTTACTCTATGAGGGACTGGGACCATGGAGTGGCTGCAGTGTGGCTTGATCCAGTATGAGTACCCTGGGTGAAAGAGCTTGCCGGCAAACGTTATGGTACGGCGACGCCTCACATGTTTGACCTCTTCGGACTACAATCAGACTCTCAGCGCAGGCATGATTGGACAATGTCTGTACGATGGGCGTTTCGACTAATAAGGTTGATCGTGGTGGCTGCGGAGATGCAGGGCTACGCAGATGCTCGGTCATATCTACCTGTTCCATACTGCACAATCTGCTTTTTGGAGTTGCCGAGAAAGTAAATCTACACTCCCAGCTGCACCACAAGCTGAATCGCATAACCGCTGTCAGAACTAGGTTTAAGTCTGTGCATATCGGACCGTCATGGCGACGGGTCTAACGTGCTTGTTTGCGCTTTGGTGGTAGATAATATGTGCTAGGTGAGGTGAGGTGAAGTGAAGTAGCTCTGGCGCACTTTGATTCCGCAAATTCCTCATGTGAAGTAATCTCACCAACTATCCAGCCTCATCTTCAACACTTACCCAACACCTACCCATTCCCTATGCAAAATTGACCACCTCTGCATGCTATCGATATTTCCAGCATGTCCTAGAACTATCACTCTCAGGCCTGTATCCATTCGTCAATTCCTACCCTGCACCTCAATGAAATGTCCTACCTGGGATTCATCGAATGCTGGTGATCGCAGCGCTTCACTTGGGAGAGAGGACATTGCCGCACAAGAAGGGATTCTGTTGCCTCATCGATGGATTCCATCGCTGAGCCGAATGGCTTGGTGCCACACTCGTACGATGCAGGCTTCGTTGTCTTGTCGTACTTGGTGAGCCTGGCAGGATGCTGGTCTTCACTGGAACTCTTACATAGAAGGACTGGTGCTCGAGGATACTACAATTGGTACAGATGATCATGATGGCGCCTGGTCTCCATACAATGGTTGACATCGAATCGCTGACACCATCTGTAGGTATCTTCTGCTGGCGGCAGCCTCCACAATGGGTGCTGTAGCCATCTGGTCCATGCACTTCATCGGCAACAGAGCCATTGCAATGGCCAAAGGTCAGGCAAGCGCCCAAATCCAATACAGCCCGGGCTTTACTGCAGGTTCCTTCTTTCTGCCTATTGTCGTCGTCGGCATCGCCTTTTATTTCTTCAGCACGTCAGAGAACGTGAGTATAATGTGGACGGTGATGGGAGGATTACTGACCGGCTTCGCTGTGTGTGGAATGCATTACATGGGCCAGGGAGGCATTGCAAACTATGCCCCATCTTATATGTGGCCGTACGTTCTTGGGTCCGCTATCATCGCTGTGGTCGCAACTACCATTGCACTTGGGGTCTTCTTCTACTTCAACTCGATGTGGACCAACAGCTGGTGGAAGAGAGCATGCTGTGCTTCTTTACTCGCCGTAGCTGTGTCTGGAATGCACTGGGTAGCTACTGTGGGCACGAAATACAGTATCCAGTCATCTCCTGGTGAGCAAACGGTTGGTTTGTCAAGGGAGGCTACGGTGGTAGTTGTGATATGTCTGGTAATGCTTTCGATTGGAGTTGCATTGACTGGCTATGCTGACAGTTCCAAGGCGATCGGCTGTTGCATGATCCTCGTCTCATTTGCTCTCATCGGACAGCGCTCTCGACAACGTTCAGCCGACAGAGCGCAACAAGTGGTGCTTGCGTGCGTCACCTTTGATCCGGAGGGCAGACTCATGGTCACACCTGAAGGCTTACTACCATGCCGGAAAATCACCGACTCTTACAATGAGATGGTAGGTACCGCTCCACTGAAACTGAGTATTGCGGCTAAATCTGCATGACAGTCTTTCGAAGATGTCTTCGACGTCGATCACCCTGTGTTCGGTTGGATTTTCAGAGCCTCTCGAAGCTGGCGGTGTGTGGCTGACCTCATACCTGGAATACGCGCTCATCTACGAAAAACTACGCCGACCAAGCTACGACAGGGTTCGGACGCTTCAGAGTCTGGTGCCTCGAGTGGTGCCAGCACGGCAGATTACTCTACACTCTTTAGAGAGCTCTTTTGCGTGGCCGCTGCAGACCTTGCAGATCAAATACAAGCACCGTTAGAAGACATTGGCGTCTTGTTTGGAGGTATCATGAGCACCGGCACCCTTAGCCACACAGCCAAGCTAAAGATCCACGGCCTACGAATGAAGGATAATGCACTTGATGCCGCGGAAAGGGGAGAATCGCCGGTTTCGTTCGGCCGTGGCCAACTCCTCTTCGTTGTGCGCCAGGCCAATCGATTGGACTCTTCCCAACTACAAGCTGTCGGCCATCGCTTTGCAACAATCCCGAATGTCATTGACACTCTCGCTCGAAGTATGGAGGTGACTCGCGACGAGTTCCTACCTTGGCTCGAAAGCATGCGTGCGGAATCTACAGGCCAGCACTTCTTGAACCCTGGTATTCACCTAGCATGCTTCGCCCTTCGCCCTATGTTTCACAGAGGGTTTGATGTTCTCGTGCGCAAAGATGCCAGCAATATGCTTCCGTGCACGTTCCTAACAAGTTCAAAACTCGAACAGTGGCAACTTGACATGCTCGAAGGGTTGAACAATTTTACCGTTGCGACTTGTTGCGAGCTACTCCGCGCAAGATCCATGGTAGTGGACGAGCGAAAGCACAAATTTGCTCGCGAATTGCTTGAAGGCATCATACAGCTCACAGAAGTAATCAACAACCCGTTCTTCATGGAAGCACGTCTCGTCGCAAGACCACTTAAAGCACCTTGCGCCAAATCGAAGACCGACAAGGCGCAGAACGAAGTGTTCTTGATCACTTTCCGCGTCATTGCGGATGCCCATCAGTACACCTCGCTGAACCAACGATACGAATTTACGCCTCTGAAATTCTTCCTCTGTCAGCAGCATGCATATGAAGGATGTCCGGACAACAACATCTTCGCCCGAAGGATCTACCGCGAGTTTTCCGCCATCGCAAAGCTATCACACGACTACAACCGTCGTGGATCAGTGAACAGCGCCGACGGCTCTCGCGATCGGTCATGGGACGGTAGCTTCGGCTCACCCCGCAGCAGGTCCGTGTCACCGCTCAAGAAGAAGTCATGGCCCACTCGAGCCCACTTCAAACGCTTCGACATCGCCAACGACTCGGAAAAGAATCTCGTCGACCTCGGCTTGATCCGCCCTTTCGGCGGCATTCACGTCAGCAACGACATCGAAGTCGACGTCACCGAGAACAGCCGCGGGAGCTACAGCCAGGACGTCGAGATGAGAGATATGAGGGTGCACAGCGAGATCAGCGTGGGCGATATCGAGCGAGCGTCGTTTGCGGACGAGCTGGTGGCTATGACGATGGAGGAGCGGAAAAAGCAACACGCGTCGCGGTCTTGATCGATGTCACTCAACACGGTTCGTGTCTGTCCTTTGTAGCATGGCATAGCTTGCTGGCTGGCTGGAAATACCCATGGGTTGCTGCATGCGCTGAATCATAGCATGAGGGAATTGCTCGCGTTGATTGCGGATCGCTCCGTGGCTTTGTGTCGGTCGATAGCAGATGTTTCTCTATTATCCGTTCGATAGCACATGTGTTCTTTATCAATTCGAGTATCAATTCTATTCTACATATCCTCTTTGTTCGTCTTCGTGGATGGTTCCTATTCATATTACCATTCATCAACAGGGAAGCCGGCATGGGAGCATCGAAAAAAAATCAGATATCGGAGGCTTGGGCCAAAAAACAGGTCCAGTCCAATCACAATGCTGGATCCCATATTCTGGCAGGGCATTCGCTTGATGGGTCTCGGCTGGCGTCTGCGCAGAAGCCCCTAGAACGAGTGCAAAGGCTGCCAGGATATGGGATAATCAAATCCAATCAATACCATCAATTCTACCATGTATTGCCTCTATTTCTCCCTTCCCTTTCCATCACCCATCACCCATCACCCATCCTTCCCATCACCCTTCCATTTCCAACTACCTATTATCACCTACCCTATATCCTTCCCTCTATCTCTCCCTTTCCATCATCCACCTATCATCCCCCTCCCTCACACCATCATTGTATCCGAATTCTCCCTTCTACTATCAACAACTGATCAATATACTATCATGACTACAATATAACTGACGCTATTAACCATAAATATCGTTTTCACCCTTTTAGTTTCTACCGGGCAGTACGCTCTTCATTTTATGGGGTTTGTTGTTAAGTCTCTGCTGATTGGTTTTTGGATATCTTTGTAAGTGTTATTTACTTGTTTCTATCTTCTACGTCCTACGTCCTACCTCCTAGACTTTAACTTTAGGCCTTCTAGTGCCTACTCTTTACTTTATCCCTTGTCTTTGTCTCTTGTCTCTTATCCCTTGTCGCTTCTCCCTTCTCCCTTCTCCTCTCCCTTAGATACCCTACTACCCGCCTTGTAGCCTCTACCATCTACCCGCCCCCACACATATCTCCATCCTACCTTCTACCCCTACCTTGACCTTCTACTATACGTCCTCCCTTCTCCCTTGTCCCTTCTACTGGTAGTCTAAGATTGTAGTCGATAACTATTCTTTACCCTACTCTCTTCATTATTCGATAACTAACCCTACCCGCTAGAGCGTTTGTTTCTCTCTCTTTGCCCTTCCCGTTCTATCCAAGCCCTGACTTGTGGTTGAGGCTGGGATGTGGAGAATGTTCAGGGATGCGAAGGATGTTAACGATATCAAGGGTGTCAAGAGGGTGAAGCATTTTAAAAATGTCTAGATGATGGACTTGAATGCTGTGTGTACCTTGCATACATGACAATTGGCTGATGTTCATGATATGCATGACTGATACCGAGAGATCCTCTGGGAACATTGTAGAAGTCGGCTGGTAGCTTGGCCATCCATGCGTTGCTGTGTTTACTCGCGTGCACCTTGCTAAGATACAGAATCTGCGTATGATTGCAGTGGATGTTCAGACAGACCCCTTCCTTTCCTTCATTTGTGCCCGCTCCTCCGCTTTCGAAAGTAAGTCAGCCACTTCCAAGCGCTGCTTGCTTACCGCAACATCAAACGGTGTCCTGATACCATGGACATTTCTCACATCGTAATCTTATCCTTCACGAGCGGCTCCGGCATCCAGCAGAAATTGCACTGCTTCGGTTCCACTCTGTTCCGCCGCCACCTGTAAAACCCGTCTTCCATAATGATCTCTCGCTTCAATGTCGGCTCCAGCCTTGAGCAGTGCATGCGCTATGATAGCCCGGGGTATAGTTCTGTCATCAGATGGCGAGCTGTCATGCCATTCCTCAGACACCGCCGCATGCGATGTCTACCGCTTGACTTTCTTATAGACTTCAGCCCCTTTTTCGAGAAGCAGCTGCACTGTGGCTGCATGACCTTTTCTTGTTGCAAGCAGTAGTGCCGTCGCTCCATAGTCGCGTTTCGTGTTCACATCAGCCCCCTTTTCGAGTAGCAGAGCCACTACGGCTCCATGGCCTTTATCTGCCGCCACCAGTAGTGCCGTCGCTCCATAGTCGCCTTTCGCGTTCATATCAGCTTCTGCCTCGAGTAGCAGCTGCACTATGGCTGCACAGCCTTCTTTTGCCGCCGCCAAAAGTGCCGTCTTTCCATCGTTGTCTTTCATGTTCACGCCAGCTCCTCCCTCGAGTAGCAGCTGTACTGCAGCTGCATCGCCCTTTTCTACAGCCATAGATAAGGCTGTCCTCCCACGACGGTTTTTCGCGTTTACATCAGCCCCGGCGTCAATTAGCTGCTGCATCACAGCTAGTGTGGATCCCCCCGCCGCCATCGACAGTGCCGTCTGCTCGTTATTGTCTTTCACGTTCACCTCAGCTCCAGCCTTGATTAGAAATTGCACTACAGCAGCATCGCTTCTGCATGCCGCCGCCATGAGTGTCGTCGTTCCATAGCGATCTACCGCATTAACATCAGATCCAGCGTCGAGCATTAGCCTTATTGCATCTACACTCCTTCCCCTGAACAAAGCCGTCTTCCCTTCATCGTTGCGTGCGTGACGATCAATTCCAGCATCAAGCAACAACTGAACTTTGTCGCTTTTGCCAGAAAACATTGCACTGAATAGTGCTGTGCCGTTGTCGAGACCATCTCTAGCATTGACATCAGCACCTGCCTCTAGCAACAATCTCACCACATCACTAGAGCTGATGTACGCTGCATCCCCTAACAGCGTACGATTATGTACACTTCTTGTACTAAGGTCAGCCCCACGTCCAAGTAGCAATTTCATCATATCAATGCCATTCCGCTTTCGCGAGGCTATGGTTATTGGCGTAAGCCCATGAGCATCCTTCGTATTGATATCCGCGCCGCTCTCGAGCAATAATGCCGCAACTGCAGTGTTGTGGAATGACACAGCAAATTTGAGTGGTGTTGACTTCTCAGAATTTTCCGCCTCGATAGCAGCACCACTGTCCAACAGCACCTTTACTACCAGCTCATGACCTGATCCTGCGGCTAGCATAAGGGCGGTTTCTTTACTTTTCCATATTCTTGCATCTCTTTGGGCGCCCTTTTCGAGCAACAACTTTACCACAGCGCCATATCCATACCGAGCCGCCAAATGAAGTGGTCTTTCACCGTTTGGAAAACTAGGATTCTCTATTTGCGCTCCTTTGTCTAAAAACATAGCCGTGATCGTTATCAAACCGGAAGACGCCGCCAGGGACAATCCTTCAACAACGGGCTTGGAATAGGGGTGCGCACCCCGACGACTTCTTGAAGATTGTTTAATGCTATTCAATGATACTTCCTTACGTTTGTTCTCAAAGAGCTGCAAGGCTAATCGCTGGATTTGGGGATCTTTCTCAGGCTCCCCTCGTGTATGGGCGGCCCAGTAAGTGGTGACATACGAAAGTAGAGGATATTGATCTCGAGATGGATTCCTTTTGGACCGCGTATATGCCAATTCAATGTACCCATCGAATGAGAGGTAAGTCAGGCAGGACACAGCAATATCGATCTCTGCCGTGGGAAAATGATTGATACGGGTACGTTCAAGATACTCCTGAGTTGTAAAATGGGCTAGACGGATTATGTTGCTTTCCTTCTCGATCGTGACTAAGCCGGCGCACACAGAGACAAGGAGATCTTCTTCGGTAAGTGCTTCTTCATCGATTTCCATGGCTCCAGGTTCAACGGCTAGCGCATGCTGAAGCCATAAGACTTTCAGTGGCCTTTTAGCGCATGAGACCCAAGATAGGACCCGCTTCGCCAGCGCAACGTCCTCGGTAGGCTGGCTGTAGATCCTGTGCATCGCTTCATCATACATGCCGTTCAGCTCTTTAGGCAAGCTATATAAAGCTAAACGAATATCGCGCTTGTTATGCTTTTTGGCCAGAGAGTCGAGGTGAAATTGCGCTAGCAGAAACCTTAGAACATATCAATATCTTTCTTACAACGTTCACAATGGCTAGGAGACTTCTGGAATTCTCACATCCCCTGTGCATTGTTGACAATAGTATCGATGATTGCGTCATGCAAATCTTCATCGCTCGCGACATGGGGCGCCAGCCTGCGCTCCTTTGGAATTCGACAACGAAGATATCCCTCAATGTCATCGTCAAAAGCACGGATCTCGAGAAATATCGCTCCATTCAAGTCATATTCAAGTCCTGTAAGGAAACGTGACGTAATCATCAAACGTATGTTTCGCTCTACCAGTTGACCGCGCAGCTTCTCGAGTAAGCTCTCTCTAACACCATTCGCTTCGTCGCATTCGTCCAAGGCATCAACAACAATGAAGACATGAGCGAAGTCTTTGGTCTCCAATCGTAAAGACGACGATAAGTCACCGAGTGAGGGACGAGTTCCTTGGGCCGAATGCTGTCGATACATTGTCTTGATTCCTTCGGAAACAACAGGCTTCTGCCGTACAATCTGTTGCAGGAGGCTCCCAATAAGGTTTGTGGCTGATTGCTCAGCGTGCTCTGTGTAGCTGTTGTAAATATAGATTACCGCGGTATCTCTTGGCGAGAAAGTTCGCTCGAGGTAGTCTATCACTATCGACCTGCGATATCTTCGTGATTAGTTCCGAAGACGCTGACCGTGAGTAGCAGCTGGCAGAGCCAGATCAAGAATAGAGGACCTACGTAAGTATGGTTTTACCGGCGCCAGCTAGGTCTCGGTCAGAAAATTTGATTACTATCAAATTGTAACTTGCGGTGAACGTACGAAGCCCGGGGCACCAGAATGACTGTTTGTCACCAGAAAGCCAAAACTTGAATTCTTCTGCTTCAAGCAGCCATCGTCCAGTGCCGTTCTGGCGTCTGTTGAATGTGTCGTTTTGCTTTGCGCAGAAGTTGAGCGGAGAAAGCCAGGAGATGGCCGCTTGACATTCTCCATCTAGATGGCGTTCGTGATTCAGCTCTTGGATAATATTCATTTCTGCAACAGCCTGGGAGATCCCGACTACCTCCTGGCCGACGGTACCGATCTCTTGCTTGATACTTAAGGAAAGTTCGCTGAATAGCTTAGTCTCGGGGGTCTCAAGCTCACAAGTGGCTTACTGGCACTTACAAATTATCTTCTTGAAGCGCAAGAACGATCAAAGTCTTCAGCCGCTCGATCTCATCCAGCGTTTCTTTAATATGCTTCTTGTCGAGTGTCCATATTAGCCTTCTTTGAAACTCCTTGATCCCTGATTTGGGTTTCAGTCTTCCCGCGAGGGTTTCCAATGCATGCTTATACTGGTCGAGAGGTCCCCCGTCACCACCAAGCGAAAGTAGTCTTCCATACCAGGCATCCTTGAGGTTTGCTTCTTCCATTCGATACTGTAGACTTGTCAGAAGCCCCAAGAGGTTTGCTGCTTCTTTGACAATCTTGGCTCGGTCTTTGGGCGCGTCCTGGACGTCATTGAGGAATTGGATGGTTTGCGCAGTAGCGGTAATGATCTGGATTATACTGGCTGTCAGACCAGCCACAGTGACCGGATCCATATAATTCAGCTCTGTGAGCAACTAGGGCTGGGGTTGAGATGTCGGGTACTAAGAAGGGCCTCAATTAGTGAAAGCAAGCATAAGGCTGCACCAGAAACCTCGTTTGGCGGGAGCGTATTTCTCCGCCGTCTTACATCGTGAAAGTGACTAGGAAGAATTACGAATTCATCCAGAAAGGCCCGCAAGAGTGTCCTGATATGTGGCCCATAAATATCTGCTGCCCGTCAATTCTACGATAGCGCGCAGTTTCGTCAACATAAAGCTCGAAGTGCTAAGGATGATATGAAGCTGCACCTGGGAGCTTGTGCAACAAGACCCAGCGACCTAAGATGGTATGAATCTGCTTCTTGTTGACCACCCAACGATGACCACGTCGAAAAGAAAAATTGGCGTGGAAACAGCCTGATGATCAAATCATGTGGTAGACTTGGTCAGGGAACCGAGGCGAATTACCACAGCTAAGGGTTCTGGTACGCTTCAAAGTCATAGAGACTCATTGCGTATCTTCGATATGTATATATACTGCCAAGTAGCGTGAATGATGAAAGCAACATTCGGTGTGGTGGACCGATGATCGGAAAAACTCGGGCCGGTCTTCAGTGGACAGAGGTCACGTGACTAGCGATAGACTAAGAAAAGGGGATGATTCATCTAATGCTAGAAGCACCGTTCTAAAAGCAAACTCGTACAACCTAGAAATAATAATAAATGACATCAATAAGACACCAAATCCGTGTATGTATGTGTCTACGAATAATTTAAATGAGTGTGACAGGCGATGCTACTAGCCAAGACCTTATTACCTTACATAAACATGACGGGGATACCAAGTGATGAGGAGGAAATTACTTGGCGTCCCCGTCATGGTTATGTAATAAGGCCTTGGCTAGTAGCATCGCCTGTCACATTCATTTAGATTATTCGTAGCAGCATACATACATGGATTTGGAGTCTCATTGATATCAATTATTGTAATTTCTAGGTGTACGAGTTTGCTTTCAGAACGGTGCATCCAGCATTAGTTGACTGATCCCCTTTTCTCCAAGTGATTTCCTCCTCATTCAGACTACTTAGATTTAGTTGGATATTACAACCAACCAGTTGATCATGGTATAACATAGTCAGAACACCTATAATCAAACAGGTTTCTGTCAATACCCCAAAGAGCCTCTAGTGATGCCATTGGCCTTGTTCCCTGCGCAGCCTCGTTTTCTATTCGGGCCGCATTTCCATATTAGAGGTTTAGTGCTCAACTACTACAACATACCACTCAGCAGTGCTACAGCCCTCAAGACAAGAGCAGGCTGGCCCGTATTCTTACCCCTATGGACAGGTGTTGCGTTGATGACTTCTTTCATTTTCCACGCTGTAGCTATTTGCCTTTTGCCCCAAGGGTTGAGATTGATCAATAACAAAGCTCAAGCTCCGGTGCAACAGTCGCATAATAAATCAAGTGCGCAGACCTCCTTCCCATCCTACAACTCATCTCCAAACTATTCAGCACCTCCTCACCAGCCCCTGTATAAAATATTCCGGCCCCAATCTCCAACTCATCCAGCATCGATCCCCCATCATACTCCAAGAAAGCGTGCTTCCACTCCTCCCGATGCACCCAGCGCACTCCAGCATCCTCGAGCGTGCGATCTGGACTTTGACCAATCAGATTCAGTATCATTGCATCAAGTACAGGCGACGCCGTGACGATTTTGTACATGTTTTCGCTCTGCGGGATGCAGCCATCTAGGCCGAGAGATGCTTCGGAGTGCTCGATGCTGAAGAACGGGCAAGCAGAGTTATCGGCAGAGCTGGTGGTATAGATCTTGGATGGCATGGAGGAGCTGGATGAGAGGTTGAAGTAGGTTGAAGATAAGGGGTTCCAAGACGTGAAGTGCGTAACGTGTCGTGTGGTATAGGGGCGTCGAGAGCTGGCTGCGATGTGGGTGTGGTCGTCGAACTCGATGTCGGCCATCTGGAGAGGAGCGGCAATGATAACTATGTCGTAGTCTGCTTCTTCGTGGTTGGAAGCTGCTTGGTCGTGATCATAGCTTGGTGTCTCAATGGTGAGACGATACTTTCGTATTGGTGATCTCTGGATCTTGGTCACGGTACTATTGAGATTTAGATCAACATCCGATAATTTGATCAGTCTCTCAATCAGCTTGAGATTTCCTCCGTTCATTACAGAATCTGTAGCAGCGGGATTCATAGCTGCGAGTGCAGCAAGGCCGTGCATGGTAGCTAGATTCTGACCCAACCATGCTCGTGTAATTGCCTGCACAATTTCCCTTGAGAACTTTGGCGAAGTGAGATTGTACAAAAGGCTCCTAGCGTTGCGCTCCAGCTCGACTGTCAAGCCTAGGTTCTTGGTACTCCTAGTAATATTACGATCGACATATTCCGACCTTCCTAGCACTCGTTGAAATTGTGGAAGCTTCATGGAGAGCCATTGGCGCATATTATTGACGGAAACTCCGTATCTCCAAGCATACCGAGCCCAATCAGTCCACGCCCTCGCTTTAAGATCACCCGCGCCTCGGTAAACGAAGCGTGTGCCATCCCAGACTGCTACCGATCTCTTGACTGGATAATGGGACTGTAGCTTACGTCTCAGCCCAGTCTCGTCGATCAAATGTTGAACACACTCGTCATTAACATAGAAGGACTGCAGGCCAGTCTCGACCTGCTGGGAAGTATATGCGCCGTCGTAGACCGTGGCGGCTTTGATTCTCCCTCCAACTTGAGGTTTGGCTTCGTAGATCGTAACGTCGAGATCAGCGTCAGGGTACTGATCATGTAAATGATATGCGGCTGAAGCACCTGCGATACCTGCGCCAATGATGGCAACTTTGAAGGGATGAGGAGGCTGATCATCTTTTGAAACCGGCAGGTTTAGTGCGACCTGATCCCCTGACACAAGACAGAAAATGGAAATGAGACATGTTAGAAACTGGAGCCGCATTTGAACAAGCAGTAGTTTTGTGTCGATAGATCACATCGTTGACTTGCTGGTTTGGTAGCCGTTTAAACGTGATAGGCTTATGCACGTGACCTTCATAAAACTAGTGTGGGATCCTGCGTGCTGTATTAAACCCTCCACCAGTACAACATACTTGATCCTTCTTCCTCCCCATCTAACGCCTAGAGCGTGTGAAAGTTCTTCACGTAACCTTGTCTCTCACCACCCCCATCTACAATCTTGGAACGGCATCACCTCTACCACAAACCCTCAGAACTTGAGCAAGGAGGGGTTGACTGTAGTTTCTACGCTCCTTATACTAATTCTCCTGACCCTCGAAGTCGAAATGAACTTCAGCAGAAGTGGTACTCATCGTAAGGGTCCCGTCTGTTCTATGTTCCTCTTTTCATATCAGTTTTCTCTGTTCTCTCTACATGCTTGTTTTCTTTCTTTCTTGCCCTAGATATATAGTCATCAGGAGCCACGATCACAGTAATACCTGTGGGACTTCACGTTCGGGTCTACATATCAGTGAAATGTTCCGTACACCTGCGAGCTGCGAGTATCCAAAGCCAAGGCCTTCTCGTGTGTTCTCTTTGCATCATATTCAATTCCCTTCTAGTATCCAGGACTTTTGTGGTTGCTGTTTTCCGAAATGAGATATCATTATCATCCGGCGAGAACACCATTTCGACCTATGCTGCAGGAATGAACTATCAATAAAGTACCTAAGTACTGGGTGACAGAATTATGGGGCACGTGTGGGGCTAGCTGCGCCTTGGCAGGGAGGCTTTTTCCCTATGTCCGATGAGTATGTCCGGCTCACGAGCCTCGGTACCTTTCCCCGCAACCTTATGGACGTTACTGTTCCCGTCTGAAACCTGAGCTTTTCGTTATTGAAGCATGACCGAGCGTCTAGGATGTGGAACGGAAAGAAGAAGCCAGTCTCGCCAGCCTACGTCTTGGGTGTTGGCCTGACAAAGTTCATCAAACCACGCGGCAAAGGTGAGAATTTCATTGCTATTATATAACATGACTGAACCAGCCCTACTGCAGTCGACTACAACGAACTCGGGTTCGAAGCCGGAATCAAAGCCCTCCTTGATGCTCAGATCAATTACGACGATGTCGACCAAGGGATCGCATGCTACTGCTTTGGCGACTCAACCTGCGGCCAGCGCGTTTTCTACCAATTTGGCATGACACAAATCCCTATCTACAATGTCAACAACAATTGCAGCACCGGCTCGACAGGACTGCATATGGCCCGGAATATGGTTTCACATGGCGTGGCCGACTGCGTTATGGTGGTTGGGTTTGAGAAAATGTTTCCAGGATCCTTAGGGAGCTTTTTCAAGGATCGCACAGATCCCACTGCTACGACGGGGGATATGATGGTAGCTACAAGAGGACGGACGGACTCACCGGCTGCGGCGCAGATGTTTGGCAATGCAGGGAGGGAATATATGGAGAAGTATGCTCGAGCATCTCTGGACAATAGCACACCCAGTAAGCAGCAGCTAAGAGCTATGCCTCTTGCCTCAGATACGGAGCCACAGCCGCCGATTTCGCCGAAATAGCTCGCATCAATCACCTCCACTCCGCCAAAAACCCCTACTCCCAATTCCGTGACGTCTATACCCTCGATCAGATCCTCTCCTCGCCAGAAATCCACTCGCCACTCACCAAACTCCAATGCTGTCCCACCTCCGACGGCGGCGCGTCCGCCATCATCGTCTCCGAAGCCTTCCTTGCCGCTCGTCCTCACTTGCGATCCCAAGCTATACAAATAGCCGGCCAGCATCTCGCCACAGACAACCCCACGCTCTTCGACCGTTCAGCGATCAACCTCATGGGTTTCGGGATGTCACAACATGCCGCACGCACCGCTCTCGCAGAAGCGAATGTCTCACCCAAAGACATCACAGTCTGCGAACTACACGACTGTTTCTCGTCAAACGAGATGATCACGCTAGACGCCCTGGGCTTATGTGACCCAGGAAAAGCGCACGAAATGGTCAGAGCAGGCGATATCACCTACGGCGGCCGCTGCGTCGTCAACCCCTCCGGCGGCCTCATCTCCAAGGGTCATCCCCTCGGCGCAAGCGGTATAGCTCAATGTGCAGAACTGGTCTGGCAGCTGCGAGGGTGGGCGAACAATCGACTCGTGGAGGGCGCGAAGGTGGCGTTGCAGCACAATCTCGGCCTTGGAGGCGCGGCGGTCGTGACGGTGTATAAGCGGCCGGACGGGCAGAGTAATGAGCTTGTGAGGGATGAGGATGTGAGGGAGAAGACGTGGGTTGGGTATAATCCTGCTGTTGAGGCTAGGGGGTTTACGAGGGAGCAGGTGGATAGGGTTAGGAGTAGGAGTGCGAGGAATGAGTGGGCGCTCGGGGATACGCAGAAGAAGGTTGAGGCGAGGTTTTGAGCTGAGTGTGTGTTATGTGAGCGTTACATGAGGAACGAGAACACGAAGGTATATGTTGGAACGGCTGGGCGTGATGTAGTTATGACCAGTATATGAGAATACGACGTTGGTATCGACCATATCCCTAAGACATCATAGTAGCAATCGCAGCATCTCACGCCATCATAACCGTTCCATCTCCCCTAAAGCCATGTAAACACAACCATCATCCCCTCCCGCTCCCCCCTCTTCCCCATCCCCCTCCCATCGACTCCCTCCATCCCTCCCCCATGTCCCCTCTCTCCCCCTCCCCCCCTCTCTCCCCCCTCCCATCCCCTCCCCCTTCCCCCATGTTCCCATCCCTCCCCCCTCCCCCCGTCCCCTCCATCCCTTCCCCTTTCCTCTTTATCCCTCCTCCCCCTCCCCCCCTAAATCCCAACACTCCCCCCATCAACCTCCGCCCCCCTAACCTCCTTCCCCGTCTTCCTGATCTTCTCAAGCACAGTCTCAAAGGGCACGGTGTCCGTATACACGTCTGCGCTTTGCTGTTCGAGGGAGACGGTGTAGGAGGTTAGACCTTGGGATGGGAATGGGTGTTAGTATGGGATACAGGGAAAGGGGGAGGGGGGGGATGGGAGAGGGATGGGAGAGGGGGACAGGAGAGGGGGATAAGGAGGTGGAGGGGGGAGTAGGACAAACCTTCGGTTTTCTTGAGCACGCGCTCGATGGCGCCGGAGCAGCCGGTGCAGGTCATTGTTATGTTGAATTTGTAGTGGTGGGGTTGGGGTTGGGGTTGGGGTTGTGATGCCATTGTTGCTTGGGTTTGGGGGGGGGGTGGGGGATGGTGGATGGAGCGTGGGTGAGTGAAGATGGATGAGGAATATGGTGGACGTTCTGTGTGGGTGGTGGATGAGCGAGGAAGGCAGTGATAAATACGTGGAAGGTGGTTGAACGGCTATGATTGGATTTATCGTTCTTTGTTGCCGGTGAGTCGTCGTCGTTATTATTCGATTATAGAAGCGATTCTGTCGTCAATGGGAGTGGGATTCTGGATCTGAGCATTGTCTTTATAGGGTAGGTATTTTACATGGGAGGCAGAATAAAGGTTATGGTTGTACAGGCGCGAATTACTAATTGACTCGCTGGTGATTCGATGTGCTGCGCACGTCTTGGATAGTTACGTATGGCGGTAGGTTTGGCAATTCTTTGTGTACGCGAGCTTTTTGGTTATTGGATGGAGGTTTGGGATTTGCAAGTATCTCTGATGAGGTAGAATAGGCAACTGTGTACCATGTGTTTCCAGCAAATTCCAACTGAAACGCTATAATTATAGATATCTGCTAAATATAGAGAGTAAGCAGATTATTCTCGCAACACTAGAATAGCTGAGGCAAGCGCTTACCATAGACATTCATCGACTTCGTATACGGTGCACTTGTCGACTCGACATGTTTGCAGATCAATTCGTGACGATCTCAAAACCTGCACCCTTCTCAAAATTCAAGCTCCCACACTTTGACAGCTCCATCGTCGCCAGTTGTAACGATCAGATCCTCTCGCTCTGAGACGTCCTCGCCTTTCTTACTCGGCCTGGGGGCCCATGTCACATGGTTGACCTCGAAGACTCCGTGGGCACCTTCGATTCGTGCAACGACAACCCATTCAGTAGCCTCGGATATAACTTCATCGTTAGCGGATTGTCCTTCGTGTCCATCTGCTTCCTTGGGTGTCTCCGCTTTTGTAACTCCTTCCATAGCTTCACCTCCAGTAGTCGTTGCGTTCCCATTCTCGTGATTCTCGTCCTTGGCTTCATTCGTAGCCGGCACTTCTTTCTTCTCACCTTGCTTCCACCTCTCCTCGTAAACAATCACAGCCCCATCACCTCCTGTACTGACCACCCTCCCACTCTTACTCCATGCAACCGCATAGATCGGTCTCGAATGCGCAACCGGCAACCTAGCCTCCTCAATCCAATCCTCCTCCGCACTCCCACTGCGTATAATACTCAATTTCGACTGTTGTACCCTCTCCTTCGGCCTTCGCCTCCACACCTTAATACTCAAATCATCCGAACAACTCAACAACCTTGGCCCACTCGCCTCCCGCCTCTTCATCCACTCTCCCTTCACCCCCTCATCCCCATCCCCATAAACATGTACCTTAAGCCCCTCCCACTGCACGCACCAAACCGTACTCCCATGCCCCCTCAACACCGCACAGCACCCCCAATCATCCACGTCCTCCCTCCACAACCGAACGTCATCATCATAGCTCCCACTCGCCAACAGCTCCTCTTCTGGATGCCACGCCACGCACTTGACATCCCCCTCATGCTCCTGCAACACAGCAACAGTCTCGTAATCATCCTCCCCCACCTCCTCCCACACCCACACGCTCTTATCCCTAGAACACGTCGCTAGCAGATTCCCTCCAGCAGACCACGCCACCGATTTGACCTCGGACTCATGCCCATCCAACACGATAGCGAACTTCCACTCTTCATCATCCTCTTCCTCCGCCTCCCCACCAACTTCAATTTCTCTATCCCGCTGATCGAAATCGATCAATCCCCCTTTCGTCACAACAGCTTTCTCCTCACTCCCACTCCCACCCCTATCATCATTGTTGTCTTCTCGTCTCCATATCCCAACGCTAGCGTCGAAGCTCCCCGTCGCGAGCACCGATTCGCCTTTGAGGTTTGGTTTCCAGGCACAGGTGCGTATACTGCGTTTGTGGCCGCCACTTATGGTGGAGAGGAGGGTGGAGGTGGTAAGGGAGTAGATGCGAACGGTTTTATCGGTAGAGCAGGTTGCGAGGATGGGGGCGGTGGGGTGCGGGGCTGTGAGCCAGGCGCGGGTTGTGGTGGGGGGAGGCGGGGCGAGGGTTGTGAGGAGGTTGAGGCGGTATTCAGGAGAGTGTGTGGGAGTGGGCATTCTGGGGAGGAATGGATTGGTTAATTTGTGAGAAAGCGCATCCATGTTTACGATAGAAAATGGTCGGTGGCATGTAAGTTAGAACTATTCGCAAGATACATGACATCCTCTGTACTTTTAGCGTTTCTACCTTGATCAGTATAGTCTTACGATATGAGTGCTTCTATTACTCGAAATCTATAGTACATCAACGTAGTTCTGGCTCCTCTTTTCCAATACGCTCTATCTCCGTAGCCTGCAATATTATAACGTCTGCAGACCAGTCTACAGATATGTCTGACAACTACCAAAACACCATATATATATACATTGGGTATCCTTGAACGTCGCACCTATTTGTTGGCAGAGGAGTCTTTGCTCAGCATTGGCTTTCCGCCCGGTGCGAGCTTGGAGTCGCTCTCCATCATATCCGCGGGAGCATCTGTATCCATAATTAGCAAAAGTTATCAAATAATTAGCGTTCCGCGGTCGACACTCACCATGTCTTGAGTAGAGCTTCCTCTCGTGCTCATCGTACTCTCCAGCTTTACCGCTCTCAACGTCTTTTCTTGTAGTACTGAGTTTGCTCTTCGCCAGACCCATGCTGGCCAAAAAATGAACGCTGTCCTTCCATTCCATGTCTTTCCGCTTCTTGCTCCAATTCAGCTCCTCGGCCATCAGATCAATCACAATTGGCAACGCTTCGAGTGCGGCTTGGGCATTGAGAAATGCAAGGCGTGTTCGCCTTGCTAGTACATCGACCGCGGTCTGCGCATACTCGTGACGTACAGCATAGCGGACCTCACCGTCAACAAAGGGGTAGAGTTGTGAGATCTTGATACCTCGTACTGGGTACCTCTGCTCGGTAGGCGAGGACAATGCAGCAACGGTCCAGGCGCGGTCACCGTAGGATTCACACAGGTGCTTCGCGACGATGCTTTCGAGGCCAAAATGTTGGATAAGATTGATAAACAGCGTTTTCGAAAAGCCGTGGGCTCCTACTAAACGCACTTGGTGCGTTTGACAGGTACCATCTAGAGGCGCGCTGTCATCTATATGTTCGGATCCGCTGATAGCAGGTACCTTTGTAAGAGGGGCAGTTTTGATATTATACAGTTTGAGAGCTTCGTCCACAGTCTCCTCGGCCATTTGTCTGTACGTCGTCCACTTCCCTCCAGCACAAGTCAGTAGTCCCGAGTCGGATACTGTAATTAGATGGTTGCGAACAAGTGACTCAGTGTTCTTTGATCTGGGATCTTTGACCAAGGGTCTGATCCCGGACCACGCGGCGAGCACGTCTCCTCTCCGCACATTGATATCAGGGGCCAGGTAGCCGCGGATTTCGGACAGGATCCAATTGATCTCCTCTTCACCAGCGATTGGGTTTGGAGTTATGTTTGTTGGAGCATCTGTAGTGCCAGCTATTGTATTGCCCTGCCATGGCAGGAAGAAAATGACCCTCCCATCGGACGTAGCGGGGTCGATCAGTCCCATCTTTGAAGGACTGTAATAGCCGGGTAATATGACATGGACCCCAGAACTCGGTGCTACGATCTCTTGTACGCTCTGATCATCCATCTTGCGAATTGCATCCGTGAAGGGTCCCGTGGCATTGATAACGCCCTTGGCCCTGATAGTGAATTCTTCGGCCTTCTTGCCATCCCTTTCTTGTACTAAATCCTTGACTCGAGCGCCATTGACCTTGCCACTGGCATCCTTTTCGAGACCTGTAACTTCGAGGTGATTTACCACAGTAGTACCATACAGTGCAGCCGTCATTGCTAGAGACACATTCATCCGAGAGTCATTATGAGCGCCGTCTGTTTGACTTCAGCGAGGATCTGAGTACGTGGAGGATATGTAGATACCATAATAGACCAAGGCGCCAAAGAGGTTGTCTTTTCTTAGCATGGGAAAGGCCTCCATTGCCTTACTCTTGGTCAGGAAGTATGAGCTTTCAATGCCTTCAGATCCAGCCAGAAAATCGTAAGCCTTGGTACCGGCCCAGAAGTATGGCGCCTGCCACCACTTTTGTATTGGTATCATGATTGGAAGCCAACTCGACAGATGAGGCGCAGTATCTAGGAAGTACTTCCTTTCTCGCAAAGCTTCCTTGACCAGCTTATACCTGCAACACTTCAGCGACACTTCATTGATTTCGTGTATTTGGGTATCCGTACTGGCTATAGTCAAGTTCCCAAACCGCTTTCTCCAAGTATCTGACACCTCCATGTACCAGCTTCGTGCTCTTGCTACTCGTGCCACTGGCGAAGTCATCTCTTTCCACCATCGCAACCTTCAACCCTCGTGTAGCCGCATCGAGGGCAATACCAGTTCCTGTAGCTCCTCCGCCAATGACCAACAAGTCATACACATCTGCCTCATCATTTGTAGCCTTCTCATTTTTTGCGTCATCACGACCGGTCAAGCTAGCCAGTACACCTTTGGTCTTCTGCAACGCGTTCAGTGTACCGCCACTTCGCTTCAGATCCGCTATCTGGTCTTCCCTACTCTTGACCAAAGGGAATTTCGGGGGTTCAAGGTGCCCTTCCTCTCCATACTTGGGCGGCGGTACCAGAGCAGCATCGGATCCAGGGATGTGTCGTGGTCTATAAGAGATGTAAAGAGCGCCACCGCCAGCGGCGGCAGCCGTAGTGGCATAGAGAAGGGGACGGAGATATCGATATCGAGTAGCCATTGCGAATGTATTAAGGGAGTAGCAGTGTTAGCAATAGAAATAGGGACTTAGGTTGATAGGGGCGCAAGTTGGTCGCCTTGTATGTAAAACATTGTTGAGAGGGCTCACTCGTTAGCTAGTGATGATAGAGCACTACTGCCACTTGTATCAAGATCAATTTCTGTGTCGATAGAGAGCGGCCGCTTCATCCACTGCCTCATGGTTGGTGCATCCATGGATGTTGTGAGTTTGGACGTGTCTCAGAAAACAGCTCGATTGAGCCGAGGTGAAACGTCCGATATATCAGAACGGTCTTATCTGGTTCATGCACAATTTACTTGGAGACCCGTATTTAAATATCTTGATCAATCTATCTAATTTTCATTGTTACATGTAGCGTAATCCAAAATATGTGCGAGGCCTAGGATGTTACTGCTGAGCTATATTCAAAGATGGGGACTCAAGCGCATGCTCAAAGACTCGACTTGAGATATCCCGTTGTGCCTGGAAAATTGCCTTGCTTGTATCGTTTCCAGGCCTCGTCAACCTCGGTAAAAGCATCGTAGCCAAATAGCCATTCCTGGAATACAGGATCTGCCAAGCGGTGCGGGTATCCTTCGAAAGGAACATGTTCGGTCAATTGGCGGTCTCGCTCTTGCTGTCGCTCTCCATCTGTCATGTGAAATACGTCCCGCACAGCTGTGCTGGCCTCGACAACCCGTGTAGTACGATCCTTTCGTAGCTTCTCATAGATAGTGATCAAATCTAACATCTGAAATCGCCCCTCGATGCGTTCGAAAAGAGCTCCAAGGACAGCACCATCTTCGACTGCTTGAGCTGCACCCTGAGCACTTTAATCGGAATGTTAGCAATAGTTGCTGATCGGACCGTACAGGAAATCGACTTACATGTACGGCAAAGTAGCATGACAGGCATCCCCAAGTAGGACAAACCTACCGCTCGGATGGCTCCAGGTTCCCATCTCTTCGCTATCCATCAGTCTCCATTTGGTCGTTTCCTGTACTATGCCTAGCAAGGTCTTCAATTTAGGGTCCCAATTTTTGAAGAAGTCTCGCATTTCTTGCAGGTCAGCTTTCGCGGTGTGAAGCATTTCGGGCAGATCATCGGGACATATAAGAACAACGTTGTACAGCCCGCCACCTTGCAAAAGATAACAGACGACATGACCATTCGGACCCATCCAATAATTCAACGCCGGTTTTTCGGCGAATTCTCTTAGGTCGAGATGCTGCTTCATATCTTCAGCTTTGATGACGATTCGGTAGGCCAAGTCACCAGTCGAGTGTGGAGGATCAACGTGACCAAGGAGGGACTCGCGACATAACGATTTGAGGCCATCAGCACCCAGGATCAGATCAGCCTGGAAGTTCGGCTTATCTTTCAGTCGAACCACACCGTTCGCAAAGTCGATCCCTATTGCCGTAGATCCCAATTGCAAATTAACTCCTAGACGGCCTGCTTCGGCGACTAGAATCTTATGATAATCTGCACGGTGAATGTGGAGATAGGGGACGCCGTAGCGTTCTTCGGCGTAGGGAACCATATTGAGCCTGTTGAGGATAGTGCCATTGCGGTATGAGCGTAGGATGAAGTCGGTAGGTTTGACGGAGACAGACTCGATCTTGTCAAGAAGACCATAACGCTTCAGGATTCTGGACGAATTAGGTGGGATCTGGATGCCTGCGCCAACCTACACAACACAATTCGTTGTTAGTGATGTTGTTGGCTTCTTAGAAAGGCAGACATACTTCGCCAAGTACAGTCGCCTGCTCAAGAATGGTGACTTGATGCCCCGCGCGTGCTATACCAATGGCAGCTGCAAGACCACCGAGCCCAGCGCCGATGATCCCAACGTGTAACTTGAGCTCAGTCATAACGGGCAGTGATCAAAGGGAAGGACATCGGAACGGTTTGTGAGACAACAGCAGTGTATCAAGGATACCATTGCTGCTGTCGGTAGGCTCGCATGGTGACCAACGGTGAGGAACTGAGGATCAACAAGGAAGCGGTAAGTTGCATGGCATTGGTGGTCGGTATTAGAAGACGGTAGTTACTCTCGCTTATTACTGTCCGATACAGCGAAGATACAGCCCAGTCGTGTGCAGGTGAATGGTAGGAATATAGGGCTTCATCTTCTTGGGATGATTGATGGGTTCAATGGTACGACGACTGAGAGAGGCCATCTTGAGGAAGGCGACCTGTCACGGAGAAGATCCGACACAAATATCCAAAGTCTAATCCCCGGAAATCTCGGAAATAGCTGCTAGAACTATTCTAGAGAGCGCTAATAAACGAGGAAGGATTGGCGAGGAGAACTACAAAATCAATCCCTGTCCTGGCAAAGCACTAATATCAGAGGATTTTGCCAACGCAAGCATTGCTCATACCAAGCATCTAGGGCCACCTACGATACTTGTGCCTCAGGCTTGCTTACAGCTTCGTAGAGTGATGCTACAATGTTCGGCAAAATTCTCATCGTACAGCACTTCCTACAAAAGCAGCCGAATAACAAACAAATACACTGGAAAGACAGTCCTCCAGTCAAATGGCTGGGGGTAATGCCCAGTCCAAAATCACAGCAACAGCGTATTACTGGTTCGAGTGTCCTTCGGTACATAAGGTGGACTATCTCTTTTTTTCAAAGCAAAGATTCGGTGCTGTTCTGAGTTTCTTGCTATCTTATAGTACATCGACGAGTGCTTTAAACTCACTAGGTTAAGAGCTGTCCGCCTTCGATGAGAAAATATTCGCTGCCCCTTTTGTACGAGGCCCGTCCAGCTTCGTGTCAGTCTCATATTCTGCCATGAGCCCACCGCCTCTGTTGCACCCAATCTAGCCTAAAATCGCATTGATGAGACCATACTCGCTCGAATTAGCAGCAATGACGGTACCAGCATCTTCTACGAAGTCATCTTTCGGCTGCGATGATTACATATGTATGCAATGCCTCCACGTCATGCTTCAACCATATGTGTACTTCTTGCTCTCGCCCTTATACAGTACCCTACATCATACTGATCATGTACTTGAGTATCGCTAGCGATAGTCTCGGGTGTAGACTGGAGGTACCCTAATTAGATGGCTACACGTTTCAACGCCTAAGATTCTCTATGAAGGGTGACCAAGATCCAAGGCTTCTATCAGGGGTGCTCCACCATTCGTCAAGAATCAAAGGCGAATGAATGTCTTTGCGGCATGTTGCTATGCGAATGATGGAGAAGAGTGCGTTTGGAGTACAAGGGTACAGGGCAAATGCAGAAGGGAGGTGGGACGAGGTGGGAACTGCATATCGTTGTGGAGCTGTAGGATCTTGTGGCCATATCAATATTCGTTGCTCTTGTCAATGGTGCTGACGGCGGTGGATGACCTTTACAGTAGGAACGATATGGCACTGTGGCAATGTAATGGTTGCTAGAGGATAATGGCAAAGAAATAGAAACATGGAGACTGATTCAAAACAACAACGGAGATGCAATGCCGACACATTCGCTTAATTATCCCAAATGGGATATCCGTGCTCCTAGGGCCTTGGCTCGTAGAATAGTGGTTTTGCGGGGTAGCGCGAGGTGGAATATTTTCTTCGCATCTAAGTCACCAATCAGAGCATAACAGTGTTGTTATCAATGACAGCGCTCCCCGTTGACCCAGCCCTGCGTCAACCTGGTTCGATAGAGTGTTGAAAGAAGATTTGTCCTGGAGATCAATTCCGCCACCTCATCCCACGACCCCCGCCTTTCTCCACGCACATTATCGAAGTCAAATCGCCCACCATGCCTTTCCTTTTCCAGCTTGGTGCAAGCCCAAAGGACTTGTTCTTCCCGTCTACCAATGACCGTGTGATTGAAGCGAACATATTTCACACCGAATATCGTCACAGTCTTCCCACAAGGATACCGCTCTCTAGGAACTCACTCACTCGAGAGGATGGTGGAGGGTTGCGACCCGGTCGAGGAATGGGTCATGGCCCACGGCGAGCGATCGACATTTACGATCGCATGAAAAAGAGACCACACACGCAACGAGATACGGGAAGAGATGGCGGTGGACGCAGCGACCCTAGCAGCGCAAGATCGAGGGACGACAGTACTTGCAGTCGTAATAGCCCTCCTCGCACTTTCGACAGCCTTCATTGTGCTACGACTCGTGTCGCGTTTTGGTGTGGTGAAGAAGGTGGGCAATGATGACTATGCTATCATACTCGCATGGGTAAGCGATACTCGAATATCTTGGGATGAAAGCGATGAGACGCTAATCGCTATCAGCTTCTTGCGTTTGGGCTGTCATTCTCCATCTGCTATGGAACGGGAGTTGGATTAGGACGTCACAAGGCCAATGTCAAACCGTGGGAGCTTAGACCTCTCAAGAAAGCAGAATATGCATTCTCCGTACTATATGTTTGCAACACAGAAATCCAATCAAGGGTTTAGGCTAATGGGAGTAGAATCCCGCATTGATGGCTACGAAGACCTCTATCTGCCTCTTCTACCTTACATTGGCCAAAAATCAACCAGCTTTCAGATGGACGACTTTAGCAACTCTCGCCGTGGTCAATGTGGCGGGCCTCGCTCTAACATTCCTCAACATTTTCCAATGTCGTCCCGCGGATGCTGCTTTCGACGATCCCATATTGCCGGCAGATACTTGCATTGATATCGTCACGCTATATCTCTCGTCCGCGCCTGTCAATATTATCACAGATCTAGCTATCCTATTCTTGCCGATGCCTATATTAACGGGAATGAGATTACCAAGAAACGAGAAGATCATCCTCATAATCACGTTCAGTTTCGGTGCGTTTGTTGCTGTGGTTGATGTTGTGAGGATTGCATATTTGGAATCTGCGGCTCTGGCACGTCTGCAAGAAACTGTCGGGTCCTCGGCTTCTGGCTCCAAGTATGACTATTCATGGATAGCGTCGCTATCATTCATGTGGTCGGCTGTGGAGGTACACGTCGGTATAATATGCGCTTGTGTACCTGGAGTGAAGCCATTGGTGACAAAGCTTTTCCCAACTTTATTAGGCCGGATCAAGCAGGCAGGAGAAACGTCAGGGAACAAGATATACGGTCCCGGTGAAGCGCAGTGGGCGAGCTTCGCGCCAAAGTCACGCAGCACATCAGCATTGACACCTCCATCGAGCCCCTACAATCGGCCGGGAAGTCCAACATCGTTACCGCAAGGCCCAATGTCACCCAATAGAGGCCCAGTAAATATGGGTCACTCAAGGTGTAGTGACGAAGGAGAGATGGGTATGATGGACATCCTGACAACGCCAGACATGATCCAGGCGCCGTTGCAACAATCGCACACTGCAATGACAACTGTGGGCACAACTAGATCGCGGACTCCGAGCCTAACCATCTTTAATTTTGTCAATGTTAAGAATCACAAGGACATGACCAGAATAACGAATAGAGAATCTGTCGCTCCTGTGGCATTGGTCACCATCCTGTTCTTCCTTTGGGGTTTCGCTTACGGCTTGTTGGATGTGCTCAATCAGCAATTCCAACTCATCGTTGGGCTGAGCCATGGTCAGGCTATTGGACTACATTCTGCCTATTATGGAGCTTACTTCTTCGCGCCCCTGACATTTGGCGGATACGCTTTCAAAAGAAAGGGCTTCAAGGCAACATTTATTGTAGGATTTTGCGTCTATGGTATCGGGACTCTCGTGTTCTGGCCATCGGCGGTTTTGGCCTCGTTCCCTGCGTTCCTAATATCTAATTTCATCATTGGTCTTGGCATCGCGACTCTCGAAACAGCTGGCAACCCTTTCATCTCTCTTTGCGGCCCTCCACAGTACGCCGAAGTGCGACTGAATATATCGCAAGGAGTGCAGGCTATTGGAAGTGTGCTTTCCCCTATCTTGGCAAAGAAAGTTCTATTCAAGGGTGTCCTGGATGCTCAATCTCTTGTCGATATACAATGGACATATCTTGGTATTGCTCTTTTCGACGTCATCCTCGCCCTGATATTCTTTTATCTGCCGATACCAGAAGCCTCTGATACAGATCTAGAGACACTGGCTAAAAAGCGGGAGAGCGTCTTCAGGAGGAAGGTCGCTGGCATACCAGTTATATGGTTGACATTAGGTTTCGGCATTTTCACACAGTTTTGCTACGTAGGTGGTCAAGAAGCTATCACAGGCGTATATCAGCAGTACGTCGCGAAGGTCCAGCCAAACTCAGACATCGGACCCTTCTACTACCTAGCCGTCGGGCACGCAGTCTTCGCAGGCGGCCGCTTCATAACAGCTATTGCTGGCCTTGTCATCAAGCCACGCCAACTACTGTCCATTCTCTTCATAGGAATCATCGTCACCTCCGCCCTAGCTATGAAACTGGAAGGCTACAAAGGCATCGCCATGCTCGTGCTCGTCCTCTTCTTTGAGTCCGGCATCTTTTCCCTTATCTTCGCCATCTCCCTCCGCGGTCTAGGTCAGTACACCAAAACGGGCGCCATCCTCCTCACGGCTGCTACTTCTGGTGGCGCTGTCATTCCAGCGATCATGAGTCCATTCACTAGCAGATACGGCGTGCAGTACGGCCTTTGCGTCGTGGTCGCCGTCTTCTCATTCGGTGCCCTTATGCCGATATACCTTTCCTTTAGCCCAGCGGCGAAGAAACAGGTGGATCCGGTACATAGGAAGCCTAATCCTATCCTTGGAGAGGCGACGACGTCAAGCACGCCGAGCAGAGCCAGTCGGGTCTTCAGCTCCGTGATCCGACGCCGTAAAAAGACAACCTTGGCAACGACGGGCAATGACGAGTCTGCTATCAAACACGACGAAGGAAGAGCGAGTCGAGAGCGTCAGGAGCGATGGCCTGGCTGACATCCATGTCGTTCAATATGCATTTCTGCAGCGTTTTAGCATGGTGTTGGGGATAAGCAAACTTCTATGGGCGATCTGTAGTCGTGTGGTCTTTACGGCATCGTCATGGCACGATGAAATTTCTGGAGAGTACTACGGTATCACATATACCTGTATATACAACGAATCAGGCCTTGACATCCCCCATCACTGCTCTACTCACGGGCATCAACTCATGCATGTCAAAGATGTTTATCCGGGATAAGTCCTCAACCGCCTTCTGAGCGGTGGGTTAGGGATCTGGAAGGCGTCAGCGTAAAATCGAGTCAAGGTAAGGTGGAGAGTGTATACGAAGCAGGCGATGATTGGCTTGGGTAGATTTGATCAGGTGTCACGATTAGGGTCAAGTTGATGAGGATGCGATGTATCAGTATTGGCAGGTCGGTTATGATAGATATTGGACTGAGGAAAGGAAAGGCTTTTTATAAGCCAGGAAGATGCCAAGAGAAGCTAGTCCTGTTCTAGAATGAGGGCGGAGTGGAAGAACGTCTCTTCCGTGTCAATCAGATTTCCGGCCTTCATTCACATCAACAATGATTCTGATCACAGGTACACCAAAATTAACGTTGGCTGAGGAAAGAAATTCTGCGTGCTTTTGTATTCAAGATCAAGCAGCTCCGCTAGCTATTGGCAATCTACCTCCGTTGGCTTCCATAAGTACTGGATCGACATGTCAATAGCTAATCAATGATGTCTCCCATTCATAAGACACATGTCAACAGACTATCTGATCTATTCCTTGATCCACCACCCTCGCCCACGCAGACTTCACCTTGCACGAACATCATCCCAGGCCTCCACTTCGAGCCTCCATCCGCAACACCAGTCTTTCCTTTTGGCTGTGCCCTACGAACTTCGCCGGCAGATCTACGTGAATGTCCTCGGCGGTTACAACCAGGCCGTCCACATCATCCGCATGAAGGACATACTCATGCGTTTCATGCTGGAAGCCCCACGAGACCGAAGCGCAACATCATGGCTGTCTGGGCTTATCGTCATTGAAGGTCAGTGCCAGCGAGTGGTTATATTTTAGGGACACCTATGGTGCGGGTGCGCCGAGGCCGGGCCATAGGAGGTTGGGGATGAAGGGCATGCTCGAGCTATTGCGGACGTGTCGACTAATATACGCCGAAGGCGTATATTTGCTCTATTAGGTGCCGTGCTTCTTGATGGAATGTATCGATATGATGATGATATTGAAGGAAAGAGTGCCACCATCTCGACTCAACTATCTAAGAGCGTTGGACTTGAGATATGGACTGAAGACCGGAATACGCTGTCCTGACAATTTCAACTTCTTCTTAGTCGAAGAATCAAAGTGGCAAGTTCATTGGGAGGTGGTTGCTGAGATGAAGGCATTGGAGCATTTGAGAGCTCAATTGAGCGTTATCAATCATACAGATGATCCACATCACATACTAAGCGCGGAGGACGATAGAGAGATCCTGGCGCCGCTAGAGAGCGTGACGGAGCCGGAGGATTTCGTGGTCATCGTCAACTGGACAGTGAAAGCTGATGAAAATGGTCATGGAGCCGATCATGAGAGGAAGAGATCTTTTCGATTACTCACCGCTGTAGGATGAGACGAAATTCGCGACTACACATCCTCTTCGGAATCGTTACGAATATATACGAGACCAAGAGTGCCACCCCCCAACTTGGCTGCCTTGGTACAGTAGCTGCCCCGAGAAGAGAAGCTGCCCAGTCCTCACAACGTCGAAATATGCACCTGTATCTGTGGATCCAGAATCTGTCTACGATAACGTCGAGATCGGATTAGCTCGGCGCAATATGCACTCCGCAATTCTAGACAGTCGGTAACCAATCGAAAATGCACCCATCGGCAACACCTTCCTCTCATTCGGCGGATATCTTCCACCTTTCAATTATCCCTCGTTCGTGATAAACCCACCGCGTCCACATTTCGAAATACCCATCAACCGTGCGCAATGTTAGTCCACAGCCCCCTCAGCAACGAATCGACATCATCTCCTTCGCGTCCCACAAATGAAACCCAACTATCTACCAACCTCCCCGGCCTAACCCACCACATCACAGGCCATACCCCCTCCGGCAGCGCCACCGTACACTCCACCCGTCCAGCCCAATGGACCCACCACCTCGACAACACCATAGCCTTCAACGTCGTCTACACCACCTCCCAGTTCCCCCCCTCCCTCGCCTCCGATGCCGATCTCCACACGTACGACGCCCTCCTCGCCTCCAAGCAACTGGGTCTTACCAACCCTTCTGGCACCGTCGCGCGCGTCGTGGATTTCGCGCCGAACAGTGAACCCATTATGCATCGCACGCAGAGTTTGGATTATGGCATCGTGATCGAAGGGGAGGTGGAGATGATATTGGATGAAGGGGTGACGCGGGTGTTGAGGAGAGGGGATGTGGCGGTGCAGAGGAGTACGAATCATGGGTGGAGGAACGTGAGTCGGACAGAATGGGCGAGGATGTTTTTCGTCTTGCAGAGTTGTGAGAAGTTGGTCGTTGGGGGGCGGGAGATGGGGGAGGATGTCGGTGCGGCGGGTGATGCGGGGGAGAAGCATTAGGTGGTGGTTGTTGTTGTTTTGGATGATCGATAATCTGTTGAGTAACAAAGATGATGAAAGAGGAGGGAATAGAGTGGCAGGTAGGTAGGTAGGTATGTAGCCTTTCAACAAGACAATTCATCCAAACCCATATTATCCACCGCCAATCCATCAATACAATACAATCCCATACACCCCTATATACCTCCCCCCTCGCCCTTCTCCCTCCGCCTTCCAGAGTTACCGTCCTACCAAAACACCACCGCCGACCCCGCCGCCGGCCCCGGCGCCCGCACAGCCTCCACGTCCCCATCCCCATCCACATCCAGATCTAAATCTACATACTACACCCCACAACATCCCAAATGATCAGCACCATTCTTGTCCTTTGAAAAAGGTCGAGAGAGAGGGGGGAATAGTAGAATTGGAGTCCAGAGGGAGAGAAGGAAAAAGGAAGGGAAGAGGGAGGGAGATGAAGAAGAAGAAGAAGAAGGAGGGGACTCACCACGTCCTGTCGAACCAAAACCCGGTTCCGGGGCGGGAGGAGGATACCGGTCTCTGTTTCTGTGCGGGTTTGGGGGTAGGGTTGGGTTTGGTGGGATGCTTTGGTGATGAGTGTTGTGTGTGGACCCGGACGCCTTCCGCCTCCTCCTCGGGTGGTGTGGATGGATTCGTGGGCGGG
>JAABUN010001244.1_pt1 | contig 58372 bp, 49 predicted proteins | sample 5559311 | NCBI WGS metagenome assembly JAABUN01 (sample SAMN10711877, study PRJNA513370) | rock metagenome | isolation source: Antarctica rocks | place: Antarctica: Victoria Land, Siegfried Peak sud
CGTCAGATAGGCGATCACGTGCGCCGGCAGCTTGCCGTCCGAACGCCGCTCCCGCACCCCGCACACCGCCACCGCCTCGTCCACCGCATCCCGCGGTACCGCGCTCATCAGCACCCCGAGCGAGACCCGATCCGGACTGGCCACCACCTGCACACCCATGACGGCGGATCACAGCAGCCCCAACAGTCACACACGTCACGCCACGCCGCACCGGCCGACCGCCCCTCACGGACAAGATCGACTTAGGCTACGTGGCATTGCGGCTGGACCGACCGGCTCCTGCGTCCGCAGCACCTGTACGTCTGGGGCCGCCCCGGTGACCACTGGGGGCTCGGCGAGGTCGTCGGGTGGTCGGGCGAGATCGCCGGGGACGGTTGTCGTCTCGCTCCCGCACGCCCAGGACAAGCGCGTCGGCGCTCTGCACGTCGAGCCGAGCACAGGACGGGTGCACCTGCTCGACCTGCCCGAGCAGATGCACTGGCGGCTGGACATCATCGACGAGAACCCGCGCGTCACGACCTGGCCCCTGAAGCGTTGGTTCAGGGACTGCTTCCCGCCTGGCCACTTCGATTGACAGGGCGTCCGACGACGGACCGGATGCCGTTCCGATCACTCGCCGGCGGCCTGCCCGGAGCGCCCCTAGGCTCGGCGCCATGCCGGTCGATGCGCCCTCCCCGTACCCCTCGCGCCGTCCGGGGTGAGCGCCCCAGACCCCTGGCCCGCCGGGGTCGCCGTCACCGGGGTCGGCAGCATGCCGGGCACCGACCCGGCCGAGACGGTGCGCCTCGTGCTCGGCGAGCTGCAAGACCTGCCCTTCCTGCCCGAGCTACCTGCCCGCGGACCGCACGCCGACCTGACCGGCCGCAGTACGGCCCTGCTCGCCGAGCTGCCGGTCGACCTGCAGCCGAGCGGCTGGCGCCTGGTGTCCCGGCCCAGCCGCGACCAGCGCCGCGCCCGCGACTTGCTCGCCCGCGACCTAGACGCCCTCGAGGAACAGGTGCAGGGCGGCGGACCGCCCGCGCTCAAGGTGGCCTGCGCCGGACCGTGGACGCTCGCCGCCACCCTGCAGCTCAGCCGCGGCGAGCGGGTGCTGGCCGACCACGGCGCCGTCGACGACCTCGCCACCTCGCTCGCCGAAGGGCTGCGGCTGCACCTGGCCGACCTTGCCCGGCGCGTTCCCGGCGCGAGCCTGCTGCTGCAGCTCGACGAGCCGGCGCTGCCCGCGGTGCTGCAGGGCGGCGTGCCGACGGCCAGCGGCTTCGGGCGGCTGCGCGTGCCCGAGCGCAACCGGGCGCGCTCGGTGCTGCAGACGGTGCTCGACGCGAGCCCGTCCGGCGCCACCGTCGTCCACTGCTGCGCCGCCGACCCGCCGCTCGAGCTGCTCGTCGGCACCGACGCCGGCGCCCTCAGCCTGGACGCCACCTTGCTGACGCCGTGCTCGGACGACCTGCTGGGCACGGCGGTGGAGGCGGGCCGCCGGCTGCTGCTCGGCGTCGTTCCCTCGACCGGCTCGCGACCGGACGCCGATGCCGCGTACGAGCGGGTGCTCGCGCTGTGGCGGCGCCTCGGCTTCCCCGCCGAGACGCTGCCGGGCGCGGTCGGCATCACCCCCACGTGTGGGCTGGCCGGCGCCTCGCCGGGGTATGCGAAGGCAGCGCTGCAGGCGTGCGTCGAGATCGGCCGGCGCCTGGGCGAGGCACCCTCGTGACCCCGGTCCGCACAGGAGGCAGTGCGTGAGCGACGTCGACGGCATCCCGGTCGAGGTCCGCGAGCGGCACGCCGCGGTGTCGCGCACGCTCGACGAGCACGCGTTCCGTTACTACGTGCTCGACAGACCCACCGTCGACGACGCCGGCTACGACGCGCTGATGCGCGAGCTGCAGGCGCTCGAGGACGCCCACCCGGGCCTCGCGACCCCCGACTCGCCGACGCAGAAGGTCATGGGCACCTACTCGACGGAGTTCACCGCCGTCGACCACCTCGAACGGCTGATGAGCCTCGGCAACGTGTTCACCCCTGACGAGCTGCGGGAGTGGGCGGCCCGGGTGCACAAGGAGGCTCCGGACGCCCGCTGGCTCTGCGAGCTGAAGATCGACGGGCTCGCGGTGGCGCTGGTTTACCGCGACGGCCGGCTCGAGCGCGCCGCCACCCGCGGCGACGGCCGCACCGGCGAGGACATCACCCCCAACGTACGCACGCTGCGCTCGGTACCGCCGGTGCTCACCGGCCCCGATGTGCCCGCGCTGCTCGAGGTGCGCGGCGAGGTGTTCATCGCCACCGCCGACTTCACCGCGCTCAACGCCTCCCTCGTCGAGCAGGACAGGGCCCCGTTCGCGAACCCGCGCAACTCGGCCGCCGGCAGCCTGCGACAGAAGGACCCGAGGGTCACCGCCGCCCGCCCGCTGAGCCTGATCCTGCACGGCATCGGCGCCCGCGAGGGCTTCGAGCCCGACACGCAGAGCGCCGCCTACGAGCAGCTGGCCGCCTGGGGGCTGCCCGTCTCGCCGCACACCCGGGTGCACGACGACCTCGACGGCGTGCTGGCCTACATCGCCTACTGGGGCGAGCACCGGCACGACGTCGCGCACGAGATCGACGGCGTGGTGGTCAAGGTCGACCAGATCGCCCTGCAGCGCCGGCTCGGCGCCACCAGCGCCGCGCCGCGCTGGGCGATCGCGCACAAGTATCCGCCGGAGGAGGCCACCACCACGCTCCTGGACATCCGGGTCAACACCGGCCGCACCGGCCGGGTGACGCCGTTCGCCTACATGGAGCCGGTGCACGTCGGCGGCGTGATGCTCAAGCTTGCCACCCTGCACAACGACGGCGAGGTGCACCGTAAGGACGTGCGCATCGGCGACACCGTCGTCGTGCGGCGGGCCGGCGACGTCATCCCCGAGGTGGTCGGGCCGGTCGTCGCCCTGCGTGACGGCACCGAGCGCACGTTCGTCATGCCGACGCACTGCCCCGAGTGCGGGACGAAGCTCGTACGTCCCGAAGGCGAGATCGACTGGCGCTGTCCGAACCTGGCCTGCCCCGCCCGGCAGCGCGAGGCGGTGTTCCACCTGGCCGGCCGGGCAGCGCTGGACATCGACGGTCTCGGCTACGAGACCGCCATCGCGCTCACGACCCGCGGCATCGTCCGTGACATCGGCGATGTGCTGCACCTGACGCCGGAGTCCTTCGAGGGCATCCCCGGCTTCGGCGCCAAGAAGATCGCCCAGATCATGGCCGGGCTCGAGCAGGCCCGCACGCGACCGGTCGCACGCCTGCTCGTCGGGCTGTCGATCCGGCACGTCGGCCCGCCGACGGCGCGGGCCCTCGCCCGGCACTTCCGCTCGATCGAGGCACTGCAGCAGGCCGACGAGGAAGAGATCGCGGCGGTCGAGGACATCGGCCCCAAGACCGCCCAGGTCATCGCCGACTGGTTCGCGGGCGAGCACAACCAGCAGGTGCTGGCCAAGCTCGCGGGCGGCGGCGCGCGAATGGCCGACGAAGGCAGCGAGGAGGGACCGCGTCCGCTCGAGGGCGTCAGCGTCGTGGTCACCGGCACGCTGACCTCGATGAGCCGCGACGCCGTGACCGAGGCGGTGCAGGCCCGCGGCGGCAAGGTCACCGGCAGCGTGTCGAAGAAGACCGACTTCGTCGTCGTCGGAGCCGACCCCGGCGCGAGCAAGTACGAGCGGGCGGTGAAGCTCGGCCTGCCGATGCTCGACGACGCGGGGCTCGCGGTGCTGCTCGAGCGCGGCGCCGACGCCGCCCGTGCAGCGGCTGGCGTCGCGGCGGACAGCGCCGATTGACGCTGCCGCACTCGTCTTCCTCAGGGGTTCGGCACGCCCAACAGGCGACCGGAGTCTGGAGGAGCCGGGTGCGGCGCCCGGCCCGACGCTGCCGGCCAGCACGAAGGGCTCGTCCTGCTCTTCCCGGCCGGGCGCCTGCCTCAGAGCGCGGCGACCTCCGCCGACACGGTCGCGGCGATGCCGGCCAGGTGCGCCAGCCGGAGCACCTCCGAGGCGCGAAACCGCGGACCTCCCGGACGGCCGAGTAGCACCACGCTGCCCGTGCGGCCGAGCGGCGCGGCCGCCATCTCGATCCCCAGCACCCCCCAGCGCTCGGGCACCCACGGCTCGTCCGGGTCCAGCCGCCGAGCGCTCCCGAGCGGCAGCCAGGGCAGCACCATTGCGTCGAGCTCGGGCGCCCCCGCGCTCGCGTGGCGCACCCGCGCCCGCCGGCCGGACGCTTCGTCACCCTCCAGCAGCACGGCCCAGCCGGAGCGGAACACCCCTGGAGCGCCGTCGACCAACAGCGCGGGGCCGCTCGCCGGTCGGGCCGCGAGCCGGTCGACCAGCTCGAGGTCGCGGTGCAGGTCCTGGCCGCCGTGGTAGGGCCGCAGCGACTCGACCACCACCCCGGGGACGCGGCGGGCGGCGGTGATCAGTGCGTCGGCCAGACCTCCGGCGGGCATGGCAACGATCAGGTCGTCGACGGCGCCGTCCGGACCACGCTCGACGACGTCGAGGCTGACGATGTCGCCGCCCACCTCGCCGAGCGCCGTTGCCACGGCGCCGAGCATGCCGGGCCGGTCGGGCAGCAGGACCCGCAGCAGGTAGGACACGTTCCCCCTTCCGGGTCCGACACCGACGTCGGACGCGGTCTCGGCTGCGTATCCGCTCAGCGTGCCGTCCGGTCATTGCCGCGGTGTTGCGGCGTCGTGTCCGGTGGGGAGCCGTCCGTCCGGCCTAGACTCCGGCTCGCCAGGGCGCGCCGGGAACTGCCGCCGCGCGGGCCGCCCGCGACCCTGGCCACGACCGCCGTGGCCACGACGACAGAGGAGCCGCATGCCCGAGATCACGCGCGAGCAGGTGGCGCACCTGGCGCGCCTGTCACGCCTCGCCCTCGACGGCGACGAGCTCGACGCGCTCGCGGGCCAGCTCGGCGTCATCCTGTCGGCCGTCGAGCAGGTCTCGCAGGTCGCCGCCGACGACGTCCCGCCGACCACGCACGCCGTGCCGGTCGTGAACGTCACCCGCCCCGACGTCGTGCGGCCCTCGCTCGCGCAGGACGCCGTGCTCGCCGGGGCGCCTGCCGCCGAGGACGGGCGCTTTCGGGTGCCGCGCATCCTGGACGAGGAGTGAGCACCGAGCTCACCCGCTGGAGCGCCGCGCAGACCGCCGCCGCCGTCGCGGCAGGCGGGGTCAGCGCCGTCGAGGTGGCGCAAGCGCACCTGGACCGGATCGGCGCGGTCGACGGCGCAGTGCACGCCTTTCTGCACGTCGACGCCGAGGGAGCGCTGGCCCAGGCCGCCCGCGTCGACGCCGGTGAGCTGACCGGGCCGCTGGCCGGGGTGCCGCTCGCGATGAAGGATGTCGTCGTCACGCGCGGCGTGCCGACCACCGCCGGCTCGAAGATCCTCGAGGGCTGGGTGCCGCCCTACGACGCGACCGTCAGTGCGCGGCTGCGGGCGGCCGGCGTCGTCGTGCTCGGCAAGACCAACATGGACGAGTTCGCGATGGGCTCCTCCACCGAGCACAGCGCCTACGGGCCGACGCACAACCCGTGGGACCTCAGCCGCATCCCGGGCGGCAGCGGGGGCGGGTCGGCAGCGGCCGTGGCCGCCTACGAGGCGCCGCTCGCCATCGGCACCGACACCGGCGGCTCGATCCGCCAGCCCGCCGCGGTCACCGGCACCGTCGGGGTCAAGCCCACCTACGGCGGCGTGTCGCGCTACGGGCTCATCGCCTTCTCCAGCTCGCTCGACCAGGCCGGGCCGTGCGCCCGCTCGGTCCTCGACGCCGCGCTGCTGCACAGCATCATCGCCGGACACGACGCCCGCGACAGCACCTCCATCGACGCGCCGGTACCGCCCGTCGTCGAGGCCGCCCGACAGGCCGACGTGCGGGGCCTGCGCATCGGCGTGGTGCGCGAGCTGTCCGGCGAGGGCTACGAGAGCGGCGTGCAGGAGCGCTTCGACGAGGCGGTCGCGCTGCTCACCGAGCTCGGGGCGCAGGTCACCGAGGTCAGCTGCCCGCACTTCGCCTACGCGCTGCCGGCGTACTACCTCATCGCGCCGTCGGAGTGCTCGAGCAACCTGGCCCGCTTCGACAGCGTCCGCTACGGCCTGCGGGTCGGCGACGACGGCGAGGCGGGCCTGGAGCAGGTCATGGCGCGCACCCGAGACGCCGGCTTCGGCGCCGAGGTCAAGCGCCGCATCATCCTGGGCACCTATGCGCTCTCGAGCGGCTACTACGACGCCTACTACGGTCAGGCCCAGAAGGTGCGCACGCTCATCACCCGCGACTTCGCCGCGGCCTTTGCCACGGCCGACGTGCTCGTCTCGCCGGCCTCGCCCGGCGTCGCGTTCGGTCTCGGCGCCAAGCTCGACGACCCGCTCGCCATGTACCGCCAGGACCTCGCCACCATCCCGAGCAACCTCTACGGCGGGCCGGCGATGTCGCTGCCGGTGGGTCTGTCCGAAGGACTTCCCGTGGGTCTGCAGGTCATGGCGCCGACGATGCGCGACGACCTGCTCTATCGGGTGGGCGGCGCCCTGGAAGCCGCACTGCACGACCGTTGGGGCGGGCCGCTGCTCGCGCGCGCCCCCGAGCTGGAGGTCTGAATGATCCTTTCGAACGCCGGTGTCAGCGTCGAGCGCGTGATCGACGCACCACCCGAGGCCATCTTCGACCTGCTCGCCGATCCGGTGCGCCACCGCGACATCGACGGCTCGGGCACCGTGCGCGACGCCGTCGACGGCCCGGACCGGCTCTCGCTCGGCGCCACCTTCGGCATGAAGATGCAGGCCGGGGCGCCCTACTCGATGCTCAACGAGGTCGTCGAGTTCGAAAAGGACCGGCGCATCGCCTGGCAGGCCCGCCCGACCGCCCGTTGGGCGCGCCGGTTCATCGGCGGCCGCATCTGGCGCTACGAGCTGGAGCCCGTCCAGGGCGGCACGCGGGTGCGCGAGAGCTGGGACATCTCCAAGGAGCAGGTGCCGCCGCTGGTGGCCGGCCTGCGCCCGTTGACCAAGAAGGGCATGGAGCGCAGCCTCGAGCGACTCGCCGCACTGACCGCGACATGAGTGCGCCGACGACCGCCACCCCTTATGCCGAGGTGCTCGAGCGCTACGAGGCGGTGATAGGGCTCGAGACCCACGTCGAGCTCGGGACGCTCAGCAAGATGTTCTGCGGCTGCGCGACGACTTTCGGGGCGGAGCCGAACACGCAGACCTGTCCGGTGTGCCTGGGCCTTCCGGGTGCGCTGCCGGTGGTCAACGCCGCGGCGATCGAGTCGACGATCCGGATCGGTCTCGCGCTGCACTGCGAGATCGCGTCGTGGTGCCGCTTCGCGCGCAAGAACTACTTCTACCCCGACATGCCGAAGAACTTCCAGACCTCGCAGTACGACGAGCCGCTGTGCACCGGTGGCTACCTCGACGTCGAGACGGGCGGCGAGACCGTGCGCATCCCGATCGAGCGGGTGCACCTGGAGGAGGACACCGGCAAGAGCCTGCACGTCGGGGGAGCGACCGGGCGCATCCACGGCGCGTCGCACTCGCTCGTCGACTTCAACCGGGCCGGCATCCCGCTCGTCGAGATCGTCACCCAGCCCGTCGAGGGCACCGGCGCTCGGCCGGCCGAGGTGGCGCGCGCCTACGTCGCCGAGCTGCGCGACTTGCTGCGCGGGCTCGGCGTCTCCGACGTGCGGATGGAGCAGGGCTCGCTGCGCTGCGACGTCAATGTCTCGCTCAACCGACCGGGCGAGGGCTGGGGCACCCGCTCGGAGACCAAGAACGTCAACAGCCTGCGCTCGGTCGAGCGGGCCGTGGCCTCCGAGGTCGTGCGGCAGGCGCAGCGCCTCGACGACGGCGAGCGGATCGTGCAGGAGACCAGGCACTTCCACGAGGACACCGGGCGCTCGACGTCCGGCCGGTCCAAGGAGCAGGCCGAGGACTACCGCTATTTCCCCGAGCCCGACCTCGTGCCGGTGGCGCCCGACCCGGCCTGGGTCGCGGCGCTCGCCGAGCAGCTGCCCGAGGCCCCGTCGGTGCGCCGGCGACGGCTGACCGGCGAGCTCGGCCTGTCCGAGCTCGACAGCGCGGCCATGGTCAACGCGGGGGTGCTCGACCTCGTGCTCGCCACCGTCGAGGCGGGCGCCCCGGCGGCCGAGGCGCGCAACTGGTGGCTCGGCGCCCTGGCGCAGGAGGCGAACCAGCGCGGCGTGGAGGGCGCCGAGCTGCCGGTCAGTCCGGCGCAGGTGGCCCGGCTGGTCGCACTCGTCGCGGCCGGCACCCTCAACGCCGGGCTCGCCCGGCAGGTCGTCGAGGGGGTGCTGGCCGGCGAGGGTGACCCGGATGCGGTCGTCGCGGCGCGCGGGCTCGCCGTCGTGTCCGACGAGGGTGCGCTCGCGAGCGCCGTCGACGACGCGATCGCCGCGCAGCCGGACGCCGCCGCCAAGGTGCAGGCTGGCAAGGTGCAGGCCGCCGGCGCGCTGGTCGGGGCGGTCATGAAGGCCACCAAGGGCCAGGCCGACGCCTCGGTGGTGCGCCGCCTCGTGATGGAGCGCCTGGGCGTCAGCGGGTGAGCGTCCTGCCGGCTCGCGGCTGACCGGGAGGCCGCACATCCGCACCGCCCTGCCAGCCGCCCGGGCCCTGCTGCCCGGCCTCGCCGCCGCCACCCTCGCGACGCTGATCGCCTTTGGCGTCGAGGCGCTCACCGGCATCTCGGCCTCCACGGTCGCGGTGGTGCTGGGCGCGGTCGTGGTCAACGCCGGGCTGCACCGCCCAGAGTTGCGTCCTGGCACGACCTTCGCCTCCAAGCGGCTGCTGCGCGTCGCGGTCGTGCTGCTGGGCCTGCAGCTGGCGCTGCCGCAGCTGGTCGACCTCGGCGCCGGCGGGCTGCTGGTCGTCGTCGCCACGGTCGCGGCGACCTTCTGCGGCACGCTGCTGCTCGGCCGGCTGCTGGGGGTGTCGCCGCCGCGCACGCTGCTGGTCGCCACCGGCTTCTCCATCTGCGGCGCGTCGGCCGTGGCGGCGATGAAAGACGTCGCGGGCGCCGACGAGGAGGACGCCGGCGTCGCCGTCGCGCTCGTCACGCTCTGCGGCAGCATCGCGATCGTCCTGCTGCCGGCCCTGCGCGGGCCGCTGGGGCTAGACGTGCAGGCCTTCGGCAGCTGGGTCGGCGCGAGCGTGCACGACGTGGGGCAGACCGTCGCCACCGCCGACGCCGTCGCCGGCGCGCTGACCGCGGCCGTGGTCGTCAAGCTCAGCCGGGTGGTGCTGCTCGCACCGCTCGTGGCCGGGGTGGGGCTCGTGCGCCGGCGCCGCGGGACGGCCGGCACCGGCCGGCGGCCCCCGCTCGTGCCGCTGTTCGTGGCCGGCTTCCTCGCCGCGATCGCGGTGTCGAGCACCGGGCTGCTGCCGGACGGCGCGCTGTCGGGCGCCCGCGTGGTGCAGCAGGTGCTGCTCGCGGCGGCGCTGTTCGGGCTCGGCACCGGCATCCACGTCGCCACGTTGCGACGCACGGCGGGCCGGGCCCTGCTGCTGGGGCTCGCGAGCTGGGTGATCGTGGCCGTCGTCGCCTATGCGGGCGTGCGCCTCGTGGAGGGCTGATCCTGCGCGTCGGCCTCGTCGGGTGACAGGTCTCGGTCGACGGGCAGCACCGCATTGCCGTCGGCCTCGTCGGGCGACAGGTCCCGGTCGACGGGCAGCACCGTGGTGCCGGCGTGCGGGGCGTCGCCGGGCACCTCGGCAGGGCAGGCATCGGCGGGCGCGTCGTCGGCCGGCACGTCGTCAGCGGGCGCGTCGTCGGCCGGCACGTCGTCGGGCGGGGGCTGCGCCTGCGCGCGCAGGTCGGCGCGGTGCCGGCGGCGGGCGAGCAGGATGGCGTTGAGCTCAGCGCCGGACAGCAGGGCGACGCACAGCAGGTAGAACCAGATCATCAGGATCAGCCCGCCACCGAGCGCACCGAAGATCGGTGAGGCGGCCACGACGAGCGAGAGGTAGAGGTTCAGACCGTAGGAAGCCGCGAGCCACAGCAGGGCGGTCAGCAGGCCGCCCGGCAGGTTGTGCCGCCACCGGCTGCGGCGGGCGGGGGCGAGGTAGTCCATCGTCGTCGCCCACAGCACGAGGGCGAGGAAGGCCACCGGCCAGCGCACGTAGCGCCAGAGGAAGTCGTACTCCTGCGTGAGACCGATCGAGGAGACGATGTCGGCGGCGCCGCCGAACAGCGGGCCGACGACGAGCAGCGTCACGGCGAGCGCGCCGGTCAGCACGGTGCCCACCCCGAGCAGCAGACCGAGCCAACGCCGCCGCCACCAGCCGCGCGTCTCTGGCACGTCATAGGTGATGTTCACCGTGTTGATCAGCGTGGAGAAGGCCGTCGACAGCGAGATGACCGCCAGCAGCGAGGCGAGCGTCAGCGTGTTCGGGCTCGAGTCGAACAGCCCCCGCACGGTGGCGACCGCACCGCTGGCCTGGTCGGTGAGCACCGTGTCGAGGAAGTCGAGCACGCTCTGCTCGACGCGCCCGGCGTTGTCCTTGCCGATGATGGCGCTGAGCTGGCCGAGGACGGCGGCGACGACGAGCAGCGCCGGGAACAGCGACAGCACGGCGAAGAAGGCGGTCTCGGCGGCGAGGCCGAGCATGCGGTCGCGGTCGGCCTTGTGGATCACCTCGATGACCAGGCGCACGAACCAGCTGACGGGGTTGTGCGCCGGGCTGCGCCGCGCCTCGCGCGCCGTCATCGCGGCCCGCAGCTCGGAGGCCTGCCGGCTCACGACGCTGGTGGGCACGAGCGGCTCGGGGCGGCCCCGCCTCACCAGCCGGGACGTCGTCAGGGGCGGGTGCACGTCACCATCGTCCCCGACCGCGGACCCGGCGGCAGGTGCCCGCGCCGCGTGTCGACCAGCAGACCCGCGGGGCCGGCGGCTCAGCTGCTGGTCGGCGGTTGCAGGTGCGCCGCGCGCCGGCCGCTCTGCCTCGCCACCGTCAGCAGCTCCGGCACCTCGCGCCGCGGCAGCGCCGTCAGCGGGAGCGCCCGGCCGCCGCGGCGCTGGAGCGTGACCGGGCGCAGCCGGCGCACCTCGAGACCCTCGACGTCGGACCAGACCAGCTCGTGCACGCCCAAGCCGTTGCAGACCGCGAGCCCGTCGACGCCCGCGACGACGCGGGCGCGCAGCACCCACACCGCGCAGGCGAACGGCACGAGCAGCACCGGCGTCAGCCACCACGACAGCGAGGCGACCGGGAGCGTACCGATGAAGAAGATCAGCACGACGAGCAGCCCCACCGGCTTCGGTCCGAAGCGTCGGCGGACCGGGGTGTCGACCACCCGACCATGGTGACACCCCACGTCCCGGAGCGCGTCCCGCAGTGATCGTCAGAGGAATCCGTCGCTCGGCTCGCCGCAAGAGCGCCCGATTCTTCTGTGGATCATCCGGTGGGGACGGCGCGGTGATCGGCGCCCATCGCTGACCCTCGTGCGCGGTGAGAGTAAGGAGGATGCGCCGCTCCGCGTGCGTCCGATCTACCCTGGCGCGGTGAGCCACGCCGAGCCGACCCAGCCCCAGGCGAGCAGCCGCAAGCCGCGCAGCACCGAGGTCACCGAGGGCATGCAGCGCGCCCCCGCCCGGGCCATGCTGCGGGCGGTGGGCATGGGCGACGACGACTTCGCCAAGCCGCAGATCGGCGTGGCCTCGTCGTGGAACGAGATCACGCCGTGCAACCTCTCGCTCGACCGGCTGGCCAAGGCGGCCAAGACCGGGGTGCGCGAGGCCGGCGGCTTCCCGATGGAGTTCGGCACCATCTCGGTGTCCGACGGCATCTCGATGGGGCACGAGGGCATGCGCGCCTCACTGGTCTCGCGCGAGGTGATCGCCGACTCGGTCGAGACGGTGATGTTCGCCGAGCGGCTCGACGGCTCGGTGCTGCTCGCGGGCTGCGACAAGTCGCTGCCCGGCATGCTCATGGCCGCCGCCCGCCTCGACCTCGCCAGCGTGTTCCTCTACGCCGGCTCGACGCTGCCGGGCAAGCTCCGCGGACCGGACGGCGACGAGCGCGACCTCACCATCATCGACGTGTTCGAGGGCGTCGGCGCCTGCGCCCGTGGGCTGATCACGCGCGACGAGCTCGACGCGATCGAGCGCGCCACCTGCCCGGGCGAGGGCGCCTGCGGCGGCATGTACACCGCGAACACGATGGCCGCCGCCGCCGAGGCGCTCGGCATGGCGCTGCCCGGCAGCGCCGCCCCGCCGGCGGTCGACCGGCGCCGTGACGCCCTGGCGGTCGCCTCCGGCCAGGCCGTGGTGCGCCTGGTCGAGGCCGGCATCACCGCACGCAAGGTGCTCACCCGGGAGGCCTTCGAGAACGCGATCACCGTCGTGATGGCGCTCGGCGGGTCGACCAACGCGGTGCTGCACCTGCTGGCGATCGCGCACGAGGCCCGCGTCGAGTTGGCGCTCGAGGACTTCAACCGCATCGGCGACCGGGTGCCGCACCTGGCCGACGTCAAGCCGTTCGGCCGCTACGTGATGACCGACGTCGACCGCATCGGCGGCGTGCCCGTGGTCATGCGCGCGCTGCTCGACGCCGGCCTGCTGTACGGCGATGCGCTCACCTGCACCGGCCGCACGATGGCCGAGAACCTGGCCGAGCTCGCGCCGCCCGACCCCGACGGCACGATCATCCGGGCGATGGACGACCCGATCCACCGCACCGGGGGGCTATCGGTGCTGCGCGGCTCGCTCGCGCCGTCGGGAGCGGTCGTGAAGACGGCCGGCTTCGACGCCGACGTCTTCGAGGGCACCGCGCGGGTCTTCGACGGCGAACAGGGCGCGATGGACGCCGTCACCGAGGGCACGCTGGTGCCCGGCGACGTGCTGGTGATCCGCTACGAGGGGCCCAAGGGCGGTCCCGGCATGCGCGAGATGCTCATGGTCACCGGCGCGATCAAGGGCGCCGGCCTCGGCAAGGACGTGCTGCTGCTCACCGACGGCCGGTTCTCCGGCGGCACCACCGGGCTGTGCGTGGGCCACGTCGCGCCCGAGGCCACCGACGGCGGCCCGATCGCACTGGTGGCCGACGGCGACCGCATCCGGCTCGACGTCGCGGCGCGCACGCTCGACCTGCTCGTCGAGCCCACCGAGCTCGAGCGGCGCCGGGCCGGCTGGAAGCCGCTCGAGCCGCGCTACACCTCCGGGGTGCTCGGCAAGTACGCCAAGCTCGTCGGCTCGGCGGAGTTCGGCGCGATCACCGGCTGAGCCGACTGGCGAGGCCGCGCGTTTGACATCACTGCCCCCGCCGCGCACGCTTGCGGGGTGAGTTCTCTGCTCGTCGTTCCCTAGCGCGTCGGCCGCCCGGCTGCCGCGCTCACCCCTTCGTGCCCTGGCACAAGGGGTTCTTTCTTGTCCGGACCCTTCTGTGAGGACGCCAGGCCATGGCCGCCGACGTGACCGCCCCTGCTTCACCCGGCGCCCGGGCGCCCGAGACCGCGCGGCTGACCGGCGCGCAGGCGCTCGTGCGGTCGCTCGAGCGGGTCGGCGTCGAGGTCGTGTTCGGCATTCCGGGCGGGGCGATCCTGCCCGCCTACGACCCGCTCTTCGACTCGCCGACCGTGCGGCACATCCTGGTGCGGCACGAGCAGGGCGGCGGGCACGCCGCTGAGGGGTACGCCCAGGCGACCGGCCGCGTGGGCGTCTGCATGGCCACGTCCGGACCCGGGGCGACCAACTTGGTCACCCCCATCGCCGACGCGTACATGGACAGCGTGCCGCTGGTGGCCATCACCGGGCAGGTGCCGAGCGCCGCGATCGGCACCGACGCCTTCCAGGAGGCCGACATCGTCGGCATCACGATGCCGATCACCAAGCACAACTTCCTCGTGCAGTCGGTGGAGGAGATCCCGCGGACGATGGCCGAGGCCTTCCACCTCGCGAGCACTGGCCGGCCCGGTCCGGTCCTGGTCGACCTGCCCAAGGACATCCTGCAGGCCGAGGGCAGCTTCGCCTGGCCGCCGGTCATGGGCCTGCCCGGGTACCGCCCGACGACCCGGCCGCACACCAAGCAGGTGCGCGAGGCGGCGCGGATGCTCGTCGGCGCCAAGAAGCCGGTGCTCTACGTCGGCGGCGGGGTGCTCAAGGCACGGGCCGCCGCCGAGCTGCGCCAGCTGGCCGAGCTGACCGGCATCCCGGTCGTCACGACGCTGATGGCGCGCGGGGCCTTCCCCGACAGCCACCCGCAGCACCTGGGCATGCCCGGCATGCACGGCTCGGTCGCGGCCGTCACCGCGCTGCAGAAGGCCGACCTGCTCATCGCGCTGGGGGCCCGCTTCGACGACCGGGTCACCGGCAAGCTCGACACCTTCGCCCCGAACGCCGCGGTGATCCACGCCGACATCGACCCGGCCGAGATCAGCAAGAACCGCACCGCCGACGTGCCGATCGTCGGCGACTGTCGCGAGACGATCACCGAGCTGCTCGTCGCGCTGCGCGAGCTGCACGCCGCCGGGTCGCAGCCCGACCTCACCGGGTGGTGGCAGCAGCTCGACCGCTGGCGCGAGACCTATCCCCTCGGCTACGAGGAGCCGCCGGACGGCGCGCTCGCGCCGCAGCACGTCATCCGCCGGCTCGGGCAGATCGCCGGACCGGAGGCGATCTACGTCAGCGGGGTGGGCCAGCACCAGATGTGGGCCAGCCAGTTCGTGTCGTACGAGAACCCCTACACCTGGCTCAACTCCGGCGGCGCCGGCACGATGGGCTACGCCGTACCGGCGGCGATGGGCGCGAAGGTCGGCCGTCCGGAGGCGACGGTGTGGGCCATCGACGGCGACGGCTGCTTCCAGATGACCAATCAGGAGCTCGTGACCTGCGCCGTCGAGGGCATCCCGATCAAGGTCGCGATCATCAACAACGGCAACCTGGGCATGGTGCGCCAGTGGCAGACGCTGTTCTACGGCGGTCGCTACAGCAACACCCGGCTCAACACCAAGCGCATCCCCGACTTCGTCAAGCTCGCCGACGCCATGGGCTGCGTCGGCCTGCGGTGCGAGAGCGCCGACGAGCTCGATGCGACGATCGACAAGGCGATGGCCGTCGACGACGCGCCGGTGGTCGTCGACTTCGTCGTCGGCGAAGACGCGATGGTCTGGCCGATGGTCGCCGCCGGCACCAGCAACGACGAGATCCTCGCCGCCCGCGACACCCGCCCGGTGTGGGACGCCTCAGATGTCTGAGCTGGACGTCTGAGCCCGACGTCCGACCGAGCCCACTCCCCCCAAGAAGCCGGAGCACCCATGGCCCGCACGCACCACACCCTGTCGGTCCTCGTCGAGGACAAGCCGGGCGTGCTCGCCCGCGTCGCCGCGCTGTTCAGCCGGCGCGGCTTCAACATCGAGTCGCTCGCCGTCGGCCCGACCGAGCACCCGACAACCAGCCGCATGACGATCGTGGTGGCCGTCGACGACCTGCCGCTCGAGCAGGTCACCAAGCAGCTCAACAAGCTCATCAACGTGCTGAAGATCGTCGAGCTCGACCCGGCCAGCAGCGTGCAGCGCGAGCTGCTGCTCGTCAAGGTGCGCGCCGACCTGTCCACCCGCAGCCACGTGCTCGAGACGGTGCAGCTGTTCCGGGCCAAGGTCGTCGACGTCGCGGCCGACGCCGTGACCATCGAGGCGACCGGCACCACCGACAAGCTGGCCGCGCTCGTTCGGGTGCTCGAGCCCTTTGGCATCCGTGAGCTCGTGCAGTCGGGCATGGTCGCGGTCGGTCGCGGCGCCCGCGCGATGAGCGGCACCGAGCAGCGCCTGCGCAGCGCCTCCTAGCCTGACCCCGCCCGTCCCCACCCCACCCGAGGAGCCCCGCCCGATGGCCGAGATCTACTACGACGACGATGCCGACCTCGCCCTGATCGCCGCACGCACGGTGGCGGTCCTCGGCTACGGCAGCCAGGGCCACGCGCACGCGCTGTCGCTGCGCGACTCGGGCGTCGACGTGCGGGTGGGTCTGCCCGAGGGGTCGACGAGCCGCGCCAAGGCCGAGCAGGAGGGCCTGCGCGTCGTCACGCCCGCCGAGGCGGTCGGCGAGGCCGACGTCGTCATGGTGCTGGCGCCCGACACCGTGCAGCGCCGGCTCTACGAGAGCGACATCGCCCCGCACCTGTCGGACGGCGACCTGCTCATGTTCGGGCACGGGCTCAACATCCGCTTCGGCCTCATCACCCCACCGGCCGGCGTCGGCGTCGCCATGGTGGCGCCCAAGGGCCCGGGTCACCTGGTGCGTCGGCAGTTCCTCGACGGACGCGGCGTGCCGTGCCTGGTCGCCGTCGAGCAGGACCCGGCGGGCGACGCCTTGCCGCTCGCTCTCTCCTACGCCAAGGCGATCGGTGGCACCCGGGCCGGCGTGCTGCGCACGACGTTCACCGAGGAGACCGAGACCGACCTGTTCGGCGAGCAAGCCGTGCTGTGCGGCGGCGCGAGCGCCCTGGTGAGCGCCGGCTTCGAGGTGCTCACCGAGGCCGGCTACCAGCCGGAGGTCGCCTATTTCGAGTGCTTGCACGAGCTCAAGCTGATCGTCGACCTGATCTATGAGGGCGGGCTGTCGAAGATGCGCTGGTCGATCAGCGACACCGCCGAGTTCGGCGACTACCTCACCGGACCGCGCCTGATCACCGCCGAGGTCAAGGACGAGATGAGGCGGGTGCTCGCCGAGATCCAGGACGGCACCTTCACCCGGGCCCTGATCGACGACGACGACGCCGGGCGACCCCGGATGAGCGCCTACCGCGCGGCGGCGGCCGACTCGCCGATCGAGAAGGTCGGCGCCGAGCTGCGGCCGATGATGGCCTGGATCGCGCCGGAGTAGACGCCTCGCCGGTCAGCGGGCGGCTGCCGGCTACGGGCCGTACCACCCCGCGACGTCGGTCACCAGGGCCAGCGAGCCCGACGAGTTCCGCATCGTCACCCGACCGCCGCCGCCGAGCCGGACGACCACCAGGTCGGCGGCGGTCTGGCCGGGACCCAGGTTCAGGTTGGACACGCCCGGTGGGGTAGCGAGACCGGTGGGGTACACCTGCACGTCGGTGCCCTCGCTGGCGCCGACGCCGGTCACGTTGAGCACCGCAGCCGTCGACAGCCGGGGGACGCTCGCGACCCCGCCGACCGTCACGGCGAGCTCGCGGCCCGGGCCGAGCCGGGTCGGCGCACCGGGTGCGGTGCCGAGCCCCGTGCGGGTGTCGAGCACCCGCACCGGCGCCGACGGCCGGAACAGCGCACCGCCGGGTCGGTTGCTGAAGAAGCCCGCGACGTCGGCGAGCAGGTGCACCTCGCCCGAGCTGGACAGCAGCCGCACCGTGCCGTCCTGGCCGATCGGCACGATGACGAGGTTCGGCACCGGGGGGCCGGGTCGCAGGTTCACGTTGCTGACGAGTGGCGGCTCCCCGCCGCCCGGGTAGACGCGCACGTCGGTGCCCGTCGTCGCACCGAGCGCGGTGACGGTCATCGCCACGGCAGTGGCGTCCGCGGGCACCGGACCCACCCCGGCCAGGGGCAGCTCCAGGACCTGGTCTGCCGCGACGCGTCCGGAGGTGCGGGTGTCGAGCAGCCGCCGCGGGTCGACGGCCGTGAAGGTGCTGCCCGTGCCCGGCAGGTAGTAGCCCGCGAGGTCGGCGACCACCGACAACTGCCCGGAGGTGTTGCGCAGGCGCACCCGCCCGCCGTCGCCGATCGCGACGGTGACCAGATTCGCCCGCGTCGCGCCGCGGGTTAGGTTGAGGTTCGACGAGGACGGCACGGGGCTCGGGACCACCGGCGTCGGGTAGGCGCGCAGGTCCGTCGCCTCCGTCGGCCCGACCGCGGTCACGTTGAGCACCACGGCGGTGGCCCGGGCCGGGACACCCTCGCGGCCGGTGATCTGCAGGTCGAGCGTCGCGGCCGGACCGAGGCGAACCGGCGGGGCGCCGACGCCCTTACGCGTGTCGAGCACCCGCACCGGCGGCACGGGCACGAAGCGCGACCCACGCTGGGCAGGCACCGCGTAGCCGAGGTCGGCCAGCATCGCGAGCGCGAGCGGGCCGGGGGAGGAGTAGGCCTGGCCCTCGTCGAGCACCGGCGTCATCAGCGCGTCCTGGCTACCGGCCGGGTAGGTGGCCTCGTCGAGGTGGGCGTAGGAGGAGCCGGGCGAGAAGGAAGTAGGGGCGTACAGCCGCACCGTGGTGGAGGGGTCGACGGCGAGCGTGCGGGGGCCGGCCCAGAAGAGCTGGTTGCCGGTCAGCGCAGCCAGGAGCTGCGGTGAGCCGTCGGCGAGGCCGAGCAGCCGGGAGCCGGTCGGCTTCGGGCTCGTCGTGTACGTGAACTGGTCGTAGGCCACCGCGGTGCGCCGCCCGCCGCTGCCGCTCCGCAGACCGAGCAGCGCCTTTCCGTCGACGACCCGCGCCGATCCCACCAAGCCCAGCCCATGGCCGATCTCGTGCATGACGACCGACCGGAAGTCGAGCTCGCCCGCGGCCGCCTGGCCGTCGGCGCGGAACGACAGGCCGGGCTGCGCCGGGTCGAAGGAGGCCGTGATGTCCGGGCGGTCCGGCGACGCGTCGCTGCCCGTGCGGGCGTTGGACAGCGCGATCGGCTCGTACACGTCGTCGGCCGCATCGCTCGTGCCCTGGTCGTTCAGCACGTACTGGTCCGGGCCCGCCGAGCCGATCACCAGCGGGTCGGCGAAGGAGGTCGCGAGCGCCCGCACGGTGATCGGCACGGGCGACTCGACGCTGCGCGCCCAGATGTCGGCTGCCGCACGAAAGGCGTTGCGGGCTGCGGGCGTCCACGTGCGGTCCCCGTCGACGAAGCTGACCTGGATGCTCGAGACGGGCGTCGCGGTGAGCGCGGCCGTCGGCGGCTGGGCGCGCTGCAGCGACGGTGTCCTGCTGCGCTCGCGGGGTGCCTCGTCCGGGGAGCGACGGGTGGTGAGGCCGCGCGCTGTGCTCGGTGGGGCGGCCACGACCCGGGCGGCCGGCACGTCGGTCTCCGGCGGGGCCGGTGGGGTGGCCGTGGCCGCTGCCGGCAGCAGCAGGGGGGCCAGCAGGACCAGCGCGGTGACGCCGACCCGCCCGATCGAGGAGCGTCGGGCGTGAGGTGGCACGGACACGGGCACGGGCGATCTCCAGAAGTAGGGCGCGGACCATGGTGCCAGCGCAGACCCGGCGGGTGGGCCGTTTTGGCGCAACCTCACGAGTACGCTCCGCCTGCCTGCCGCCCGAACCCGTCCTGCCGCCCGCTCGCCGTCCGCTGCGTCGTGCTCGTCGACCCGCCCGCGGCCGTCCCTGAAGCCGAGGTCTGCCCCTGTGCCCGCGCCGCAGCGTCCCGTCGTTCTGCTCGCTGAGCAGCTGGCCCCCTCGTTCGTGCACGCGCTCGGGGACGCGGTCGTGGTGCGGCAGGTCGACGGCACCGACCGGCCGGCCCTGCTGTCGGCGGTCGCAGGCGCCGACGCACTGATCGTCCGCAGTGCCACGACGGTCGACGCCGAGGTCCTGGCGGCGGGCGCCCGCCTGCAGGTCGTGGCCCGGGCCGGCATCGGGCTGGACAACATCGACGTACCGACGGCCACCGCCCGCGGTGTGCTGGTGGTGAACGCCCCCACGAGCAACATCGTCAGCGCCGCCGAGCAGGCGGTCGCGCTGCTGCTGGCCTGCGCGCGCAACCTCGCGCCGGCCTCGGCGGCACTCAAGGCCGGCCGCTGGGAACGGAGCCGCTGGACCGGCGTCGAGGTGGCCGACAAGACCGTCGGCGTGGTCGGGCTCGGCCGCATCGGTGTGCTGTTCGCGCAGCGCATGTCCGCGTTCGGCACGACGCTGCTCGCCTACGACCCCTACATCTCGGCGGCCCGCGCCGCGCAGATCGGCGTCCGGCTGGTGAGCCTGGACGAGCTGCTGCGCGAGAGCGACTTCATCTCGATCCACCTGCCGCGCACGCCCGAGACGGTGGGCCTGATCGGCGCCGAGCAGCTGGCGCTGTGCAAGCCGACGGTGCGCATCGTCAACGCCGCGCGGGGAGGGCTGGTCGACGAGCAGGCCCTCGCTGAGGCGCTCGCCGCCGGGACGGTCGCGGGGGCCGGCCTCGACGTGTTCGCCACCGAGCCGTGCACCGACAGCCCGCTGTTCGGCTTCGACTCGGTCGTGGTCTCCCCGCACCTCGGGGCCTCGACGCACGAGGCGCAGGACAAGGCTGGGCTCGCCGTCGCGCGCTCGGTGCTGCTGGCGCTCGCCGGCGACTTCGTGCCCGATGCGGTCAACGTCTCCTCGAGCGGGTCGGTCGCCGACGAGCTGCGCCCCGCCCTTCCGCTGCTCGAGAAGCTCGGCCGGGTCTTCACCGCGCTGGCCGGCGGGCTGGCCTCAGGGCTCGAGCTGCAGGTGCGAGGTGAGATCGCCGACCACGACGCCTCGGTGCTGCTGCTGGCCGCCCTGAAGGGAGTGTTCGCCGACGTGGTGGAGGAGCAGGTCACCTTCGTCAACGCCCCGGGCCTGGCCGCCGAGCGCGGGCTCGAGACGAGCGTCGTGCGCGACCCCGACAGCCCCGACTACCGCAACCTGCTGCGCCTGTCCGGCGTCCTCGCGACCGGCGAGCAGGTGTCGGTCGCGGGCACGCTGAGCGGTCGCCGGCAGCGCGAAAGGCTCACCGAGGTCGACGGTTTCGACGTCGAGGTCGCGCCCGAGCACACACTGGTCTTCCTGCGCTACCGCGACCGGCCGGGGGTGGTCGGGGCGATCGGGGCGCGGCTCGGCGAGGCCGGCGTCAACATTGCCGGTGCCCAGGTGAGTCGCACCGAACAGGGCGGCGACGCGCTGATGGCCCTCACCGTGGACAGCCCGCCCGACGCCGAGCTGCTGGCCGTGATCGGTGCCGAGATCGGTGCGCACGCCGTACGCTCGGTCGTGCTGACGTAGCCGCGTTCGCCAGAGTCGAGGCACCGATGACCACGTTCACCTCGCCCGACGGCACCCGCCTCGCCTACGCCGAGGTGGGCGCCGGCCCGCCGCTGCTGTGCCTGCCCGGCGGCCCCGGCCGGGCCGCCGCCTACCTGGAGGAGCTCGGCGGCCTGTCGGCCGAGCGCACGCTGGTGCTGCTCGACGCCCGCGCCACCGGGCGCAGCGAGGTGCCGGCCGACCCGGCGAGCCTGCGCTTCGACCGGCTCGCCGCTGACGTCGAGGCGCTGCGCAGCCACCTCGGGCTCGAGCAGGCCGAGGTGCTGGGCCACAGCGCCGGTGCGATCGTCGCGCAGGCGTGGGCCGCCCAGCACCCGACGCGGGTGCGCTCGCTGGCGCTGCTCACCCCCAGCGACCACCTGCAGGGCGGCACCCGCGAGGACGTCGCGCAGATCCGCGCGGCCCGCGGCGACGAGCCCTGGTACGCCGACGCGCGGCAGGCCGAGCTCGCCCTGCCGGACGCCTCGCCGGGCGAGCGGCGCACGCTGGAGCGGGCGGTGCGTCCGTTCTTCTACGGACGCTGGGACGAGCAGACCCAGGAGCACGCGGCCAGCGCCGACCGGCAGATGAGCCGGCGCGCCGAGCTGGGCTTCGCCGCGGGCGCCGAGCAGGTCGACACCGGCGAGCTGCTCACCGAGCTCGGACGCCTCGACGCCCCGGTGCTGGTCGTCGGGGCCGCGCGTGACGGCGTCACCGGCGTGGCCGCCGCGGAGCACGTGGCCGCCTGCTTCGCACGAGCCCGGCTGGAGGTGCTCCCCGCCGCCGGGCACTTCCCCTGGGTCGACGAGCCGGCGGCCGTCCACACGCTCTTGCGCGACTGGCTACAGTCGCTCTCGTGAACATGTTGCCTCCCAGAGCGTCCCACGGCCTCCTGCTCGGTCGCCGCGGCGGGGTCCTCTCCTGAGGCCGGCTCCCCGCCGCGGGTGATCCACGCTGGCCGCCCGCCCGTCCCGCGAGGAGCCCCCGTGACCACCCAGCACGACACGAGCACAACAGCCTTTCGCCCGGTTCAGCGTTACGCCGCCTTCCCTCCCGTCGACCTGCCGGACCGCAGCTGGCCGACCCGCACCCTCGAGCGCGCGCCGACCTGGTGCAGCGTCGACCTGCGCGACGGCAACCAGGCGCTCATCGACCCGATGGACGCCCCCCGCAAGCTCGCCGTCTTCCGGCTGCTCGTCGCCATGGGCTACACCGAGATCGAGGTCGGCTTCCCGGCAGCCAGCCAGACCGACTTCGACTTCATCCGCAGCCTGGTCGAGAGCGACGAGGTGCCGCCCGGCGTCACCCTGCAGGTGCTGACCCAGGCTCGCGAGGAGCTCATCGAGCGCACCGTCGAGTCCCTCGTCGGCTTCCGCGGTACGAGCCTGATCCACCTCTACAACTCGACCTCAACACTGCAGCGGCGGGTCGTGTTCGGCCTGGACCGCGACGGTGTCAAGGACATCGCGGTGCGCGGCGCGCAGTGGTCCAGCAAGTACGCCGAGCAGCTGCTCGGCGGGCAGGACGTGCGCTTCCAGTACAGCCCGGAGTCGTTCACCGGCACCGAGCTCGACTACGCGCACGAGGTGTGCGACGCCGTGCTCGACGTGTGGCAGCCGACGCCGGACCGTCCCACCGTGCTGAACCTGCCGGCGACCGTCGAGATGTCGGTGCCGAGCACCTACGCCGACATGGTCGAGTGGTTCGGCCGGGCCCTCGGAACCCGCCGCTCGAGCGTCGTGCTCTCGCTGCACCCGCACAACGACCGGGGCACGGCAGTGGCAGCCGCCGAGCTCGGCGTCATGGCCGGCGCCGACCGGGTCGAGGGGTGCCTGTTCGGCAACGGCGAGCGCACCGGCAACGTCTGCCTCGTCACGCTCGGGCTGAACCTGTTCAGCCAGGGCGTCGACCCGGGCATCGACTTCTCCGACATCGACGAGGTGCGCCGCATCTGCGAGCACTCCACCCAGCTGCCCGTCCACCCCCGCCACCCCTACGCCGGCGATCTCGTCTACACCGCGTTCTCCGGCTCGCACCAGGACGCGATCAAGAAGGGCCTGGAGTCGCTGGAGCGCGACGCCGCCGCGGCGGGGGTCCCGGTGAGGCAGCTGGCGTGGGGCGTGCCGTACCTGCCGATCGACCCGCACGACGTGGGGCGCAGCTACGAGGCGGTCATCCGCGTCAACAGCCAGTCGGGCAAGGGCGGCGTCGCCTACGTGCTGAAGAACGAGCACCACCTGGACCTGCCGCGCCGCATGCAGATCGAGTTCTCCCGGGTGGTGCAGGAGGTCGCCGACGAGGCAGGGGGCGAGATCGCGCCGGCCCGCATCTGGGAGCTGTTCCGCAGCACGTACCTGCACCCGGAACCAGCACTGGAGCTGGTCTCCTTCACCTCGACGACCGGCGGGTCCGACCGGATCGAGGCGGTCGTGCGCTGGCTCGGCGAGACCAAGACGGTGACGGGGGAGGGGAACGGCCCCATCGCGGCCTTCGTGCACGCCCTGTCCGCGCTCGATCTCGACGTGCGGGTGCTCGACTACTCCGAGCATGCCACCGGGTCGGGTGAGGAGGCGCAGGCCGCCTCCTACCTCGAGGTCGCCTACCAGGGCCAGGTCCTCTGGGGTTGCGGGGTGCACCCGAGCATCGTCATGTCATCGCTGCAGGCCATCGTCAGCGCCGTCAACCGCGGCTGAGCGCGGCCTAGGCTCGCGCCGCATGAGCATGAACCTGGCGGTCATCGGTGGCGACGGCATCGGGCCGGAGGTGGTCGCCGAGGGCCTGCGGGTGCTCGACGCGGTGCTGCCCGGCGTCGAACGCACGACCTACGACCTCGGGGCCACCGCCTACCACCGCAACGGCGAAGCGCTGCCGGCCAGCGTGCTCGCCGAACTGCGCGCGCACGACGCGATCCTGCTCGGTGCGATCGGCGATCCCAGCGTGGCGCCGGGGGTGCTCGAGCGGGGCCTGCTGCTACGCCTGCGCTTCGCGCTCGACCACCACGTCAACCTGCGCCCGGTGCGCCTGCTCGAGGGCGTGACGAGCCCGCTCGGCGACGCCGCGGTCGACATGGTCGTCGTGCGCGAGGGCACCGAGGGCCCGTACGCCGGCAACGGCGGGCGCCTGCGCACCGGCACGCCGCACGAGGTGGCCACCGAGACGAGCCTCAACACCGCCTACGGCGTCGAGCGGGTGGTGCGCGAGGCGTTCCGGCGGGCGCAGGCCCGGCCGCGCCGGCACCTCACGCTGGTGCACAAGACCAACGTGCTCGTCCACGCCGGCGGGCTGTGGCAGCGGGTCTTCGACCAGGTCGCCGCCGAGTTTGCCGGCGTCGAGACCGCCTACCAGCACGTCGACGCCGCGTCGATGTTCTTCGTCAGCGACCCGGGCCGCTTCGACGTCGTCGTCACCGACAACCTGTTCGGCGACATCCTCACCGACCTCGGCGCGGCCATCGCCGGCGGCATCGGCCTGGCCGCCAGCGGCAACATCGACGCGACGCGCGCGAACCCGTCGATGTTCGAGCCGGTGCACGGCAGCGCCCCCGACATCGCCGGCACGGGCGTGGCCGACCCGACCGCGGCCGTGCTGTCGGTGGCGCTGCTGCTCGAGCACCTCGGGCACGACGACGAGGCGGCGCGCGTCGAGGCGGCCGTCGCCGAGCACCTGCGCACCCGCGGCGACACGCCGGTCAACACACGTGTGGTGGGGGAACGACTGGCGGAGCTGGCCGCCGGCTGACCGGGCCCCATGCGTCGTGCATGACGATGGTGTGCAGATCCGCGATGTCCCCGACGACCTCCACCGGCGCCTCCAGGCGTGGGCAGCCATGGAAGGCGTGTCGCTGTCGCGGCTGGCTCTCGTGGAGCTGCGACGTTCGCTCGAACGGCCGACGCGGCGTGAGCTGCTCGCGCGGGTCGCCGCCCGCGAGGCGGCGGGGACCGACCTCGACTCAGCCGAGGGCCGTACGGCGCGAGCGCGACGGGTGGTGATCGTCCTCGACGCGTCCGCCGCCGTGGAGTGACTGCTCAACCTACCGCTGTCCGGCGAGGTGCCCGAGCGGCTGGCCGATCTCGACCGTGGCCTGCACGCGCCGCACCCGCTGACTGTCGAGGTGGCTCAGGTTGTACGCCGACATGTGCGCACCGATCGGTCACCTCGGCACGGGGCGCCGCTGCCCTGGCCGATCTGGCCGACCTCGACCTGACCGGCCACGACTGCGTCCCCTTCCTGCCCCGCATCTGGGAGCTGCGGGAGAAACGCCAGCGCCTACGACGCCGCCTAGCTGGCGCTCGCCGAGGTCCTCGAGGCCCGGCTGGTCACGTTCGATGCGAGCCTCGCCCGCTCGCCGGGGCACCGCGCGAGCGTCGATCTCGTCGACGGACCCGCTACGCCGGTTGCAGCGGGCTAACGTCAGCACGACGGTGGGCCACCGGCTAGGCCCACCCGGACGCGGACGGAGAACACCATGACCACAACGGCCGAACGGGCCTCGACAGACGTGCACATCCGGCGCGTCCCGGACGTCTCGGTCAAGAGCGACGCCGAGCGCGCGGCGCTGATGGCCGATCCCGGCTTCGGCAGGGTGCACACCGACCACATGGTGACGATCCGCTGGAGCCTTGAAGCGGGCTGGCACGACGCGACGCTCGGCGGCTACGTGCCGCTCGCGCTCGACCCGTCGGCGATGGTGCTGCACTACGGCCAGGCGATCTTCGAGGGGCTCAAGGCCTACCGCCAGCCCGACGGCGGCGTCGCCGTGTTCCGGCCCGAGGAGAACGCGCGGCGCTTCCAGCGCTCGGCCGAGCGCCTCGCGATGCCCGAGCTGCCGGTCGAGACGTTTCTGGAGGCCGTCGACGCGCTGGTCGACGTCGACCGCGACTGGGTGCCGACCGCCGAAGGACAGAGCCTGTACCTGCGCCCGTTCATGATCGCTACCGAGGCGCAGGTGGGTATGCGGCCCGCGCACGAGTACCTGTTCCTGCTCATCGCCTTCCCCGTCACGCCGTTCTTCCCTGGCGAGGTGAAGCCGGTGACGGTGTGGCTGTCGGAGGACTACGTGCGGGCCGCGCGCGGTGGCACCGGCGAGGCCAAGTGCGCCGGCAACTACGCCGGCAGCCTGCTGGCGCAGCGCCAGGCCGCCGAGAAGGGCTGCGACCAGGTGGTGTGGCTGGATGCCATCGAGCGCCGCTGGGTCGAGGAGATGGGCGGCATGAACCTGTTCTTCGTGCAGTCCGGCCCGGGCGGCCCGCGCCTGATGACGCCGGCACTGACCGGGACGCTGCTGCCCGGCATCGTCCGCGACTCGCTGCTCGAGCTGGCCCCCGAGCTGGGCCTCGAGGTGGAGCAGGGCCGGATCAGCGCCGACGAGTGGCGCAGCGGGTGCGAGGACGGCTCGATCACCGAGGTCTTCGCCTGCGGCACCGCAGCGGTGATCGCCCCGGTGGGTGCCGCCAAGAGCCTGGCGGGCGACTGGATCGTCGGCGACGGCACGGCGGGGCCCGTCACCCTCCAGCTGCGCGAGGCGCTGCTCGACCTGCAGTACGGGAGGCAGGACGACACGCACGGCTGGATGCGCACCGTCGGTTGAGCCGGGCAAACAGCCCCACACCAGGCTTGCTCTTGTCCGACAGACGATCCCCTATGGCACAAGATCACATAGGTCGTCGCCAGCGGCCGTACGCGTCGCTGGTCGTTGGCCTTACCGCGCACCGGTGGGCCCTGAGGCCCTGGCCCTGAGGCACTTGATGGTCCGGGGCGGCGTAGGAAGCGTTCTCCTTCTCGAGGGTCATCGCGGTCATCGCACTGCGCCACGAGGGCCGACGCCGAGTCGCAGCATGCGTCCTGCGCACTCCGCTGGCCATGGCCGGCACCGTAGGTGTCCTCGGCCTGCTCGGCTCAAAGGCCCTCGTGCAGGGGCAGGTCCTGCACCTGGTGCCAGCCGTTCTCGCAAGCGCCTTCACCGTGTCCGTCATCTACGCCGCCACTGCACCCATCGCGGTGCATCCGGCACTACGCGACCGTCGTTAGCCGAACGGCAGCGTCACCGCTTGGGGATGGTCGATCGGGACGAGGCGCCCGGTGGATGTCAGCTGGCTCGGTTTACGGCCTCATCGAGCGCACGACGGACCCACTCGGACCGAGAGGCCCCCGAGCGCTCGGCGGCGCGGCGGACGGCGTTGTCCAGATCGTGGGAAAGACGTACCCGCAGCAAAGGGGACTCTCCGGAGGCCGACAGCGACGGCCGGCCGCGGCCACGAACCCGGGATAGGGCGTCTTCGACGGCGGCATCGACGTAGGAATCGTCGATCATCCGCCCCTGGCTGTCGCTTAGCCCCTCGTGCTCGTGGACGTCTGAGCCGATCCGGTACGTCGTGGGCTTGTTCATGTCAGGCCTCCTCAGGGCGGTGGGCATCACATGGATCACTACGACGGCGTCGTCGAGATCGAGCGCGACGATCTCGAGCTCGATGCCACGGTCGTCCGCACCGATCCAGACCAGTCGAGCGTCTGTGGTCTCGGTCGCCGGCACCCGGGTGGGAGGGCGGCGTCGATGACGAACATCGCGTGGGCCTTGCCGATCCGGTGACGCCGTGCTGAGCGAAACCACCGAAGCGTCCGGTCCACGTGTTAGTGTGGCACAGAAAGACGCGGGTGTGCCGGTAGCCGATCGGTCACTGAGACTCCGGCTGGTCTTCGCGGGGACCCCGGAGCACTCGTCGTCCAGGGTGGACGAGGACGTCGCTGTTGCTGCTTCACTGCTCGGCCGAGCCGACCCAGCGGGGCAGGGCTCGCACGGCGGGGTCAGCAACCGAGGCATCGAGCCGTGCGACGACCTCCTCACGGATGCCCTGGTAGCGCCGGTCCCAAAAGGGCTCGACGGGGTCATCCACCGTGGGCAAGCCGACCCGGCCCTGCAGCTGATGCAGCGCCCGCAAAGCGTCGATCAGCGCGGCCTCCCGGGCTCGCCAGTCACTGGCTTGCGCGGATCGGTGCAGCATCGCTGTCGCCGCGCCGGCATGCGGCAGCGCGGCCATGGAAGTGCCGGCCCACTTGGAGTAGGGCATCCAGCGCCGCTCGAGCGTGTGCGCCAAGTGCATGGCCACGCCCGCCAGGCGTGCTGCGATCACGCGGGAGCCGAGGTCGTCACCGCGCTCGGCCGCGCGGCCGATGAACGGCAGCTTGTGGGCAAGGCGCGCCCAGTCGGTCGCCACCACGTAGCTCCACAGGTCATATGGGTACCAGGACAGCCGGTCGCGGGCCGCGGTCAGCTCACCGGTCGTGTCGGCGAACACCGTGACCGCCAAAACAGCCTGGCCCGTCAGCGACAACCAGTCAGCCACCGACAGCGGCGCCGAGGTATTCACGCCGGTACGCCCGACCACGAAGGTATGCAGATCTTCGACCCCAACCTGATGGCGGACCCGTGGGTCCTCACTCGTGGCGAACCGCGTAGGCCAACCGGCGAAGGTGTCCGGCAGGATCGCGGCGAGGTGCGCGTCTACCTGCGCTGTCATGTCGATGGGGACGAGCAGGCTCAGTTGCAGCCCCCAGTCGTGGTCTCGCGAGACGGCATCGTCCAGCCCGAGCACGTCAGACCCGGCGCCCAGGCGCCCAGCAGCGTGTGGCAGGCCCGGCCAGCGGGCGGTGACGGTAGGAGCGACGAGCTCCTCGTAGTACCCGCGGGAGAGCGCGGCTCCAGGGACATCCACCCGTCGACCTTGCCAGAAGGGCCACGCGTGCACGCTCGCGAGCACACAGTCGTGGGCGCGCCACCGACAAGCAGCATCAAGCCTTGCTGCGGGCTCGCCCCGCACCGGCTCGCCGTCGCAGCAGCCGATCGCGCCCGCTGCGTCGGACCCCACCGCCCTCAACTGCCGGTCGGTGGCCACTCGACACCCACCGGTGCAAGCTCGGCCGGTGCGGGCAAGCCGACCCCGATGAGCCACCCGTCCTCTGCGCTCGATCAGTTGCAGCTCCAGCTGGTGCTTCGCACCCGAGCGGTGGGCTGGACCTCGCAGGCGCGCGACATCGACAGCTACCTGGCTGCCCAAGTCGACGACGCCACCGAGCGCGACGTGCTCGGACCGCTGCTGGCAGCCAGCGGCGGCAGCGGAGTGGTCCTGCACGGCGGCCGTGAGGTCGGGCGCTGGGGGGATCCAGCCGTGCCGGAGATGGCCTTCAGCGCCACCCAAGAGCGTCGTGTCCGTCGTCGCCGGCGTGGCCTACGACAGCGGTCTGCTGGTCCCCCACCAGCGGGTGCGCGAGGTCCTCGACCTGCCCGAGTTCGCCACCGGTGATGCCCGGGACATCACCTGGGAACACCTGTTACAGCAGACTTCTCAGTGGGCGGGCACGCTCTGGTCCAAGCCCACTTCTGTGGATGCCCAGAGCTTCCGGGAAGGCACCGAAGTACACGGCACGCCACCCGGCCAGGGCTGGGCCTACAACGACGTCCGCATGAACCTGCTCACCTACGCCCTCACCGCCTTGCTCGGCCGGTCGCTCGCCGACGTCCTACGGGACGCGGTGATGACACCGCTGGGCGCGTCGTCATCCTGGTCCTGGCACGGATACAGCAACTCGACGCTGGACGTGGCAGGCCAGCCGTCCCCGTCGTCAGCGGCGGCGCGCACTGGGGCGGCGGCCTGTTCATCAGCGCCGCTGACCTCGCACTCATCGGCCAGCTCAACCTCGACCACGGCCAGGCCGCCGGCCGGCAGCTCCTCAGCCCCGAGTGGATCGACAAGTCCTGGACACCGTGCCCGGTCAAGGCCGAATACGGCTACCTGTGGTGGCTCAACGACGAACGCATCCCGTGGCCGACCGCTCCTGCGAGCGGGCGCAGCGCCCGCGGCAACGGCGGCCGACACCTGCTCTGGATCGACTCCGCCCGTGACCTGATCCTCAGCTTCCACTGGACCGAAGACGTTGCCGATCTGCTCGCCGACGTCTCAGCCACCATCACGCCGGCCAGCACATGACCTGCGAGAGCTACCTGCGGCTTTCGTGGTCGCCTTCAGCGCCTCATCAAATCGCTGGAAGTGCCCCGGCCGGCCGCCGGCTTGCCGTCATCGGCGAATGACGCTCGCGCCGTCACGGGGCGACGCCGGTACTGCGGGGCCAGGGCCGGTCGTATGCCGTGCGCCGGTTGCCGATCGTCATTGGACGCTGGGTTCGTGCCGCTCCTCCCGATCGAGCCGTGGCAGTCCCATGGCGTTGGGATAGGGCAGCTGCCTGCTTGTTGCCAGCGCCAAGGGCTCGAGAAGCTGAGCAAGTTCGATGCCGCCGGCCACCACGAGCGCGGTACGCGGGAGCGGCCATCTGGTCGGTCAGCACCTCGATCTCGCGCAGATCCTGCTGCGCATGCGGTTCTTGGCGTCCTGCCACGTCTGGCCGTCCCAGCCCCGGTGCTGTTGCTGCTGCGCGTCCACCTGGTCGCCATGCAGCAGGTGAGGTTCCGGCCATACCAGCCCAGCGACGGCCACGGACGCCAGGTGCCCGTCGCCCCGGTGCTCGCGCAGCACTGTGCAGTCGTGCCGGAGCGCGGCGAGCGGGTCGTCCGGGCGAAGCAGCCCGGACTGCGCGGCTGCCATGGGCCGGCCTGGGAGGTGCATGGTCTGTACGCACCGGCACGTGAACTCTGCGGACCGCAGGTTCCGGCGCGAAGTACACGGTCGCGTGGACCGACTCGACGAGCACGCCCAGCCGTCTGACCAACGCGAGGTCGTCGCCATCACCACGTCCCCATTCCCCACGAGGCGCGTCGGCTGACCCCACGACGGCGCCCGTCCCGCTCGCCGCTGGTCGAGAGGTGCGACCTCAACCGCGCTTCGATCAACATGAGCAAGGCATCTCGCACCAGGATTGATCGCGAGGCACCAGACTCGGCACGTGAGCCGAGTCGTCGACGCATGATCGTGATCACCGAGCGACTCTTGCTGACACCCGTCACGATCGCCGACGCCGACGCCGACGCCGACGCCGACGCCGACGACGTGATGCTGTTGCACTCAGACCCGAATGTCTCCTACTGGCACGCCGGGACCTGGTCAGCCGCGCACGCTCACGAGTGGGCCGACGCCATGGCGCAGCGCTGGCAACAGGAGGGCATCGGAAAGTGGATGGCTCGCCTGCGCTCCGACGGCACGCTCGTCGGACGAGGAGGCCTGACCCGCTTCGACATCGCGGGCGCCGAGACGCTCGAGCTCGGCTGGACACTGCGCGACGCGGCACGGGGACACGGGTACGCGACCGAGATCGGTCGCGCGGCCCTGGACCTCGCGTTCGAGGACCTCCAGGCCGAACGGGTCGTTGCGTTCACGGAGGTGCACAACCACGCCTCACAAGCCGTGATGCGGCGCCTGGGCATGCGCCCGCGCGGCCTCCTGCACCGATCAGGGCTTGTCGAAGGGGCCGGCCGGAGTTCACGAGAACGCTCCCTTCGCCCTCTACGACTACGACAGCACCCGTCAAGGCGCGTCTCACTAGCCGAACGACGACCGAGGCGCCGGGCACTCGACGGGTGACGTCGTCGTGACGTGGTTGATTCGTCCCGCAGACGAACGAGTTCAGGCACACCACCCTCGACAAGCTGGGGACGTGCCGCCTGCTGCCCGCGTACAGCGGCGTGTTGTCAAGGGCGGCGAACAGCGTCGCCGATCGTGTCCCGATAGCCAGCGGCGCGCTAGGCCGCCGCCCACGACCGTCATGATCTTCTGTCACAGGGGATCGGCGAACGGGCCGGCGAGGTAAAGGGCGATGGGGACGTACACGCTGTCCTGCCTGTTGAGCGGGGAGCGGCACAGACGACACTCTCAGCCGCCAAGGCCGACCTCGGCGACCTCATCGATCACCGGACGGGCACATCTCTAGCGCACTCTAAAGATTCTAAAGAACTCTAAAATGCCGGTACGGTGGCCGCATGCCCAACCCGTTCCACGCAAGCTTCGGGGTCAGTCCGCCACTGATGGTCGGTCGCGAGTCCGTGCTGGCGGACTTCGTCGAGGCGCTGGAGGACGGCCCTGGCTCGTCTGGGCGCGCGACGCTGTACACCGGGGCGCGCGGTGCCGGGAAGACCGTCATGCTCAACGCGGTCGAGGACCGCGCTCGTGCGGCGGGCTGGCTGGTGGTCAGCGAGACGGCCACCCCGGGTTTCATCCAGCGGATGACGCAGCAGCACCTACCCAAGCTCCTGCGCGACTTTGACCCCGGGGCCGTCCAGCGCCGAATGAAGGGTCTGACGGCGCCACTGAACATCGGCCGGGTTGACTGGGACACCATCGAGAAGCCCGTCGTGCGGGCCGGCCTGCGCAACCAGCTGGAGGTGCTCACCGACCTGCTCGCGGAACACCGCACAGGTGTGCTGATGACCCTCGACGAGATCCACCACAACCAGCTGGCCGAGCTGCGCGAGCTCGCCACAACGGTGCAGCACGCCTTCCGGGAGGGTCGCGAACTCGCCTTCGCCGGCGCCGGTCCAGCCGCCAGCGTCAGCGACGTCGTCAACGACGACGTGCTCACCTTCCTGCGACGAGCAGAGCGACACCTGCTCGGCTCGGTACCGCGGGCTGACGTCGAACGCGGCTTCCGCGAACCGATCGAGGCCGCCGGCCGGCACATCGGCGACGCCGCCCTGCAAGTCATGGTCGACGGCGCCGCCGGCTACCCGTTCCTGCTGCAGCTCGTCGGCGCGCAGACCTGGCGCCTGCACCCAGACGAGAACGAGATCACCTCGACCGACGCGGCCGAAGGCGTCATCAAGGCACGACGTCGGCTGGGCTCGCTCATCCACGAACCGGCGCTGAGCGCCGCCTCCGACATCGACAAGTCGTTCCTGCTGGCGATGGCCCACGACGACGGCGCCTCAAAGATGGCAGACATCCAGCGACGCCTCGGCGTCGACGTCAACTACGCCAGCCAGTACCGGCTGCGCCTGATCGCGGCCGAACTGATCCACCCCACTCGCCGCGGCTACGTCGACTTCGCGCTGCCTTACCTCCGGGAGTACCTGCGCGACCACGCGGCCGCGGACGTCTGAACCCTGACGATGAAGACCAGATGGGGATCCTTCTCCGGCCACCCAAGTCACGGGCAGCATCGCGAGCCGCCTGCAGGTCTGACGCGTCTCCTATGTTCCGAGGTCCGGCAGCGCGGGCGGCGCTACCGTCCATCATGACGTCGAACAACCCACTGGATCACCTGCACCCGCCACGGGCAGCAGCCGGTTGCCCTACGGGAAGCCCTGACACACGACCCAGCTCCGAACGTGCATCTGTGTGCAGTCTGCGACTCCCAGGCGAGGCCCTCCGACGACGGCAACAGCCGGCTCCTAAGCACGACCTCGAGGGTGACCGTCCGCAAGTACCTGACCGGCGTCTGGTTGCGCGTGAAGGGAGATCTTCGGGAGGTGTCTGCACAAGGCGGACCTGGCATGAGTAGCTGAGGGTCGCTGCTCTCGATCGAGGCCGCCCGCCGGTCGAGCCCCGGATGCGGATCGCTTTGCGGTGACGACGCGCTCCGTGATGGTTGCGGTGAGTTGCGCTCCGACCTGCGATCGTCGGCGGTACAGGCACGGTCGCTACAGCGCTATTTGCCGTGCGCTGTGCTCACCGAGCGTGATCGCCGAGCGCCGTCACGGCAGCCTTCACCGGGTCTCCTTGGAAGTCGGAGCTGAAGACTTCAGCTGACCTAGGGCGGCGGCGAGCGCGTTACGCATGGGGCGTATGTCCCGTTTGGTGCAGGAGAGAAGGTAGCCGCCCTGCAGGCCGGCGATGGTCGACTCTGCGAGGGCGTCGGGATCGGCGTCGTCGCGCAGCAGCCCTCTGGCTTGCATGGTCCGCAATCCCTCGACGAGGGCGGACTCCCAGCGGGTGAAGGCGTCCGCGGCCTGGCTGCGGAGCGGCTCACCTTGGTCGACCACCTCACTGACGATCGACCCGAGCGGGCAGCCGCGGTAGCTCCGCTGGTCCTGCTGCATGTCGACCATTGCCTGGAACCAGGCGGAGATGCCCTCCCAGGTGTCGAGGTGGAACAGGCTCTGCTGCTGCAGAACTTGCTGGAGCTGGTGACGGAGTACCTCGGCGACGAGCTCTTCCTTGCTGGAGAAGTAGTGGTAGAGCTGGCTCTTGCCCGTCCCCGAGGCGGTCAGGATGTCCTCGATGCTCGTGGCGCTGACGCCCCGCTCGTACAACAGCGCAGCCGCCAACTCCACGATCCGGCCCTTGGTGACCTTCCCTCGGCGGGTGATCGGTTCCGGCATCGCTGACCTTGCTCGAGAGGTGGGAGACGTTCGGCTGGCCCAGGTCCTACCCGAAGCGGGCGCCTCACACGAGACGCGGTACACGACCGCCCAGGAGCGGCGAGCAAGGGGGCTCGCTCTCTCGGGCGGCGGTCAACGTGGGGCACGGGAGACAGCAGCAGTGACGCTGCGCGGGCCGCCGCACAACGGCAACTGTACCGAGGGGTACACTTGCTCCGACGGGGTAGGCGGGGGTCATGTCACTGATAAGCACGTCAACCAGCCGTCCGACCCTTGCGGTCAATCTCGGTCGGGGCGTCCTAGCCGGCATGGCCGGCAGTGTGGTGATGACGGCGTTCCAGAAACTTGTGGAGATGCCCATCTCCGAGCGTGAAGACAGTTTCGCCCCAGCGGGGCTCGCCGAGAAGCTGCTGCCCATCCATCCGCAGGGCTGGGCCGGGCGGTGGACGTTGAACTATGCGGCCCACACGGCTCTGGGTGCCATGTGGGGGGCCGCCTACGGGGTGGCGGCTCACAAGGGCCTGCGTGGTGCGCGAGGCGCAGCAGCGACGTTCGCCGCCATCTACGCCCAGGACCTCGTCATGATCCCAGCGCTGCAGCTCGGCAAGCCATGGGAGTGGTCACGCAAGGACTGGACCATCGACGCCCTTGACAAGGTCGTGGTGATCGGGGCGACCGGGGCGATCTTCGACCGCGTCCTCGGTCCGAAGGCCACGCTTACCTCGGTGGGCCGGTCATGACGAACGCTGATCCGCTGGTGCGTCAGGCTGACGTGAGACGTCGTGATGCGGGATGAGTCCGCGCCCGTGTTCGGATGCCCGGGTGGGGCGGCCTGAGGAGAAGGTTCGCGCGGTGGGGGACCGCGTCTTGTCGGTGTTGGGCCGGCAGAGGTGGCTGGATCGTCCGGGTTACCGACTCGAACACGCCCTGGGGTTTGCGCTGGCGGCGTGCGGGGGTGCCGGCGAGCGCGTCAGCAACCTGTTGCACGGCACCTGGCTCGGTCATCCGCTGCACCCACTCGTGGTGGCGCTGCCGTCGGGTGCGGTGGCCGCGACGGTCGCCTTGGACGTCGCCGCGGTGCTCCCGGGGCACGCTTCGGGGCTGCGGGAGGCGTCCCGGCTCAGCCTCGGTGTCGGGATCCTTGCCAGCCTGGCTGCGGCGACGACGGGCGTGAACGACTGGCAGCACACGAAGGAGCAGTCCCGGCGCGTCGGGCTCGTCCACGGGGCGCTGAACGCCGTGGTGACCGGGCTGTACGTCCTGTCGTGGTGCGATCGCCGGCGCGGTCGGCACGTCCGGGGTGTTGCTGCCAGCACGGTGGGCTACGGCATCACGGCGGCGAGCGGCTATCTCGGCGCCAGTCTGGTGTACCGGTCGGGCGTCGGGGTCGACCAGTCCGGCGCGCGATGGGACACCGGTGAGTGGACGCCCCTGCTGGCTGAGGCAGCTTTGGACGCGGGCCAGCCCCAGCGGGTGGAGGCGGACGGCGTGGGTCTGGTCCTGCTCCGGGACGGCGACGACGACGTCCTCGCCGTTGGGGAGCTGTGCCCGCACCTGGGCGCTCCCATGGTGGACGGCTGGATGGACCGGGGGCAGCTCGTCTGCCCCTGGCACGGTTCCCGCTTCGACGCGGTGACAGGGCAGGTCGTCCGCGGTCCGGCCACCGCCCCCTTGCCCTGCTACCAGACTCGAATCCGGGCGGGGACGATCGAGGTACGTCCCGGAGGCCGACGGGCCTTCGGGCAGCGACAGGAGTGGGCGGATGAACGCTGACCGGGTGCTCATCGAGCACCACAACGTCCTGCGGGCGACGTGCAAGGACATCAGCGGCAAGCCGGCAGGGTCGGCTGAACGTGAGGAGCGGGTCGATGACCTGATGGTGGAGCTGGACATCCACATGCGCATCGAGGACGACCTGTTCTACCCCGCTGTCGCGGCGGCCAGCACCCTGGTGGCGGTCGCCCACGCCGAGCACCGCCAGGTCTCCGACCGGCTGGCGGCGTTCTTGGGCACGAACCCGACGGATCATGCCTACGAGGGCCACTGGCAGGCGTTCGTCACCACCCTCGACGCGCACGCCGAGGAAGAGGAACGCGACCTGTTCCCGCCGCCGGTGGAGATGACCGCGGACGAGCTGGACGCGCTCGGGAACCGGATGCTCGAGCAGATGGACGAGATACGGAATTCCTGGACGAAGCAGCTTCGCGTTCAGGCCAGAGGGGCTGCGCTGCGCAAGATGTGAACACCGTCACCGACGCTCGCGACCTTGTCTGACGCTGATCGCTAGCTCCCTACACACTCAATCGACCGTGGAGGTCGCATGTACGCACGTCTGTACGCCAAGGTCGTCGGGGTGACCATCGTGCTCATCGGCGTCGGTGGCGTCCTGCTGGGAGAGAAGTCATTGTTCGGTGTCCTGAACATCGACATCGCGGAAGACATCATTCACCTGGTGACCGGCGGGTTGATGGCCGCTGTGGGCTTTCGCGGCTCGGACAGAGCCGTGCGCGCGGTGGTGGGCGGTCTGGGAGTGGTGTACCTGCTCGTCGGGGTCCTGGGCTTCTTCGTCCCCGACCTGTTCGGGCTCCTGCCGCACGAGTACCACACCGTGCTGGACAACCTGATCCACCTGTCGCTGGGCGTGCTCGGCATCACGGTGGGCTTCTTCCTCGGCCAGCGGCCGGTCGGGCAGTCCTCGAGATTGGCCACGTAGATGAATGAGGGCTCGGCGGCAGCGAACGTGCTTGGACGGGGCGTCGTCGCGGGCGTCGCGGGCACGGTCGTCGTGACCGCCTTCCAGAAGCTCGGCGAACGCCGGCGACCAGGTGCACGAGGACGACGTAGAGAGATCTGGCCTCTCGCGCATCACCTGTCCGTCCACCGTCGTATGCGGAGGCCTCGACCTGGCGTTTCCAAGCCGTCGCCGACCACCTTGTGGCCGAGCTGCCGCGAGCCGTTCAAGGCCTGCTCTGGGCCGGTCATCTTCCCATCCTCGAGCGCCCGACTGACACGACGCAACTGATCCGCCGGTCCCTCCTGTCTTGACCTGAAACATCGGTCGACGAAGGCGTCCCGCAAGCCGAACGTCTATCGGGAACGCCGCAGGTCAGGGGTGGTGCCGGTGAGTCGGCGTCCCACATGACGTGTCCGGAGCAGGATCTCGCAGACCAGCGTTATCCGGAACACTGCCGCCATCGCTGGGCTGTCGGACGCGGGCCTCGTCGGCGCCGCGGGCTTCCTCCAGGCGATGCTCTCGGTGGCCTGGAAGCGGGACGCCTTCGCGCTCGACTGGGACACCGCCGAGCATTGCCGTGAGGTTCCTGCTGCTCGTCGGCGGCGGGCTGACGCGGGCGGCGGCGGTGCGGGAAAATGGGTCGACCGCTATGTCGGCGAGCCGCTCCAGGGCCTGGCGTCGGTGCCGACGGTCGTGCCGGTCGCGGTGGTGGCGCCGATGGTGCTGCTGCTGACGGAGCTCACGAGTAACACCGCCACCGAGGGGGTCCCATTGCCGATCGTGGCCGGGGTCGCGGTGGGAGCCCGCTGCTGGCCATCCCCGAGGCGCTCGCTGCGTCGTGCGCCTTCATGCTGCCCGTGGCTACCCCGCCCACCGCGTCCTCGGCTGCGCGTACGTGACCATCGGGGCAGATTATGTGCGGTGGGGCGCTGCCGAACGCCATCGGGGTCGTGCTCATCACCGTCGCGGTCTACGCACTGGCGGTCCCGGTGTTCGGGCTCGCGCTGTATGCCGCGCAGCGGCTGCCTTGGCGAGGACTAGCCTCCGCGGGTGCACATCGCCCGCTTCTCCCGTCCCGAGGGCATCGCCTACGGCCTGGTCGAAGCCGAGGGCGCAGCCGACGTCGCCGATCTCGACCCCACCCGGCCGGACGACGCGGCGCGCCTGCGCCTGACCGTCCTGGCCGGCCACCCGCTGTTCGACCCCACCCCCACCGGTGAGGTCGTCGCGGTGCCGCAGGTGCGGCTGCTCGCACCGGTCACCCCGATCAACGTCGTGTGCATCGGCAAGAACTATGACGAGCACGTGCGCGAGATGGGCGGCCTCGGGCCGGCGACGGACACGCCGACGGTCTTCCTCAAGCCGCCGACCTCCGTGGTCGGACCGGGCGAGCCGATCCGCCTGCCGGCCGGCGTCGGCCGGGTCGACCACGAGGCCGAGCTGGCCGTCGTCATCGGCCGCCCGGCTCGTGATCTCACGCCGGAGAGCGCACTGTCCGTCATCTGGGGCTGTACGGCGGCCAACGACGTGACGGCGCGCGACCAGCAGCGCGCCGACACCCAGTGGACCCGGGCCAAGGGCCATGACACGTTCTGCCCGCTGGGGCCGTGGCTCGTCACGGGCCTCGACCTGGCCGACCTGCGGGTGCGCTGCGAGGTCGACGATGTGCTGCGCCAGGACGGCCGCACCCGCGATCTGCTGACCGGGGTGCCCGAGGTGCTGGCATTCGTTACATCGTTCATGACGCTGCTGCCGGGTGACGTCGTGCTCACCGGCACCCCCGCCGGCGTCGGCGCGCTCGAGCCGGGGCAGACGGTAGCGGTGGGCGTCGAGGGCGTCGGCACGTTGACCAACCCGGTCGTGGCCCGGTGAGCGAGGACTGCGTGCGGTGCCCCGGTGAGGGACGAGCCGGGTGTGCCGTGAGTTGTTCGAGCGAGGCTGTGGTGTATCGGTGAGCGAGGACTGCGTGCGGTGCCCCGGTGAGGGACGAGCCGGGTGTGCCGTGAGTTGTTCGAGCGAGGCTGTGGTGTATCGGTGAGCGAGGACTGCGTGCGGTGCCCCGGTGAGGGACGAGCCGGGTGTGCCGTGAGTTGTTCGAGCGAAGCTGTGGTGTATCGATGAGCGAGAGCTCGGTGAACCAGTGAGCGTGCGGCTGCGGGTCGCGCCGTCACCGACCGGCGACCCGCACGTCGGCACCGCGTACATGTCGCTGTTCAACCTGGCCTTCGCCCGCCAGCAGGGCGGGCAGTTCCTGCTGCGCATCGAGGACACCGACCGGGCCCGGTTCCAGGCCGACAGCGAGCAGCAGGTCTACGACACGCTGCGTTGGCTCGGGCTGTCGTGGGACGAGGGGCCCGACGTCGGCGGCCCCTTCGCGCCCTATCGGCAGAGCGAGCGGCTCGACACCTACCGGCCCTACGCCGAGCAGCTCGTCGCGCAGGGGCACGCCTACCTGTGCTGGTGCTCGAGCGAGCGGCTGGCGCAGATGCGCGCCGAACAGCAGGCGGCCAAGCGGCCGTCGGGCTACGACCGGCTGTGCGTCGGCAAGACCGAGGCCGAGCGCGCCGTCCTGCCGGGCTTCTCGCCAACGCCGGTCGTGCGCATGCTGGTGCCGGACGACGCCCCGCTGCACTTCGTCGACCTCATCCGCGGCGAGGTGGCTGCACCGCGCCCCGACGACCAGGTGCTGCTCAAGGCCGACGGCTTCCCGACCTACCACCTGGCGGTGGTCGTCGATGACCACCTCATGGGCATCACGCACGTGGTGCGCGGCGAGGAGTGGATCGCCTCGACCCCCAAGCACCTGCTGCTCTACGACTGGCTCGGCTGGCAGCGGCCGGCGTTCGCGCACATGCCGCTGCTGCGCAACGCCGACAAGAGCAAGATCTCCAAGCGCAAGAACCCGGCGGCGCGGCTGACCTGGTTCGTCGAGCAGGGCTATCTGCCCGAGGCGCTGCTGAACTTTCTGGGCCTGCTGGGGTACTCGGTGCCCGGTGAGCCGGAGATCTTCGACTTCGCCCGCATGTCGGAAAGCTTCGACTGGACCCGGGTCAACACGGTTGGCCCGGTCTTCGACCTCGACAAGCTCGGCTGGCTGAACGGGCACTACCTGCGCGAGCTGAGCGAGGCCGACTTCGCCGCCCGGGCGCTGCCCTTCCTGCAGGCCGAGGACCTGATCGGCGCGGAGCCGTCCGAGGACGAGCTCGCTGCCCTCGCAGGCGTCGCGCCGCTGGTGCAGACCCGCGTCGTCGTGCTGTCCGACGTGCCCGCCCTCGTGCGCTTCCTGTTCGTGCCGGAGCAGGAGTTCGCCGTCGACCCGGCTGCGGCGGCCAAGGCGCTCGGGCCGGCGAGCGCCGCGGTGCTCGAGGCGGCGGTCGTCGCGCTGGAGGAGCTCGAGACGTGGGACACCGCCGAGGTGCAGGCGGCCATCGACGGGGCGCTGCTGGAGGGTGGGCTCGGTCTCAAGCGCGGCAAGGCCTATCTGCCGCTGCGCGCCGCCGTGTGCGGAGCGGCGATCAGTCCGCCGCTGCCGGAGTCGATGGCCGTGCTGGGCCGCCAGCGCACGCTGCGCCGGCTGCGGGCGGGCGTGGAGATCGCCGGCGGCCAAGCCGGTTGAGCCCGGCCGGTACCGTCGGCTAGGCTCGCCTCGGCACGCGGGAGACCGTGGGCAGTGGGGTATGGGGTAATTGGCAGCCCGACGGTTTCTGGTTCCGTTAGTCTTGGTTCGAGTCCAGGTACCCCAGCGCACGACCTGGCTCACGGCTAGGACAACTACATCACACGAGGTCCCGTCGTCTAGCGGCCTAGGATTCCGCCCTCTCACGGCGGCGGCGTGGGTTCGAATCCCATCGGGACTACGTTGAGTGACGGTCCGGCTACCTTAAGTAGCCGGACCGTTTTCTCTCACAATGCGGTGTCGTACCGGGCAAGCAGCGCTCGCGCCCAGGCGAGCTTGTCCTCGATGCGTTGTCCTTTGGGTTGTCCCGTGTTCCACAGCTCGAGATTGCTGGGCCTGTTGTCGATGCGGTCGCCGTTCAGGTGGTGCACCACTTCGTCGGGTGCCAGAGGCCGATCAAGCACGCAAGCACGATGGCCATGACGAGCCGGTGCTCAGCGAGTTTAGGTGCACCACCGCTGAGGTGGCGCAGTTCGAAAGGTACGGGTACATAGCGATAGCCGTGGTTGACCCATCCCGCGGTACCAGTCGTCTGGAACGGGACATCGGACCGGGGATCGCCGAACTGCCGGACCCGGTTGAGGTGAGACCGGCAATAACCATGGCCATCGTGCGGCTCGTCGCAGGCAGGCAGTCGGCAGCGCCGTCGTTCGGGCGGACGCAAGCCGTCCTGGGCCCGCACCGTCCCGGTACGGACCCAACGCAGGTAGTGGGCATGGCACCAGCCCCGCGTGACGGCTTGTCGCGGGCAGTCTGCGACCGCGCACGAGGCCGGGGCCGGCCGCTCCGGGCTCACCGCTCCACGACGGAGCACCTGGCGGTAGTGCCGCTCGCACAGCGAGCGCGCATACACGGCTCGTGAGCACTCTGGCGCGTGGCAGGTCGGACGGTTTGGCTTCGTGGTTGTCATCAATGGCCCCTTGTGGTGTCGTGAACTGCTGGTCCAGCCATCCCACCACTCGGGTCTGACATTACTGTATTGCGCCTCCATACAGGACTGTCAGCGCTGTTCCCGCTGAGTCTCATCCACCTATCTCTTGGCGTCTGGCCGCCGAGATTCGCCCTTCTACTGTTGCTGCGACAGATTTTTGGCCGCCGCCACCACCGAGGCGCCGTGCAGTCGCCCGGGAGAGCGGGTCAACCGCTCGATCGGGCCGCTTGCGCTGATGGCTGCGACCACGGCACCTGTGCCGTCGCGCACCGGCGCCGATACCGAGGCGACGCCGCTCTCGCGCTCGGCCACCGACTGAGCCCAGCCTCGCCGGCGTACGTCGGCAAGGGTGCGCGCGCTGAAGGCCGCCGCCTCTGCGAGCGCGTCGTCGGTCGACCAGGCCAGCAGCACCTGAGCGGCGCTGCCGGCCGTCATCGGCAGCGCCATGCCGACCGGCACCGTGTCGCGCAGGCCGCTGACCCGCTCGGCGGCGGCCACGCACAGGCGCTGGTCGCCGTGCCGGCGGTACAGCTGCGCGCTCTCGCCCGTCCTGTCGCGCAGCGCGGTGAGCACCGGCCCCGCACGCAGCACCAGCTTGTCGGGCGCGGCCCCGTCCACCAGTTCGCCCAGCCACGGTCCGAGCCGCCACCGGCCGGTGTCGTCCCGCGCGAGCAGTCGGTGCACCTCGAGCGCGGTGGCCAGGCGGTGCGCCGTGGCTCGGCTCAGGCCGCTGCGCTCGGTGAGCTCGGCCAGCGTCGCGGCGCCGTCCCCGACGGCGGTGAGCACGAGCACGGCCTTGTCGAGCACCCCGACTCCGGAAGGAGTAGATTCCATGCACTGATACTCACATCCCCACCGGTGAGACGGAGCATCCATGGGCCGCACGCTGGCGGAGAAGGTCTGGGAGGCGCACGTCGTGCGCTCGGCCGAGGGCGAGCCGGACCTGCTCTACATCGATCTGCACCTGGTGCACGAGGTCACCAGCCCGCAGGCCTTCGACGGGCTGCGCCTGGCGGGGCGCCCCGTCCGCCGGCCCGACCTCACGCTCGCCACCGAGGATCACAATGTCCCCACCGACGCCCTGGTCATCACCGACCCGGTCAGCCGCCGCCAGGTCGAGGCGCTGCGCAGCAACTGCGCCGAGTTCGGCGTCCGACTGCTACCGATGGGCGACGCCGGCCAGGGCATCGTGCACGTCATCGGGCCGCAGCTCGGTCTCACCCAGCCCGGCATGACGATCGTCTGCGGCGACAGCCACACGAGCACGCACGGCGCCTTTGGCGCGCTCGCGTTCGGCATCGGCACGAGCGAGGTCGAGCACGTGCTGGCCACCCAGACGCTGCCGCTCGGGCGTCCACGCACGATGGCCGTCAGCGTGCAGGGCGAGCTGCAGCCCGGCGTCACGAGCAAGGACCTGGTGTTGGCGCTGATCGCCCAGGTCGGCACCGGCGGCGGCCAGGGGCACGTGGTCGAGTACCGCGGCGAAGCGGTGCGGGCGCTGTCGATGGAGGCCCGCATGACGGTGTGCAACATGAGCATCGAGTGGGGCGCCCGGGCCGGCATGGTCGCGCCCGACGAGACCACCTTCGCCTACCTGCAGGGCCGTCCGCACGCTCCGCAGGGCGCCGACTGGGACCAGGCGGTCGCCGGGTGGAGCGCGTTGGCCTCCGACGACGACGCCGTCTTCGACACCGAGGTGATGCTCGACGCCGCGCGTATCACCCCGTTCGTCACCTGGGGCACCAACCCGGCCCAAGGCGTTCCGCTGTCCGCCAGCGTCCCCGACCCTGCGGCGCTGCCGGAAGGCCCCGCGCGCGACGCCGCCGAGCGGGCGCTGGCCTACATGGACCTGTCTGCCGGCACGCCGATGCGCGAGGTCGCGATCGACACGGTCTTCGTCGGCTCGTGCACCAACGGCCGGATGGAGGACCTACGGGCGGCCGCGGAGGTGGTGCGCGGCCGGCGGGTGGCCGACGGCGTCACGGCGCTGGTCGTGCCCGGTTCGACGCTGGTGCGCACGCAGGCCGAGGCCGAGGGCCTGGACGAGGTCTTCACCCGCGCCGGCTTCGAGTGGCGCCTCGCGGGCTGCTCGATGTGCCTCGGCATGAACCCCGACGTGCTGCAGCCCGGCCAGCGCAGCGCCTCGACGTCGAACCGCAACTTCGAGGGACGCCAGGGACGCGGCGGGCGCACCCACCTGGTCAGCCCAGCCGTCGCGGCGGCGTCAGCGGTGTCCGGCCACCTCGCCGCCCCCGCCGACCTGCCCGCACCGACCCGAGGAGCCTGACGTGGAGCCCTTCACCGTGCACACCGGCACCGCGGTCGCCCTGCGGCGCAGCGACATCGACACCGACCAGATCATCCCGAGCGACTGGCTCAAGCGTATCGAGCGCACCGGCTTCGGTGCGGGTCTGTTCAGCCAGTGGCGCGAGGACCCGGGCTTCGTGCTCAACCGGCGCGAGCACGCCGGGGCCAGCGTGCTGGTGGCTGGACCGAACTTCGGCACCGGCTCGTCGCGCGAGCACGCGGTCTGGGCGCTGCAGGACTACGGCTTTCGGGCCGTGGTCAGCGAGCGCTTCGGCGACATCTTCCGCAGCAACGCCCTCAAGGGCGGTCTGCTGCCGGTGCAGCTCGCGGGCGAGCAGGTCGCGTCGCTGCTCGCGCTCGTCGAGCAGGACCCGCAGGCCGCGGTCACCGTCGACCTCGAGCGGCGCGAGCTGCGCGCCGGCTCGCTCGTCTCGCCCTTCGCGCTCGACGACTTCACCCGCTGGCGGCTGCTCGAAGGTCTCGACGACATCGGCCTGACCCTGCGCGACGAGGCGAGCATCGAGCGCTTCGAGCGTCAGCGCGTGGGGATGCCGACGACCTGCTGACGCCGGACGTCCATGCTGCTCGGAGCGTGTGCCAGACGCCGCTGCCGTCGACCGGGTGGTCGTCTGCGCGAGTTCTGCTGTGCGGCAGGACTGTCCCGGCATCAGAGAATCGACACGACAGCCACAGGGCTCTAGGTTTAGGTCGAAAGCGTGATGCTGCCGGACGGGGAGAGCCGAGTGAACAAGACCGAGCTGATCGATGTCATCGCTGCGCAGGTCGGCGACCGGCGGACGGCGAGCACGGCGGTAGAGGCCGTCGTCGACGCCATCACGCGCGCGGTGGCCGGTGGCCAGAAGGTGAGCATCACCGGCTTCGGGGTGTTCGAGAAGGTCGAACGGGCGGCACGCACGGCCCGCAACCCGACCACCGGGCAGGCCGTCCCCCTGGCGGCGACGGCCATGCCGAAGTTCCGGCCGGGACAGGCCTTCAAGGAGATCGTCAGCACGGGGCGCGAGCTGCCGGCCGCGGCCTCGGGCCGGGCGGTCACGGCCCGGGCCGGTCGGGTCGCGTCGGTCGGGGCGTTCGCGGTCGCGGCTGCGGCCGGGGCGGCGACGGACCGGGCGAGGCAGGCCGCCGACTCGGCACGCTCCGCGGTGGGCGCCGTGGTCGACGCCGCTGTCGACGAGGCAAAGGCCGCCAGTGGGACCGCACCGGCCCCTGCCAAGGCCCACAGCGCCGGGAACACAAACGGCGCCGGGAACGGCCGTGCCAAAGCTCCGGCCACGTCGAACGGCGCGAAGAGCGCGGCGAAGGGCACGAAACCCGGTGCCAACGCGAAGGCGCCGGCGGCGGCCAAGTCCAACGTTGCGAAGAGTGGGGCAGCGAAGGCCAGCGGCGTGAAGAACGGGACGGCGAAGGCTCAGCTCAAGGTTTCGGCAGCGGCCAAGGCCAACGGGGGCAAGGCGAACGGGGCCAAGGTCAACGTGTCCAAGCCGAACGGGACCAAGGTCAACGGGTCCAAGGCGAACGGGGCCAAGGCCAACGGCGGCAAGGCCAACGGGTCGAGCAGCACGTCGACTGCCAACGGCGGCAAGAGGACGAAGAGCGGGGCGGGCGAGCAGATGAGCAACGCCTGAGACACCCACCATCGGCGAATCGGGCGGCGACCGCCCGGGCGAGCAAGCCGTCGCGTCGTACGACGGGGCCGATCCGTCAGGCGAACACCGACGGCAGGTAGTCGGCGTCGACGAGGACGTCGCCGGACCACGACAGCGTCCACAGGCTGCCCTTCGCGCAGGGCACCGCCGGCAGTTCGAGGCCGGCGTCGTGCGCGAGCTCCTGCACGGCGACCGGCAGCACCCCGCCCTGGCTGCACAGCGCCACCGAGCGTCCGTCCTTCACCAGGCCGCGGACCCGAGGAGCCAGCCGGACCTCGGCCTGCTCGGTCAGGTCCGGGTCGAGCTCGAGCGGCAGCTCGAGCCGGGCGGCGGTCGGGGCGACGCTCTGCAGGCAGCGCACCGCCGGCGCCGACAGCACCCGCTCGGGCGCGTAGCCCGCCAGCACCTCGGCGGCGCCCCGGGCCTGGCGGACGCCTTCGCGGTCGAGCGGACGGTCGGCGTCGCCGCCCGTCCACCGTTCGCGGCTGCCGGCGCTCGCGTGGCGCAGCAGCAGCACCGTCAGCGTCTCCGGCGGGTGGGTCACAAAGGCTTTCAGCGGCGCGGCGTCGTGACCCGTCGTCAGCCGTTCGATCGCCTCGGGGACGGTGAGCCAGTCGAGCTCGTCGACCTCGCCGGACGGCTCGAAGGCGCCCGTCCCGCAGCGCAGCGACCACCAGCGCACCGACTTGGTGACGTCGCGGCCGTGGTCGAGCACTCGGTAGCGGCTCGAATCGAGGGTGCGACCAGCCACCGCCTGAAAGCCGGTCTCCTCCGCGACCTCGCGCAGCGCCGTGACGACGGCGACCTCGCCCGGCTCGCGCTTGCCCTTCGGCAGCGACCAGTCGTCGTACTTGGGCCGGTGCACGAGCGCGACCTCGACGTCTTGCTCGCCGTGCCGCCACAGGACGCCGCCAGCTGCCTGGACCCTTGCGGTCTCCGGAGCGGGACCACCGTCGCGCACGGACGCCTCGCCCACCGCAGGCTCCGCCGCCGACGACTGCGTCGCCCGCCGCCGGCGACCGCCCTTAGCCACCGTCACCGCGTTGGGTGCTGCGGACCATGAGATCAGTCTGCATGTCGCGGGTCTCGCCCTCGGCGGGCAGCGGGATCCAGCTCGCGTCGGCCTGCAACCGCCAGTGTCGGGTGGTCGGGGCCATCGCGCGGTCGAACAGGGCGTCCAGCTGGGCGGTGACGGTGGCATCGGACATGCTGACCAGCACCTCCACCCGCCGGTCGAGGTTGCGGTGCATCATGTCGGCGCTGCCCATCCAGTGCTCGGGCCCGCCGGCCATGCCCGAGTCGGCGGTCCCGAAGATCATCAGCCGCGAGTGTTCGAGGAAGCGGCCGACGATGCTGCGGACCTCGATCGTCTCGGACAGGCCCGGCACGCCCGGGCGCAGCGCGCAGATGCCGCGCACGACGAGCTCGACCGGCACCCCCGCCCGGGAGGCGCGGTAGAGCGCGTCGATGATCTCCTCGTCGACGATGCTGTTGGCCTTGATGCGCACCCGGCTCGCCTGCCCTGCCCGCGCCAGGTCACGCTGGGCATCGATGCGCTTGATCAGGCCCGACCGCACCCCGTGCGGCGCGACGAGCAGCCGCTTGTACTCGGTCTGGCGGCTATAGCCGGTCAGGGTGTTGAACAGGTCGGTGAGGTCGGCGCTGAGCTCGGGGTCGGCTGTCAACAGCCCGAGGTCCTCGTACAGGCGAGCGGTCTTGGGGTTGTAGTTGCCGGTGCCGATGTGCGCGTAGCGCCGCAGCTGTCCCTTCTCCTGGCGCACGACGAGCAGCGTCTTGCAGTGCGTCTTGAGCCCGATGAGGCCGTAGACGACGTGGCAGCCCGCGCGCTCCAGCGCACGGGCCCACTGGATGTTGGCCTGCTCGTCGAAGCGTGCGGTGATCTCCACCAGCACGACGACCTGCTTGCCCGCCTGCGCGGCGTCGATCAGGGCGTCGACGACGGGGGAGTCGCCGGAGGTGCGGTAGAGCGTCTGCTTGATCGCGAGCACGGCCGGGTCGGCGGCGGCCTGCTCGACGAAACGCTGGACGCTGGTGGCGAACGAGTCGTAGGGGTGGTGCACGAGCACGTCGCCCTCGCGGAGGGCAGCGAACACGTCGGCCGGCTTCTCGCCCTCGACCAGGCGGGGATGCGTGGCGGGGACAAAGGCCTCCTCCTTGAGGTCGGGCCGGTCGACGCCGTAGAGCTGCCACAGCGAGGCGAGGTCGAGCAGCCCGGGGACCTGCACGACGTCGTCGTCGGTGATCTCCAGCTCACGCACGAGCAGGTCGAGAACGTCCTCGGAGATGTCGGGGGAGACCTCCAGGCGCACCGCCGGGCCGAAACGCCGCCGCGCCAGCTCGCGCTCGAGGGCCTGCAGCAGGTCTTCGTCGCGGTCTTCCTCGACCTCGACGTCGGCGTTGCGCGTGACCCGGAAGGCGTGGTGCCCGATCACTTCGAGGCCGGGAAACAGCTGCTGCAGGTGGGCGCCGATGAGCTCTTCGAGCGGCAGGAAGCCAAGGGTCGCGTCGCTGACGTCGACCTGCACAAACCGCTTGACGTTGTTCGGCACCTTGACGCGGGCGAAGTGCTCGGTGCCCGTCTCCGGGTCGCGGACCAGTACCGCGAGGTTGAGCGAGAGCCCGCTGATGTAGGGAAACGGGTGCGCCGGGTCGACCGCGAGCGGGGTCAGGATGGGGAACAGCTGGCTGCGGAAGTAGTCGTGCAGCGAGCTCTGCCGCTCCGCCGTCAGCTCTCGCCACAGCACGATGCGGATGCCCTGCTCGGCCAGCCTCGGGCGCACGACGTCCATGAAGGTGCAGGCGTGCCGCTCGGCCAGCTCGCGCGCCCGCACGCTGATGCGGGCCAGCTGCTCACGCATGCCGAGGCCGTCGGCGCTGCGCATACCGAGGCCCATGCTCTGTCGGCGCTTGAGGCCGGCGACGCGGACCATGTAGAACTCGTCGAGGTTGCTGGCGAAGATGGCCAGGAACTTCGCCTGCTCGAGCAGCGGCAGCGAGGTGTCCTGCGCCAGGGCCAGCACGCGGGCGTTGAAGTCGAGCCAGGACAGCTCGCGGTTGAGGAAGCGGCCGTCCGGCAGGTCGCGGTCCGGCGGGGTCGGCAGCTCGGAGGCCGCCGGCAGCGTGGGGGCCGCACTGCTGGGCTCGGATCCGGCGCTCTCGTGCGGCTCCGGCTCGGCCTGCTGGGGCGGATCCTGCCTGTCGCGCGCCGACGTGCGATCGAGCTCGACGTCGCCCTGGGGCCGACCGTCGGCGTCGCTGCTCGCTGCATCGGCGGGCGGAGCCGTGGCGGTGCTGATGGAACTGGTCATGGCTCCATGTTGCCCCAGTGCTCCTGAAGGGCGCCCCTCACGCGCCGCGAGCGCGCCGTGCGTAGCTGACAAGTCCGCGCAGCCGCACGCGCAGGCGTCGCCGACTCAATGCTTGCTGGGCGTGCTGCTCCGTGAGCGCCAGCGCGTCGAGGCGCTCCAGCGCCTCGACCAGCACCGCGTCGTGCTGCGCCGCGTCGAACGCGAAGGACCCGACCGCCGACAGGTTGGGCAGCTGCTCGTCCGGCGTGCGCGCAGCCTCGCAGCGCAGCTGGTCCCAGTGCACCAGCTCGCGACCCAGGGACCCGTCGACCTCTCTGCGGACGGCGACGGTGAGAGCGCCGCAGCAGAGGTCCGCGCACTCGGGGCAGGCGTACAGCGGGAGCCGACCGGGTTCGAGAGCGTCCCACTCCGGGTCGCGCCGGGAGGACCCGGCCAGCTGGCGCAAGCACGCTGCCGCGTGCTCGGGCCAGGCGAGGTCGGCGACGCTCACGAACTGCGCGGTGGAGAAGCCGTACCCCTCGGGCAGCGGCAGGTCGAGAACCCGCTGCAGCACCGAGCCGTCGTTGACGACGAAGTCCAACTGCGTCAGGGGCTCGGTCAGCCGTCGGTCGTACCGGGCGCGCTGGGCCAGCACCGGGTTGCCCGGCCGGGATCGAGGTCGCTCCGCGAGCTCGAGACGGTGAAGGCGGGCGCTCACTCACCGAGTGTGCCGCACGACCCGGAACAACTCCGCCCTCGAGAACGATCTACCTCTTCTCGGGCGCGACACGCCGTTAGGGACCCCGATAAGCGGTAGATCGTCGAGCGGCAGAAGATAAGGCGAAAGGCGTGGGGCTGCCGAGGCGCCTGGGGCGGTCGAGCCTCGCGCAGGCAATCTTGATGAGGAGGCGCTGCAGGAAGCGCGAGGCAGCGCGAGGCAGTGCGCGGCTGCGAGGACTCTCCGTGCGGACCAGACTCTCCGAGCGGATGCGGACCGTCCGGACTGTCCGGGCGGAACCGAATAGTCCGGGTGATCCGGGCGCGTGGCTGCCTGTCGAGAGTCGGTCAGAGCTCGTCGGCGGCGGCCAGGCTGCCAAGGACCCCTGCGGTGTGCGGACCGACCCCCCAGCGCAGCACCTCGCGAAGGTGCGCTGCGGTGTCGACGTCCCGGCGCACACCGGCGGAGGCGGGGATCGGCACGGCGCCGGCCGCCCGGTGCCGCCCGCTCGAACCGGGTCCGTAGCGCGGGTCGAGCGGTGAGCCGTCGGTGACGAGCAGCACGGTGGTCCCGTCGTCGTCGGCGTCGGCCACGAGGGTGCGCCCGTGCGACGCGGCACGCTCGAGCACCGCCGCCAGGTCGTCGCTGCGCAGCGCCGGGAGGTCGGCGGACAGCGCCGCCACCCCCGCGCGCCCGGGCGGGTCGGCCCGCAGCAGCGCGTCGGCGTGGGTCAGCGCCGCGTTCAGCCCGCCGCCTGCCGGCTCGTCGACGACGTGCGCCCCGAACGCGCGCAGGGCCGCCGCGGCACCCTCGTCGCCGGTCACGACCACGACCCGGCGCACCACCGGGCAGGCGAGCGCCACGCTCACGACGTCACAGGCGAAGGCGAGCGCCAGCCGCCGGCGGGCCGGCGGCGCGAGGCCGGTCAACCTGCTCTTGGCCCGGGTGAGCACCTTGACGGGTACCACCACGTCCCAGCCGCCGGAGCTGGCGGGAGGCGGGGACACGACGTGGGAGTCTGGCAGGCCGGCGCCCCCGCCGGATGCGTACCCGAACAGGAGCAGACGTGTCGCAGCCGGGTCACCGCAGCGCCTGGTACTGGTTGGCGATCGGCCTGCTCAAGCCCGCGGCCGCGGTGCTGACCCGCCGCGAGCTCACCGGCGCCGAGCACGTTCCGCCGGGAGGCGTGGTGCTGGCGGTCAACCACCTCTCCTACGCCGACCCGATCGCGCTCGCCGACGCGGTCGTGTTCGGGCTCGGCCGCACGCCGCGCTTCTTGGCCAAGAGCAGCATGTTCCGCCGGCGCACGTTCATCGGCGCGGTCATGCGCGGCGCCGACCAGATCCCCGTCGAGCGCGAGAGCGTGGGAGCGAGCCAGTCGCTGGACGCGGCGGTCGCGGCCCTGCACGCCGGCGAGACGATCATCATCTACCCCGAGGGAACTGTCACCCGCGACCCGCAGGTCTGGCCGATGGTCGCCCGCACCGGCGTCGCCCGTCTTGCCCTGCTGTCCGGTGCCCCGGTCGTGCCGATCGCCCAGTGGGGCGCGCAGCGGCTGCACGACAGCTACCGCACCGGTGCGGTGCACCTGTGGCCACCGGCGATGGTGCGCCTGCGGGTAGGCCCCCCTGTCGACCTGTCGCGCTGGCGCTCGGCGGCGCTGACGGCTCCGGTGCTGAAGGAGGCGACCGGCGCCGTGATGGATGCGATCACCACCGAGCTCGAGGTGCTGCGCGGCGAGCCGGCACCGGCCGAGCGCTATGACCCCCGAGCCGACCCCCGAGCCGACCCGCGGGCCGGCACGCATCCGGCGTGCGAGACCAGCGACGAGCTCGAGGACACGGCATGACGCGCGTCGCGGTCATCGGTGCCGGCTCCTGGGGGACCGCCTACGGCAAGGTGCTGGCCGACGCCGGGGCCGAGGTGGTGCTGTGGGCGCGCCGCGCCGAGCTCGCGGCCACGATCAACGGCACCCGCGAGAACGGCGACTACCTGCCGGGCGTCGCCCTGCCGTCCTGCCTGTCGGCCACGCCCGACGCCGAGCAGGCCGTGTCGGGGGCGCAGGTCGTGGTGCTCGCCGTCCCCTCGCAGAGCCTGCGGGCGAACCTGTCGCCGCTCGTGGGCGGCCTCGACCCGTCGGCGCTGCTCGTCAGCCTCATGAAGGGCGTCGAGCTCGGCACCAGCAAGCGGATGAGCGAGGTGCTCCGCGAGGTCGCCGGGGTCCCTGCTGAGCGCGTCGTCGTCGTCTCCGGGCCGAACCTCGCCGGTGAGATCGCCCGCGGGCAGCCGGCAGCCACCGTCGTCGCCTGCGCCGAGCTGTCTGCCGCCGAGCGGGTGCAGGCCGCCAGCACGACCGGCTACTTCCGGCCGTACACGAACACCGACGTCGTCGGCTGCGAGCTGGGCGGGGCGGTGAAGAACGTCATCGCGCTCGCCGCCGGCATGGCCGAGGGGATGGGGTTCGGCGACAACACCAAGGCCTCGCTCATCACCCGCGGACTGGCCGAGACCGCCCGGCTGGGCTCGGCGCTCGGCGCCGACCCGATGACCTTCGCCGGCCTGGCTGGGCTCGGTGACCTGGTGGTCACCTGCACCTCGCCGCTCTCGCGCAACCGCACCTTCGGCGAGCGGCTGGGGCGCGGCGAGCTGCTGGCCGACATCCTCGCGGCCCGTCAGCAGACTGCGGAGGGCGTGAAGTCGTGCCGCTCGATCCTCGACCTCGCTCGCGCGAACGGCGTCGACATGCCGATCACCGAGCACGTCGTCGCCGTGGTGCACGAGGGGATGTCGCCGCCCGACATGGTCCGTGGGCTGATGTCGCGCGACACCCGCCGGGAGTGACCGCGACGATCTCCTGCCTGGCGGGTGAGCAGCCGGCACGCCGGCGTGTCACCTGCCGGCCGAGCATCCAGAAGATCACCGTTGGAAGGACGAGGCGAGCCGGAGGCACCGTCTGCGCAAGGATGGTGGGGTGAAGCAGAACCGCGGTGAGCACACCCGTGCCGTCCACCCGCCCGTGCCCGCCCCGCTGCAGCAGCAGCCCGTCGCGCTGCCGGTGCACCGCAGCGCCGCGTACGCCTTTGCGAGCGCGCAGGAGTACGCCGATCTGCTCGACGGCGTCGTCGCGGGCTACAGCTACGCGCGCATCGACGGGCCGACGTCCGATGCTTTCGCTGCGGCGGTCGCCGCGCTCGAGGGCCTAGGGGTCGACGGCGACGTGGTGGGCCAACCCTTCGGCTCGGGCATGGCCGCCATCTCCACCACGCTGACGGCGCTCACCTCGGCGGGCGCGCACGTCGTCGCCCCCCGCGAGATCTACGGCGGCACCTACGACCTGCTGACCCGGGTGCTCGCCCGCTTCGGCGTCGAGACGTCCTTCGTCGACCTGTCCGACCTCGACGCCGTGCGCGCGGCGCTGCGGCCGCAGACGCGCGTGCTGTGGGCCGAGACGCTCGCGAACCCGACGATGACGGTGGCCGACCTGCCGGGCCTGTCGGCGCTCGCCCGCGAGGCGGGGATCGTGCTCGCCGTCGACTCGACCTTCGCCTCCCCGGCGATGTGCCGCCCGCTCGAGCACGGCGTCGACCTCGTCGTGCACTCGGCGACCAAGTACCTCGGCGGGCACAGCGACGCCACCGGAGGGGTCGTCGTCGGTGCGCCGGAGTTGGTCGCCGAGGTGCGCCGCGACCGGGTGGCGCTCGGTGGGATGCTCGCGGCCGACGAGGCCTTTCTGCTTCACCGCGGCCTCGCGACGCTGCCGCTGCGCGTCGAGCGGCACTGCCGCAGTGCGCTGGCGGTGGCGCAGGAGCTGCAGGAGCACCCGGCGGTCGAGCATGTCGAGCACCCCGGGCTCGCCACGCACCGCGACCACGAGCTGGCCGTGAAGCTGTTCGACGACGGTCGTTACGGCGGCGTCGTCAGCCTGACCCCGCGTGGTGGCCGGGCCGAGGGCATGGCGCTGTGCGACGCGCTGCAGCTCGTCGAGGTGGCCACCTCCCTGGGCGGGCACCGCAGCAAGATCAGCCACGTCGCCAGCACCACGCACCGCCAGCTCGGGCCGGACGCCCTCGCCGCAGCCGGCATCGGGGCCTCGACGGTGCGGCTGTCCGTCGGGCTCGAGGACTCGGACGACCTGGTCGCCGACCTGGTACAGGCGCTCGACGCGCTGTAGTTCCGCGTTCGGTGGGTGCGCGCGTCGCACGTGACGCAGGCTGGCCGGATGGACTCCTACGACGTGGTCGTTCTCGGCGCCGGCTCGGCCGGCGAGGCGGTGGCCCGCAGCCTGGCCGACGAAGGACGCTCGGTGGCGCTGGTAGAGCGGCACCGGGTGGGCGGCGAGTGCGCGTTCGTCGCCTGCATCCCGAGCAAGGCGATGCTGCGCAGCGCCGAGGTGCGCACGACGATCCGGCACGCCGAGCAGCTCGGGGCGACCAGCCGCGCCGTGCCGCTCGACGACGACGCCGCGGCCTTTGCCACCGCGGTGCACCGGCGCGACGAGCTGTCCGCCCAGCGCGACGACAGCCAGCACGCCGAGGAGATCGTCGAGCGCGGCGTCGTGCTGCTGCGCGGGCGCGGCGTCGTGACCGGACCCGGCACGGTCGAGGTCGACGGCACGGCGATCGGTTGGACCGACCTGGTGCTCGCGACCGGCTCGATACCGAGCGTCCCGCCGGTCGAGGGGCTCGACCGGGCGCCGACCTGGACGAGCGATCAGGCGCTGTCGGCGCAGGAGCGGCCCGCGTCGCTGCTCGTCATGGGCGGGGGAGCGGTGGGGTGCGAGCTGGCGCAGGCGCACGCGCGTTTCGGCATCGAGGTGACGCTGGTCGACCCGGGCGAGCAGGTCGCGGGCGGTGAGGAGCCGGGCGTGGCCGCGCTGCTCGGCGAGGTGCTGCGCGGCGACGGCATCCGGCTGCGGCTCGGGACGAAGGCCGAGCGGGTCGAGGTGCTCGACGACGGCCGGGCCCGGGTGCACCTCACCCAGGGCGAACCGGTCGAGGTGGAGCGGATCCTCGTCGCCACCGGCCGCACCCCGACCACGGCCGGCCTCGGCCTGTCGCGGCTCGGCATCGAGCCGGACGAGTCCGGCGCGCTCGTCGTCGACGAGCGCTGCCGGGTCGTCGGCCAGCAGCACGTGTGGGCCGCCGGCGACGTCACCGGGCAGGCCCCCTACACGCACACCGCGAACTACCAGGGCCGGGTGGTGAGCGAGAACCTGCTCGGCCGCGAGCGCACCGCCGACTATCGGGCCGTGCCCCGCGTCCTCTACACCGACCCGCCGGTGGCGAGCGTCGGTCTCGACCCGGACGCCGCGCGCGCGCAGGGCATCGACGTGCTGAGCGCCGCCATGGACCTCACGCACCTGGCGCGTGACGCGACCGCCGGCACCGGCGGGGGACGCCTCGTGCTCACCGCCGACCGCAGCCGGGGGGTGCTCGTCGGGGCGGCGGCCATCGGGGCGCAGGCCGACGAGTGGATGGCCGAGGCCACGCTCGCGATCCGCGCCTGCGTGCCTATCGCCGTCTTGGACGACGTGATCCACGCGTTCCCGACGATGAGCGAGGCCTTTGTGCAGCCCCTGCGCGAGCTCGCCGCGCAGCTGGCTGCGCCCTCCGGGCAGCCGCGCTGACCGAGGGGCCGTGTCGTGCCGCAGCTCGCCGCCCGGGGCCACTAGCGTCACGCCCCGTGACGCGCATCCGGGTGGCGCTGGTGTTCGGTGGGCGCAGCAGCGAGCACGCCATCTCGTGCGTGTCGGCCGGCAGCATCCTGGCCGCGCTCGACCGCGCGCGCTACGACGTGCTGGCCGTCGGCATCACCCCCCAGGGCCGGTGGGTGCTCGCACCCGACGACCCGAGCCTGCTCGCGCTGTCCGGCCGTGAGCTGCCGCAGGTCAAGGACGGCCAGGCCGTCGCGCTGGTCGGCGACCCGACGGCCGGGGGCGTCGTCGCGCTCGAGGACGGCCCGGCGGTGCTCGGCAGCGTCGACGTCGTCTTCCCGGTCTTGCACGGCCCCTACGGCGAGGACGGCACGATCCAGGGGCTGCTCGAGCTCGCCGGCGTGCCCTACGTCGGGTCGGGGGTGCTCGCGAGCGCCGCGGCGATGGACAAGGCGGTGGCCCGCACGCTGCTGGCCGCGGCGGGTCTGCCGGTGACGCCGGGCGTGGTCGTGCGGGCGTCCGACGACGCCGCGCTGCGCGACGAGCAGGTGCGGGCGTTGGGGCTGCCGGTGTTCGTCAAGCCGGCGCGTGGTGGTTCGAGCATCGGGGTCAGCCGCGTCGACGAGCGCGGCGCGCTGCCGGCCGCCGTCGCGCTCGCCGCCCGCTACGACCCCAAGGTGCTCGTCGAGGCCGCCGTCGTCGGTCGGGAGATCGAGTGCGGCGTGCTGGAGGACGACGACGGCCGCCCGCGGGCGAGCCTGCCCGCCGAGGTGCGGGTGATGAGCGCGGCGGGCTTCTACGACTTCGAGGCCAAGTACCTCGACGGCGCCACCGAGCTCGACGTGCCGGCCCGGCTCGACGCCGCCACGACCCAGCGGCTGCAGGAGCTCGCCGTCCGCGCCTACGAGGCGCTGGGCTGCGAGGGTCTTGCCCGGGTCGACTTCTTCGTCGCACCGGACGGCGCGGTGACCGTCAACGAGCTCAACACGATGCCGGGCTTCACACCGACCTCGATGTACCCGCGTATGTGGGCGGCCAGCGGCGTCGAGTATCCACAGCTGGTCGACCGGCTGTTGCAGGCGGCCCTGCGCCGGGGCACCGGGCTGCGTTAGGCGGCCGGGCCGAGCCGCCCGTCCACCTGTCCGGATGGAGGTGGTGCGGGCGCTCCCGCCGTCCTACGGTGCGCTCCGGACAGGAGGTGCAGTGACCGAGCCGACCGGCCGTGGCAGACGGCGGCACCGCGACCTTGTCGTCGACGCCCGCGCCGAGCTCGACCTGCTCGCCGCCCAGTACGCGGGCACCCTGCGCCTGCTCGACACCGGCGCGGTGCTGCGCGCCCTGCCGGAGCAGGTGCGGGCCGCCGTCGGCGCCGACGTCGGCTTCGTCGGCCAGCGCGAGACCGACGGCGCCGCGGTGCTGCGCCACCTGTCGGGCGCCCGCACCGCCGCGCTGTTCGAGCTGTCGGTGGCGCCGGGGCGCGGGCTCGGCGGGAAGGCGATGACCCTGTTGCAGCCGCAGTGGGTCACCGACTACGAGCTGGCCGACGGCATCACCCACCACTTCGACAGCGTCGTGCGCGCCGAGGGCCTGCGCGCGGTGCTGGCCGTGCCGCTGCGCGTCGGCCCGACCCTGTACGGCGTCGCCTACGCCGGCGTGCGCGCCCCGGCCAGCTTCAGCGACCTGGCGCTGGACCGGCTCGGCACCCTCGGTCGCGAGGCGGCGACCTCGCTGCACGCCGCCGGTCAGGCCGAGGCCCGCACCGAGATCGCGCTGCTGGCCGAGCGACGGCGCCTCGCGGCCGACCTGCACGACTCGCTCGGCGCGATGCTGTTCAGCCTCGGCGCGGACGTGCACGACCTGCGCGGGCAGTTCCCGGAGGGCGGCGCGCTCGTCGACCGGCTCGAGCGCATCGAGAGCCAGATCGACGAGGCGACGGCGGCGCTGCGCACGTCGCTGTCCGCGCTGGACCGGGTCGCCCCCGAGCAGGCGCTGGGCGCGACGATCGCCGCCGACTGCGCGGCCTTTGCCGAGCGCACCGGCACCGCCGCGCGGAGCTTCGCGTTGGACGCGCTGCCGGCGCTGGACGGACACCGCTCGGCGGTGCTCGTGTCGACGGTGCGCGAGGCGATGCTCAACGTCGAGAAGCACGCGAGCGCCGGGTCCGTCGTCGTCACGCTCACCCCCCGCGACGGCGGCGTGCTCGTCGCGGTGGCGGACGACGGGGCGGGCCTGCCGGGTGGTGGGCGCGTGCGGGAGGGCCTCGGCCTAGCCAGCTGTCGCGAGCGCCTCGAGCGCCTCGCCGGGCGACTTTCGGTCGTCGGCGACGACGAGGGGGGTGGCGTCACCCTGCGGGCCTGGCTGCCGGCGCCGTGACGGCTGCCCCACGGCCTCCCGATCAGAGCAGGCGGGCCTCGTGCGCCTTGCCGATCGCCTCGACCCGGTTGCGGGCACCCAGCTTCTGCATGGCGCACTGCAGGTAGGTCTTCACGGTGTTGCGGGTGAGCGCGAGCTGCTCGGCGATCTCGGGGTTGGTCAGGCCGGTGGCGGCCAGCCGGACGACGTCGTACTCACGTCGCGTCATGCTGAGCTCGCGCAAGCGCTCGCGCAGCAGCAGGTCGGGGCGCGTGCCGAGCCGGGGATCGCAGACCCGGCCGCCGGCCATCACCTCGCGCAGCGCCGCCACCAGGTCGGTGCAGCCGGCGTCCTTGAGCAGGCAGCCGTCCACGCCGGCGAGCAGGGTCGGCTGCAGCACCGCGTTGTCGGCGTGCGCGGTGAACAGCACGATCCGCACGCCAGGACACGCCGCGCGCAGCCCGCGGACGACGTCGGGCGCGCTGCCGTCGGGCAGCCGCACGTCGAGCAGCACCAGGTCGGGCTGCTCGCGCGCCGCCGTCGCGAGCGCTGCGCGCGCCGACTCGGCCATGGCCACCACCTGCAACCCGGGGGCGGTGCGCAACAGCAGGCGGACGCCGTCGCAGACGACGGGGTGGTCGTCGACGACCAGCACCCGCACGGGCCGGGCATCGGGTTCGGCCCCTGGTGCGGCGGGCCGGTTCGGCGCGGTCGGTGTCGCGGCGCGGATCGGTAGCTCCTTCGGCCGGTGGGTCAACGAGGTGATCCACGGCACAGTAACGCCTTGATCGTGTTCACATGCGGAACCGGCGCGCCACCCGGGGCGGGTGGCG
>JAABUN010001245.1_pt1 | contig 58291 bp, 54 predicted proteins | sample 5559311 | NCBI WGS metagenome assembly JAABUN01 (sample SAMN10711877, study PRJNA513370) | rock metagenome | isolation source: Antarctica rocks | place: Antarctica: Victoria Land, Siegfried Peak sud
GGGTGGGTGTCTCGTTCGTGGTCGGCAGGCCCAACGGGCTGTTCGGGCCGCCCATCGCCTCATACCGGCTCCGGATCGCTCCGCACACCCGGTAGCCGCCGTACAGCGTGCAGGCATCGTCGTAGGTCGCGGTCAGGACCGGCACGCCACTGCCGGCGTTGCCGGAGTTAAACCTCTTCCAGGCATTCACATCGGTCTCATTGGCCTGCACCGCCAGCGGCAGCACGCCCGGCAGGGACGGGTTGCTGAACTTGCGGACCACACCGGTCAGGTCGTAGTTGATCGCAGCGGCCGGGCAGGCGTTGCCGAACGAGACGTTCGCCGAACCGACGATGCCGTAGTCCGCGGGCTGGTTGGACCACAGCACCGTGTCCGGGTTGAAGTCCCCGACCTCGTGGATGTCGGTGACGCTGGCCGCACAAGACCAGGAGTGGTAGTTCCACAGCGACAGCGTCGCGTTGCTGACCTCGCGGTTCTTGACCAGGCCGACGTCGAAGCGCAGCAACGACCGGTTGGCCTGACCGCTGGCGGGCGTGCCGACCTTCAAGTCGACCGACCCGCCCTGCGGGGTGTTGGCGATGTTGGACTGCACAAACGTGTCACCCAGCGCGCCCAACGCCGGAGACGGGTCGATCGTCACCGGGAACACCGTCGCCGGGTCGGTCAGGAACCCCGCCTGCGGCGTCAGCACCACCTCGGAGCGACCGCCCTGGCCCTCGACGGTCAGGCCGACCGGCGCCAGCCGCTCAGGCTCACCGGACTGCGGGTTGATCCGGGCGTCCCACATCAACGGCGCCGACGCCTGGGTCACCAGCGCGCCCTTGGGGTCGTGCAGCCGCAACGTGCCCGCGGCGTCAGCGGTCAGGGTCCCGCCCTTCACCGCGACCGGCAGGCGCACCGAACCGAGCCCGGCCAGCACGGCCGGGTCGGTCGGGCGCTGCCGCACGACCAGCTTCTGCGAGAAGCCCTTGCGGGTCGCGGTCAGCACCAGGTCCACCCCGGCCAGCACGTCCGGGTAGGTCGCGGTGTCGCCCTGGAGCACCGGCTTGGGCAGCGCCTTGGGCCAGCCGAGCTCGAGCGAGTGCTCGCCGGCGCCGAGCTGGGCCATCGGACCGGCACCGCCGCCAGAGAACCGACGCTCACCCGGCACCGCCTTGGGCCGGACCCCGTCAGCAGTCGCGCTCAGAGTGGTGTCGACCGGCACCCAGGCCGTCCCCTGTCGCACCCGCAACGGACCGGCCGCCGACTCGACCTGCCACCGGCCGTCCGGCAGCGCGAACGTCACGCTCGTCTCGGTCGTCGCCCCGGCGAGCTCCACCCGGCGGCCGGTCCGCGCCGCCTCCGCCTGCGCCCGCGCCAGCTCGTCCGGCTCCCCCCTGGGTGAGGTGTACTCCGGTGGCGTGGCCTGCGCCGCCACCCGCGCCTGCTCAGTCGGATTGGCAGTGCTCACCGTCGGCTCAGCCGCCGCAGGCGCCGGCGCAGGGGCGGCCGGCACAGGAGCCGCCGACGCGGCCGGCGCGAAAGTCACCGCCGTCGTCGTCGCCAACACCGAAACAGCGCTCAGCAGCACAGAAAGAACCGGAGAACGACGCGCCACAAGGACCCCCACCACAGCCCGTGCGCGCCGGCGAATGCCGCGCCCCCCAGGAATAACGCCGGACCATAGGGGCATCCCGCCCATATTACCAAGTGGCAGTTTTACGGCGCTTCCGGCCTAAACCAGGACATCACGCCCCTGGATCCCGAGAAACTTCACCTCCCGTTAGCCACAATGATCCGCCTACTGAATGGCCAGCGCAGCCGGCATCGTGGTCGCCTCAAGTTGCCCTGGCAATCACTTTCAGCTGGACTTGACCCCTCTGGGTCGACACCGACAGCGTGGGCTTCACGGCCCGTGATGAGGAGTCCGAAGTGGAAGCAGGGCAGCGGCGGAAGCTCACCCGCTCAGGGGCGTCATGCGGGCACATGATCACCAGCCACCAGCCGTCCCACTTCCAAGGAAGTGAGACGGTCCCCCGTGAGACGTCTTGGACCCCGCCGCCACCGCAAAGCGTGACGTCTCACAAGTGGGTCCGAAGCTCGGCGTGTTCGTCCTGTCATCATGCCGACATCTGCGACAAACTTCGGTGTGGCCGTCGTCGGGTATGCGCGTGTCAGCACCGATCATCAGCTCCTCGACCAGCAGCGGGACGCACTGAGCGCTGTGGGGTGTGAACGGGTCTTCACCGACCAGATGTCCGGGGTCCGCGAGGACCGTCCCGGTCTGGTGGCGCTGCTGGACTACGTCCGCGACGGCGACGTGGTCGTGGTCGTCGCCCTGGACCGGCTGGGCCGGTCTCTGTCCGGGGTGATCCGCACGATCGAGACCCTCACCGAGGCCGGCGTGCTCCTGCGGTCGTTGCGAGAGGGCATCGACTACTCCACTGCGACGGGCCGGATGCTCGCCGGGATCTTCGCCGCCCTGGCCGCCTACGAGCGCGAGCTGATGCACGAGCGCGCCGCCGCGGCCCGAGCGGCCGCCCGGGCCCGCGGGAAGCACAGCGGCCGCCCGGCGAAGCTCACCCAGGCGCAGGTCCGGCAGGTCCGGGCACTGCGGGCCGGCGGTGAGTCGATCTCCGAGCTCGTCGACGGCTTCGGGGTCTCCCGGGCCACGATCTACCGAGCCCTGCGCGAGGACACCCAGGCCCAGGCAAGCTGACCCGTCACTCAGTGCAGGTCACCCTGCGGTTCCGGGTCGCCGAGCTCGATGAGTAGGGCTTGCAGGCGACTCCGGGGGTGACCGTGTCGACAACGTCCGACAGGCTCGCCACTCACCCGGTGTCAACCGCAGCGACACCGGCACCGTCGCCAACCCACTGCGCTACACCGGCGGCTACCTCGACACAGCCACCGGCATGTACAAGCTCGGCATCCGCTACTACGACCCCACCCTCGGCCGATTCACCCAACCCGACCCGACCGGACAAGACCCCCACTACACCTACGCCGGCGACAACCCGGTCAACTTCACCGACCCGTCTGGCGCCTCCTGGTACGACCCGCGGGATTGGACTGGGAAAGTTTGGGGTCGGGTGGGCCTCGGTGCCGGATGCGCCGCCGGGTTCACCGTGGCTGTAGCGGCGGCAGGGCCCACTCTCGGTACCTCGCTTGTTGGCGCCGGCGTCTTTTGTACTCTGGCAGCCGGGTTCACGGCGGCCTCGGAGATGGCAGACTAGGAATGGCCCGCGCCGATGTGCAACCAGTATCGAGGTGTCTCATGATTCGAGCACACGCTATATCTCGTCATCCAGGGGAAGACAACGTCATTTGTCCGCCCTGCTGCTTTCGCCTCAGGGAACGGGTGTACGGCAAACAGGCACAGGTCGCGACTTGAAGACGCAGCCGTTGACGCGTGTAGCGCTTATATTGGCTACAGTATTCCTCCTCGCTGCAATAATTGCCATGCTTCTCAACCCGAGTGTCTGGCGCTTCGGACCGATTGTTATTGCACTTGGGCTGATTGCCTGGGCAATATCTGTCGCGAAGGCCCAAGGGCGCACTCAGAAGCGATGAACGCTGGGTTGCATGGCACCGTGAGGACTCCCGCTCGCTGAAGGCTCTCGCCATCAAGCGTGGCCAGGCACCTACGCAGGCAACACGCCGTGTACGCAAACGGATATCACGGGAGCCAGCACCCGGTGCGCCTTCGCCGGCGCCTTGGGCGCTGCGGGCGGAGCACTCGTCGGTGGAGGCCTCGGCTTCGCTGTCGGAGGCCCTGTTGGCGCCGGCATCGGAGTAGCCGCTGGCGGTGCCATAGCCGGCGGCTTCACCAAGGGTGCCTGCGACAGCAAGAGGAAGACATCAGGCGGACGCGCCCGAGATGGTCTCCAGGGCGCACTCGAAGATGGAATCGTCGGCCTCAGCGTCGGCGTCGCTGGCAGTATTATTGGGTCATTATCATCCAGCTGACGTTGGGGAACCCTTGCGGTGCCGCGCCACGCCCCGATTCTCAGGACCCGCTAGTAGGAGGTGCCCTGTTATGGCTGATCCAAGGTTGGGTGCGGTGACGCTACGCCGCGGGAACGATAGTGGTGGCATGCTTCGGTCCATACGTGTCCTCGCCAATGGCCAGAAGGTCGCGGCCCTTAAGCCGAACACACAGCAGACGCTCCAGCTTTCACTCGGCGAGCATGTGTTCACGGCAAAGATGGATTGGATTTCTTCAGTCCCGCTCGTTGTCGAAGTGACTGCAGATGGCCCGGCGATAGTGGAGGTCGCGCTGCCATTCAAGGCCGTGTTTGCGTCCTTCGTACGCCCTCGGGAAGCCATAGAGATCCACTTGGCGTAGCCCAAGGACCAGCTCACCAGACCTCACCACCATGCATGGTGACCCTGCTAGTTGAACGCTGGGCAGCGGACCGCTGCGCTGCGATCAGAGAACCCGTGCGGCGTCCCGTCACGGAGACCGTTCAGTGAGCGGGAGTCAGTGCCTTGCAGTCCCCTACGTTGTCCGACCGAACGACCCCGTCTGAGGATCGTTCCCTGGCCGCAGGCCGGTCGCACGCCACGTAGCGCTACGAAACCGCGCCATCTACTGCTGAAGGTCACACGCCGTCCCGCCGGCCCCTGCTCGTCTCAGAAACGAACGTTTCCGGGACGCCTGGTGCAGCGTCCCCACTCGACATGCGCGGGTCTCACTGGCACCTCCCTCGGCACGGTGCCTCGGAAAGGCCCTCGCCGCCGTCGCGCGACCCGACCAAGCGCCTAGCCAGCTGCGTCTCATACGTACAAGGCGCTTATGAGTCCGTCTACGCGGCGGGCTCAAGCCGTGATCTTCATGCGCTGGACCGCAGGACTACTACATAGGGTAGACCGATCGGCTAAAAGCGCACGATGCTGCTCGCATGCCCCCTCGTCGCCGAGCCTCCCGAGACCCAGGGGACTACGTCGACCTAGGGATCAACGCGATCTGGGAGCTCCTTGAGGCTGAGCATGCAGTGGTCATGCCGGAGATCGAAGCCAAGATCAGTGAGCAGACATACGGCAGCAGCCCTCTCCCGATCGACCCGCACCACCTGACCACTGCACGCAAGCAGCTCGTCACGGACCAGGTCGTGGCGCCGGACACCCGCATCACCCGCGGGGGACGGCCGGTCACAGTTCTCGTCCCAGCCGACACCCAGGGGCGCAGCCGCAAGATCGAGGACGCGGCGAAACGTAAACGGCTGCTCCACACGCGCTACCTCACCCTCGCGATGGGCAACGCCAGTCAGCCGGCCCTTCTGGGCACGGGAGGTGAGGCGGTCGTGCACGCCACACTTCGCGCGGCCGCTCCGCACGGCTACCACCTACTCAACCCGTCCGGTGGGGAGGTCCGCACGCTCCTCGGCGGACCAGTCGTTGGCGGTTCCCTGGACAACGCTGCGGTCCTGACGGTTCTTGAACCCAGCACCCTGCAGTCGTCCTCGTTCTTGGTCCTGGTGGAGGTCAAGAACGTCCGCAGCTTCCTGTATCCCCAAGCCTTAGAAGTCCATCAGGTGCTCTACAAGGCCGCCGAGGTGGCTGCGGCGCACCCAGATCTACGCGTCATTCCAGTGCTGGTCTGCCGCCGGGCACACTTCACGCTCTTCACAATGGCTAAGCAGCTGGGCCTGTTCGTGGTGGAGATGAAGATCCAACCGATCCTGCCGAGCAAGCAGCTCGACCTCGCCCGCATCGATGAGATCCGCAATGAGCTTGGCTACCTCGATCTGGTGGTCAAGGACGACGCACTGACTTGGATGGTCGACCGCCTCGTGACAGTCCTCCCGCGCGAGGCGGCCACCTTTGCCGCGGCGTGGACCGCGGTAGCGGCGACGATGCTCCAGTACTCGAAATCACTCAGGACCAACCTTCTGACCGGCCGCGACCGGGGGCAACTCATGGACGCGATGCGCACGATGGTTGGTGCAGAGCTGGGCGAGCGGGTGCACTGGTAGCCCGTTGGCAGCCAGATCACTAAGCTGCTGCCGCACCGATCGGAACCCCCGAGGGTCTGCGCGTGCCGGCACTACAGCCCGAGTCCGAGCCGGGTGCGGAGCTCGCGGGCCCAGTCGGTCGCCTCGTCGAGCGTGTCCAAGTGCCACGTTGCCTCGTCGACAGCGACCGCGGATGCCAGCGTGCGCATGACCATCTGCTGGCGGTAGTCCGGCAGCGGGTTGTGCTTGTCCTCCAGGCAGTTGATGAGGTTGCTCACGGCGTTGCGGGCCGCGACGACGTCGCCGTAAGGGACGATCAGCGGTTCGGCCGGGTCGCAGGCCTCGATCGGGCGGTCCAGCCGGTCCGGGTGGTCCGTCACGCGCCCTCCAACCGCTCGAGCGGTGATCGGCCGTCACCCGGCAGCGGGGTGGCCTCCATCGCCTCTGACAACAGCTCCTGCGCGATGCCGGAGCACGGCCGTCCCTGCGCGGCCTCGTCGGTGGGCCAGTTCTCGACATCGACCCGAACGATCACCGGAACTCGCAAGCCGGGCCGTAGCAGAAAAGCGTTCTGAAGGTTGCCGCTCAGGGCTTGCCCGTAGCCCGTCCAGTCCGCGGCGCGTTGCTGCTCCAGGCGGTCCTCGAGCTCGCCGACCGTCTCGGCCTGCCGCTCCTGCTCCTCGGTGGCCGGCTCGAGGTCGTGCGCGGCCTCGGCCGTGGTGGCGGTGGGGATGCCGATCGCGTCGTATCGCCGGACGAGCTCGGCCTGGGCATCGTCGTAGGCCTTCCACACTCCGAGGTCGACCATCAGCTCGCCGACGAAGGCCTCGACCACGACGGGTTCCGTCCGGTGCTCGAGCAGCTGTTGCTCGTCGTGCCCGACGGTGGAGGTCAGCAGGTTGCGGACACCGTCGGCTTCCCACGAGCCGGGCCGTCCAGCCAGTGCCGTCTCGATGCCTCCGAGGTTCGCGGCGGCGCCGGCCAGGGCGAGGGTGACGAACTCGGCCCAGTCCCCCGTCTCCCGGCGGTCGCTCTTGACCCAGACGGGGCGGTCGGCGGCCTCGCTAGCGGCCGCGTCCTGCTCGAGCACGGGTCGGGTGAGCCGCCCGGCCTCGGTCAGGACCCGCACGGCGTCAGCGAGGACCTCGTCGTAGGGCCGGCTCGGCGGCGGTGCGCCTGCGGTGTCGGGCTGCTGCTCGGGGGTGGTCATGCTGCGTCGTCCTGGGGAGCGTTGGGGCTGACGGTAGAGCCCGCCGCTGACAGCGGCGGGGTGCTGTGGTGCTGGCAGGTCGCCAGGGTCAGCCGGGCCGGTTGAGCGCGTCGACGTCGACGACGCAGGACAGGCACACCGCACGACCGGCCGCGGCGGGGACCAGCTGGTGCGCTCCCGCGGCTGTGATCGTGGCTGGCCGGGTCTGGGTGGGCCGATGCCCCGCCCAGACCCATGGTCGCTACCCAGCCCGAGCAGCAGGACCTGGCCGTCGCAGTGCACGACGCCGGTGTCGAGCAGGGTCCGCACGAAGGCGGAGGCGCCGGCGGGCTGGTCGTGCTCGACGAGTCGACCGTCCCGGCCGCGGACGCCGAGCCGGCACAGCAGCATGGACCCCGTCGGCTTCCCGTCGGTCGCCCCTGCCGGCGTCTCCGACCAGTTCGATGCGCCAACCGTCGGGGTCGCGGGCGACGTCACGAGCCCACGCTGGCTCGAGGTGAGTCAGTCCCAGCCGCTCCTCCGCCCGAGTCTGCTCGGGATCACCGACCATGGTCAGGGCGGCCGCGTGCAGGGTCCGCAAAGAGGGCCTCGCCGTCCGTGTGAGGTCGCCGGCCCGACTCGGCTTCCTGGCTGTCGTCCGGAGGCTGCACCCACTGCGGTTCTTCCGTCGGCGCCGGAGGCATGGGCGGAGTGCCGTCGGCCGGGGTGCCGTGGACTTGCCGGTAGCCACCGTTGTCGGGGTCGTTCAGGGCGTTGAAGACGGCGTAGGCGACCTCCTTGGTGCCCTTTACCGAGAAGACCCCTGTGGCGGTGTAGTTGCCGGCGATCCCGACCCACTGCTGACCCTTGGCCCAGTCGACCTGTTGCAGGCCGGCGAGGAGACGTGCCTGCCGCGCAGTTCGCTCGGGCGGCTCGCAGCCGAGCAGTTGCTGCCCCATGGCGCCTACGGCGGCGAGGACTGGACCGCTTCCCGCGAGGTAGCCGTCGCGGTCGGCGATCTGTTCCTCGAACAGGCGGAAGTAGTCGCCGATCCACGAGGTCGCGACGGCGGTCAGCTCGCGGAGGTCGATGTCGTTGATCGGGGCCGGCCGGGCGCCGTATTGCACGCCGCTGATGCCCTTGGCGACGTTGACGACCATCTGCCTCAGCCCCTGCAGCGTGACGATCTTGGGGCTCTTGCGTGAGAGCTGTCTGGCCATCTTGTCGACCCGACCGGCCAGGACGTCGATGTTGGCCTCGATGTCGCTGACGACTTGCATCACGGGGTCTTGGGTGTCCATCGCCAGGCCGAGGCTGGTGTTGGGCCGCACCGCCAGCAGGTTCAGGTCGTGGAAGTACTGCCGGGCGGTCCCGGTCGGGATGCCGTGGTGTACGACGGTGCCGAGGGCGAAACCGCGGTGCTTGCTGCGGGTGTTGCTGTCGACTGTGGTCGCCCTCCCCAGGGCGTGGTGCGAGGCCAGTTGGGTCTCACCGTCGATGGCCAGTAGGTGCTCCCCGTTGGGGACGAGCGCGTAGGTGGTGGCACCTACGGTGACGATGTCCAACTGCTCGATCGACCACAGGTGCATCGGGGGCAGCACGCCGGGGATCTCGCCTCGCACGAGCTGTTCGATGTAGCGGGTGTAGCGGGGGACATTCGACTTCTTGTTGCCGGCCATGGCGCGCTGTATGAGCTCGTGGATGGCGCGTTCGTCCTCGATGGCGGGGTCGTCGTTGCCACGTTTGCTCCCCGGCTGCAGGACGTCGGGGTCGCGGGTGATGGTGCGTAGCTGCTGGAAGCTCGTCGAGGCCAGGAAGCACGTGTCGTTGAGCCGGATGCCCTTGACGTAGGCGCCGGCCGACAGGTCCAGCTCTTCGGTGGTGACGGTCATGGGGGTACTCCTTCGGCATCGCGTCGGTCTACTCGGGGCCGTTCGAGGGCCCGCCAGCGGGGCGGACCCTCGAACGGCAAGGGCTAGGCGGCGGACGCCTGGTCGGTCACGGCCAGGGCGGAGATGGCCTCGGCGAGCAGCCGCTGGACGGTGTGGTGCAGTCCGGCGCAGTCGAGGTCGATCTTCTCGGCGCCCTTGCGGATGCTGCCGGCGGTCTTCTGGACCTCGGTGAGCTTCTGCAGGCATCCGGTGGCCTCGGTGAGCTTCTCCTCCGCGGTGCGGACGTGCTCGCCCCCGCTGCGGGTGAGCGCGAGGGTCGCCTGGGTGCGCAGGAGCTGCACGACGACCTTGAGCAGCGCCGGGTCGTCGGTGCACGGGTCGAACGCCAGGACCATGCGCCGGGGGCCGTAGGTGCGGAGCCGTTCACCGCCGGTGCTCTGCTCGACGGTGCGGACCAGGCCGAGGCTGGCCTGGGCGTCACGGTTGCGTTCCGCCTCGTCGAGGTAGTCCGTCCAGCCGCGTCGGGTGGTGTCGGAGTCGGTCATCTCGATGACGACCCGGGCGGTCTGGGTGCCGACACCGGTCGGGACGACGAGGACGCCGTCGCCCTTGCGGCATCGGGCCAGACGGCCGGTCTCGGCGGACGTGTCCAGGTACTCGTCGCCGTGGTGGGCGGCGAGTACCTGCAGGTGCTGGTGGGCACCGTCGGCGAACGTTCCCCCCTTGATCGGGCTGACCTTGATGACCGCGGTGGTCGCCGAGGCCGAGGCGGTCGCGGTGGTGACCAGCAGCGCGAGCTTCTCGAGGCGCTCCTCGATCTCCTTCTGACCCTTGTCGAGGTGCCCGGTCAGCGCGGACTGCTGCTCACCGATCTGCTTGGTGAAGACTGCGAGGGGTGAGCTGGGGTCTCGCGGGTCGAGTTGCTTGGCGGCCTTGCTGAACAGCTCGTCGGTGCGCTTGCCGACCCGGTCGTCCAGTTCGGTCGTGAACTTGCCGAGCAGCCCGTCGAGCTGGGTCCTCAGCAGTGGGTGGTCGCCGCCGACCAGCCGCTGGATCTCCTCGACGAGGCTGCGCCGGCTGCCGTCGACGTGTTCGACCAGGGACTCGCGAGTGGCCTTGCCGGCGGCCAGCAGCGCCTGCTGCGCCTCCCCTGCCGCCTTCTTCATCGCTGCGCTGGCCTGTTCGGTGGCGGTGGCCGTGGCGGCCGCGGCGTCCTGGGAGGCCTTGTTCGCGCGTTCCCCGACCTGGCTGATGAGGTGGTCCAGGTGGTGTGCTTCCTGGGTCCCCCCGGCCCCGCGGATCGCCGAGGCGCCCGCGGTCAGCGCCAACTGCACGAACGGCGCGAGGTCGACGCCGTCGAGGGCGTCGTCGTCGCAGGGACCGCCCCGGCGACCGGTGCTCCAGTGCCGCAGCTCGGTCATGACGGCGGGGTCCTGGATCTGCAGGCGTCTGATGCACAGCGCCTGGGTCTGCGGGTCGTAGTAGGCGGACGGGGTGGGCGGGTCGTGCTGAGCGTCGCCGTTCACGGCGGGCTCCCTTCCGTGCGGGTGCACGAACGGGCCTCGGCGACGCGTAGACTCGCGGTGTCGATGCACGGGCCGTACGCCGCCGAGGCGGTGGATGGTCGACCTGGCCGGTTCGAGTTGCCACTCGAGCCGGCCTGTCGCCGTTCTGGACACGCTAAGTGAACCACACCAGGAAGCTTCCTGGTGCTGTCGAGCGCAGTCAGGCGCGTTCCGCAGCGTGTCGAGCACAACTGAGGAAACCCCTCAGGTGTCAACGAGAGGTTGTCGGTCGAACGGCTGCTCCCGACCGCAGGTACTCCCCTACTCGGGCAGCTGCCTCGGCGGCTGGTTCGTGCTCCCAGACCCTCAGGACGTGCCATCCGGCGACGGTGAGCTTGGCGTCGGTGTCCCGATCTCGGTCGTGGTTGGCCTGCAGCTTCGCGGCCCAGTAGCCGGCGTTGGCCCGAGCGGTCGTGCCGTGTTCGGGGCATCCGTGCCAGAAACAGCCGTCGACGAGCACGACGAGCTTGGCCTTGGAGAACACGATGTCCATGCGCCGGCGGGGTAGCTCAGGCAGTCGGACCTCGACGCGGTAGCGCAGACCACGTCGGTGCAGCTCACGCCGCAGGGCCAGTTCCGGTGAGGTGTCCCGTCGCCTGGTCGCTTGCATCCTGCGCCGTACACCCGGCGTGGAGGCCGGTGGTGGGCCGGTCCCGGAGCGTTCGATGGTCATGGTTGTCCGGCCCGGTCCAGGTCAGATGTGGCCGAAGGTGACGGCGTACCGCTGGACGATGCGACGGACCATGCCCTCGTAGGTGTCGACGTCGTGCGCTTGCGGCGCGGGCGGGTCGGTCACCACTCCGACGGGGCTGCCGTCGTTGCGCATCGACACGACCATGGCTCCGAACGCGTCGAAGCCGTTGGTGCCCGGAGCGTTGCGACGGTCGATCTCCCGCAGTTTCGAGATGGTCCGGGTCACGGCGTGGGCGGGGTGGGTGTTGACGGTGGCGTTGCGCTCGCGGAGGTCGTACTTGTTCATGTCCGCGCTGAGGAACGTCGGCGAGGCGTTGATCATCGCGAAGCCGACGGCGATGGCTTCTTGGGTGTCGCCGTGCACGGTCGAGTAGCTGGAGCTGAGCTCGTCGAACAGTCGGGGCAGCGCCTTGATGTGCGCGGTCATGCACGCCTTCGCCTCGAGGGCGATCAGGACGTTTCCGGCTGGGCCCTCCACGAGCGGGGCGAGGTGGGGCAGTCGTGCCCACTGCTCAGGGGTCAGCCGCAGTCCCCAGCGCAGCGCCAGGTCGTGCATCGTCGCTGGGGGTCGTGGGAGTTGCCCGGTACCCGGACGGCTGATGACGAGGTCGAGGTCCTTGGTGCGGTTGGTGCGGAAGTCGCGCATGGAGCGGTTGATCCCGAACGTGACCTTGTGAGCGGCGGCGTGGGCGGCGAGGAGTTCGCAGTGCTGCAGCAGGTCGAAAAGGATTGCCCAGCAGGCGACCTTGGAGTGCCGGTCGGAGCGGGAGTGGTACTGCCACAGGTTGCCGTGCTTGTCGGGTACGGCCGGTTGGGAGAGGGTCCGCGCGATGATGTCGGGGCCGTCCACGTCTCTCCTCGCCGTGCTGCTCGGGGGCTGCAGGCTAGGCGGCCCGGACCTGTTCTTGCTGCCGCATGTGGTCCAGGTGCGTGCGGACGTCGTCCAGGAAGCCGTCGACGAAGCGCAGATTGCCGGCCTCGGCGCGCTGCAGGAACCCGGCGGTCGCGCGTCGCGACAGCGCCTTGGGGTCGGTGAGGTACTCCTCCAGGTGCCGGTAGGGCTGGGCGACCGGCCAGGTCGAGACGTCGGCGCGGTACGCCACTCCACCACTCCCCCACGCCGCGGTGGGCCAGGCGTCCCCGGGCTGCAGGCCTCGGTTCTGCCGTCCGTCGTACTCGCCGGGCTCGCGGAGTCGCCGGCCGACCCAGGCGGCCATCGGTACCGGGACGGCGTTGCCGACGAGCTTCCATCGGTGACCGACTCGTGTCCCGGCCCGGTCGACGGAGGCGGCGGTCCAGCCGGCGTCGAAGCCTTGTAGCCGTTCGACGTCGGCCAGGCCTGGGATGACGATGCCCATGCCGAGCTCGTGACCGGCTCGGCGGCGGACGGCTGGGGCGCTGACGATGCCCACGGTGCTGCCGCCTTTCAGGGTCGGGACGGCGTCGACGGCCCATCCGAGCCCGCGTACGCCTTCGGTCCAGTAGAAGCCGCAGTCGTGCAGTGCGGCGTCCTCGAGCCCGGGCATGTCGGGCGCGGCGTCGTCGGCGAACAGGACCGTTCGCGGGTCCTCGGTCCGTGAGGCGAGCAGCATGACCCTGAGCCGCCTTTGGGGGAGCCCGAACGCTCGGGCGTCGACGACCCGGTAGGCCCACTTGTAGCCGAGTTCGTCGAGCCGTTCGGTGAGGTGCCGCATCGCTCGGCCCCGGTCGAGCTGCAGCATGAACGGGACGTTCTCGAGCAGCAGCCACCGTGGTCCGCCCTGCTTGCGGCGGACCAGGTGCAGGGCCTTGTCGACCAGTCCGGAGCGAGCTCCTCCGATGCCTGCGGTGCGGCCGGCCTGTGACAGGTCCTGGCAGGGGAAGCCGCCGGCGACGATGTCCACGACGGGCAGGGACCGCAGCGCGCCGATGTCGGCGCGCAGGTCGACGTCGGGCATGCGGTCGGTCAGCACCGCTTGGGCTCCGGGGTCGATCTCGCACAGCAGCTCGGTGTGGTGTCCCGACAAGGCCAGACCCTGTTCGATACCGCCGATCCCGGCGAACAGCCCTACGACAGTGCTGCCTTGCGTCACGCCACTTCCTCGCTGCTCAGGGTGGCCGCGCACCGCTCACCTGTGGGGGTCACCCTAGGGTTGTGGTGGCGCTGTTCGGGGAGGCGCGCTGGCTCCTGCTGGTCTGTCGTTGTGCCCCTGCGCGGACCAGTTCGCCTGTCCTGCAAGGACGGCTCCCTACGGTTCATGTGTGCCGCGGGTGAAGGTGTGGAGCACCTGCTGGACGAGCTCGAACAGCGCCTGCGGGGAGCCGTCGGCGGTGCTGTCGAAGGCCAGGCACTCCCCGTCGGTGTTGGCCTGGTCCGGCGGGTACAGCCCGACGCCCCAGCCTTGGTGCTCGTCGCGGTCCCAGGCGAGGGAGTCCTCGGCGTCGGTGATCAGCACGGTGTACCCGCCGTCCAGCACGGCCTCGAGGGCGGCGTTCATGCCGCCGGTCTGCGTGAAGCTCGCTCGCAGGCCCCTGGCCGCGAGGTGGTCCAGGACGTCCTGGTAGGACGCTGCACCGATCGTCATGGTCGTGTCGTAGCCGAGCATCGCGGTCATCGTCCCACCTTCGCGTCGGGTGGGAAGGACGCGTCGAACCAGTCGATGAACCTCAGGGTGCTCCCCCACTGTCTGGTGATTCGCTCGTGCACCGCTCGCTGGTCGTGGCCGGGAGCGAAGACACGGTGCCCGGCGACGGGGGCCCCGCAGCCGCAGGCGCAGGACCGTGCCCCGCCCGAAGGGCCCTCGAGGTAGGTGACGGGATTTCGGTGTGCGTCGACGGCGGATCTGAGGAGCGCATCGTGAACTGGGTCCCCGGGGCCGAGGACCCGACCGACAACAGCGCTCTTGTTCCGGCTGTCGACCGCCTTGGCGACGACCGTCTCCACATGGTCGACCTCGACGACGACCCGGACGGTCCCGTCGAACGAGTACGTGGCGTAAGACTCTCGATTGGCGCGTGGCCCGAGGAGCCAGATGCCGCGGTTCTGGTCGTGGACCTGTTGGGCGCTCAGGCCCGGCTCGTACCCGACCCAGCTGCGGCCCATGTCGTCCTCGGCCGGCAGCACTTCGCGTACCGGTCCGAGCTTGAAGTTGATCGTCATCCCACTGTCCTCCGATAGTTGAAGCCCTTGGGCTTGAGCGTCAACGTACTTCAAGTGGTAGCTAACGGTCAAGCCCTTAGGGGAAGTTTATTGGCGCCTGCTGGGCGTCCTCGTGGCTGGAGGCGTGGCCGTGACCGTGAAGGTCTCCCCCGCGCCTTGAGCCGGGTTCCGCAGGCTTGGCAGGTGCAGTCGTGCCATGGGTTGCAGTCCCCTCATGCTCGGCACGGGCGGCGACTTCGTCATTACGTTTCGTATTGCGTATTTCATTGCTGCCGCGTACGGTGACGCTATGACGACTCCTCGTGCGGCGACGGTGAAGACGTGCGGTTATCCCGGCTGTGATCGCGAGACGGCGCCGCCGGAGCCCGGTGCCGGCCGGCCGCCGGAGTACTGCGACGACCAGCAGCACAACCGGGCGGCGGCGTGGCGGGAACGGCGTCGGCAGGGAGCCTCGTCGACGAGCTCCGTCGACGAGGCGCGTCCGGTGGATGCGGCCAGGCAGCGTGCCACCGAGATCCGGGGCCAGGTCACGGGCATGGCCGAACTGCTAGGCCAGCAGCTCGGGACCTTCCTGGAGGAGTTGCGCACTCTGGCGGACCCTGAGGCTGCTGAGGCGCAGATCGAGGCCGTCACGAGCGAGGCCGCTGAGCGTGTCGCCGTCGCGGCCGCGGCTGCTATCCGGGCCGAGCAGGCGCAACGCGCCGCCGAGCGGCTGCAAGCCGAGGCCGACGCGGCGGCTGCTGAGGCGACGGCCTTGGCTGAGGACCTCCAGGAGTCCCTCGAGCAGCAGCGGGCGCTGATGGCTGAGCGCGAGCAGCTTCACGCTGCCGCGGTCGGCGACCTCAAGGAGGGCCTGCGCGTCGCCGGCGACGAGCAGGCTCGGCTGCAACTTCAGCTCGAGCAGGTTCGGCAGGACCTGGCCGTGAATGTCGGCAGGCTGAGCGAGACAGAGCGTGAGCGCGACGATGCCGCCGCGCGAGCGGACAAAGCGGCCGCTGGTCGGGCAGACGCGGAACGGCAGGCCAGTGCCGCCGCGGAGCGGGCCAGCGCGGCCGTCGCCCGTACCGAGACCGCAGAGGCCACGATCATGGGCTTGCGTGCGGAACTGCAGGCGGCGAGCCAGCAACGCGAGCAGTTGCTGGCTCAGCACAGCGACTTGCGGGCTTCCCTGGCGACATCGGCCGCCGAACTGGCCGCTGCCCGCGCAGACGTGGAGCGCGAACAAGCTTTCGCCGGGCAACGTGTGGAAGACGTTCGTTCAGTCGCCGACGAGCAGATCACCGCGCTGCGGACCGAGCTGCAAGAGGCGCGTGCTGAGGCGCAACTCCAACGAACCCGCGCCGATGTCGCCGAGCGTCAGCTGCCCAGCGCTCCGAACACCGCGAAGCCTGGTCGGCGCCGCGCGGCACAGGCCGAGGCCCCCGACAGCTGAAACGACCGGTCGCGGGGGGGGGCTTCCTACGGTCCAGTCGCCGCCGTCGACCTTGGGTCCAGCAGTTCGCGGGCTTTGGTCGCTGCTGCCGCGAAGGAACACGGCCAGGACCGGGCTTCGGCCAGCGGCTCGCCCATCGGGGGTCCACTCCCCCGGCCGGTCCCCGCTCTCCAAAGGCCCGGTTCGTTTGAACGGCTTAGACCGCCGGGGTGATGTCTAGTCCGACTGGTCCGACGTGGGCTCGAAGTAGCGCGACGACGACGGCGTTGCGGGATGGCGCGTCCAGGAGGGTGACCTGCTGATCCAGCCAGGCCAGCTGGTGGCCGTCGAGGCGCATCTGTCGCTGTACGGCCGGCTCGGTCTTGGGTCTTGTTTGCCTGCGGGGCATTGCGCCGTCCTGGACAACGTTCTGCGGGGCGGTAAAGGCGCCGGCGATCGTGTTCAGGTGGGCGGCGGCAGCTTCGGTCAGTAGGTCGGCGTAGGTGAGTTCTCTGGATCTGGCGGTGCGGCGGAGCCGGTCGAGTAGATCGGGTGGGAGGTAGAAGGCGACGTTGCGGACACGGTTGAGGTCCTCGCTGGTGGTGGCCGTGCGGTGGGCGCGTTCTCGTGGTCGCGTCACAGCCCGTTGTGCAGGCCGATCTTGCGTGCCGTTGGCTGCCGCGGTGCCTTCTGTTGTTGCTGGCTCGCGGTTGATGTCTCGCGCGCTGGCGGGCGGTGTGACTGGGATGGCGCGGACCGGGAGTAGTCCTGCGAGGGCGCTGGATCGGTCCGGGTTTGTCGTGTTGTCCTGCGGTGTTCCGGGGGCGAAGGTTGCGGCGAGCGAGCTGCGCGCTACCCGGTTCATGCCGGCACCTGTGCCTTCTCGAGGTCACCGATGCGGCTGAGGATCTCGGCGGCGAGTGCCGCGTAGTCGGACGCCAGGCCGGAGGCGTCTCGTACGAGCAGGTCGTCGCTGGGTCGCGTTCTTGCGCGTAGGGCTGCCAGCCGGTTCTTGGCTGCCTTGGCTGCGGCTGGCTCGAGTTCGTGGATGAGCAGTCCTTGACGGCGTGCTTCCACAGCGGCGCTCTCCAGGTGCCGGATCTGGCTGGTGAAGACCGGCGCCACTCCCCCAAGCAGCTCGTTGATGCTTTGGCGGGTGCTGTCGATCAGCCTTTTGCTGCGCGCGTTGACACCGAACAGGGCGACGCCGAGCAGCTGCAGGTCGGGGTTGCGCTGGCGGGCAGCGGTGAATCGCTGCGCGAGCAGCTCGAGCCCGTCGAGGCTGGCATCGTCGGTACGAGTGGGGATGACCAGGTAGGACCCGACCGCCAATGCCGCTTCGACGAGCGCTCGCTCCCCTGGTGGCGTGTCGATGAGGATGAGGTCGTACTGCGACGCTGCAGGCGCGAGTGCGTTGTGCAGGCCTTCGGCGAGGTCGGATCCTGAGCGTGCCGCTCGCAGTAACGCCCGGCCTGGCGCGTCGCCGATCGCTGGACCTCCCGGTACGACGTCGAGGTTCGGCCGGACTGTCTGCAGTACCGGGAGTTCAGCTCGGCCCTCGAGGGCGTCAAGGAGCTGCTCACCATCTGCCACGGGATAGCCAAGGTCTCGTGCCAGGTTGCCTTGCTGGTCGAGGTCGACCGCGAGGACCCGATGGCCGGCGGCGGCGGCGAGCCCCGCTGTGTTGGCCGTGAGAGATGTCTTGCCGACCCCTCCCTTGCCCTGACCGATCACCACGACGCGTGGAAGTCCCATGCCGAGAATCCTCTCGCTGCTCGCCATCGCCCACCTGCTTCGACACGCGGTATGGCACGGATTTCATCCCGCATGACCGAGTGCACCCCAGCGCACAAGTGCGCACGCGTGGACCACCAGCAGCAGCGCGCGCGCGGCGTGTCTTACGGCGGCACGCGTGGCTTGTGGCACGCTTTATGGCACGCGCTCGCGCCGTTCAGCGTCGGTCCACGTCATGGTTAGCGGGTAATGACTGTTCCGCCGAGGACAGTGAGGACGAGTTGCAGTGCGCTGTGGCGGTGGGGGCTCGGGGGTGGTTGCGCTTGGGTTGGTAGCCAACGCTGATGCTCGCGGCCGCGGTCGGGTTCAGCGGGGGCCGGGGGAGCGGTCCGCAGCTCGTCGAGCGTGACGGTGGGGTGGAGGCCGAGGCGCTCGCGCCAGGTGACACGTTCGGTGCGATAGCGCTGGACTTGGTGGTCGACGAGTTTGTCGGCGCCGGTCGCTCGGGCGACGGCGTCGGGGTGCGTGTCGCCGCGTGTCCAGCCGCTTCGGTCGTGGACGGCGAGGCCGTGGGCGGCGAGCTCGCGCAGGGCTTGCTTGGTGGTGCTGACGGCGATCAGTGCGGTGTTGGCGAGGTCCCAGGAACTTTGGGGGTGCTTGTCGAGTGCTTCGTAGACGAAAGCTGCTGCGACGCCGAGGGTTCGGAAGGCGGGGTGGAGGGCTTCGATGCGACCGGGTCGCCACGGGTCGGTGCGGGCACGCTCGGCGTAGCGGTCGGGGATGCGCAGTTGGTAGAGGTCGCCGGCTAATCCGCGGCCGGTGACGAGCCGGACGACGAGGCTGTCTGGTTCCTCGCGCAGCAGCTGCAGGACTTCTCCGACGGTGGTGCGGGACATCCCGGTGGCGATCGCGAGGCTGCGGACCCCGAAAGCGAGGTGGGTGCGTCCGGTCTTTTGGGCTGCTGCGCCGAGGGCTCGTAGGACTAGGCGCCGGCTGTGGCCTGACCGGTCGTTGTAGCGGTCTCGTTCAGCGAGCCGTACGGCGGTCCACCAGCTGCGGATCAGCTGGTAGCCGTCGACCGCAGGAATCGATCGAGCCTGCGGGTGCAGTGATGTGGCAGGCAGTGACGGGGGGGAGTACCCCCGGTGTGTTGTTGGCTCCCTAGTGTCCGAGTTCTGGCCATGACTGGTCTGTGCGTCTTGGGCGGGGTCGTTTGGTGTGCGGGCGTAGGTGAGTGCCTTGAGCCAGTCGCTGGCGAGGGCTTCCCGGCGGTGGCGGTGCTGGTAGCGGTCGTAGAAGCTCCACAGGCCGGGCCACTGGCCGCTGTGGAGCTGCTCGAGCAGGCCGGGGAAGGTCCAGCCGCTGGCGGCGGCGGCGGCCAGCACGGCCTGGCGCGCTTGGGAGGGCGTGGCGTACCGATCGGGGTCGTAGGCGCCGGTTGTGGCGATCGCGAGCGCATGCGGGCGCAGCGGCCGGGCGCCGCCGGGCCGGACGGGGCTGGCGGCGGCTGCGAGGCGTTCTTTGGGGCCGGCGGCGCCGGCGGCTTCGGCTGGCAGGGTCAGGTGCGGGTCCACCGACACCGGCCGCTGAGCCGTCATCTGCGGCCTGAGGGCCTCTGTGAGCGCCGACCACACCCTCGGGGAGTTGGGCCTCCCGGCGAGGGCCTGCGCGACGCTGAGCGGGCCGTCAAGGCGTTGCCAGCCGCCGGTCTTGTGCCGGGCGCCTGGCGGGCGGATGCACCCGTCGGTGAGGTTGACGCCGGGGGTGATGTCCAGCGAGGGCAGCAGCGCGGCTAACGCAAGCATGACCGCGCGCAGTTGGTCGTAGCCGACTGGCTGGGCGAGCGGGAGGTACAGGTGGCGGCCGCCGTTGGGGGAGTGGTCGGTGAACGCTCGGCCGCCGCAGCGTTCGACGAGGCTGCGGAGCCGGGCGAGGTCCTGGTCGACCTGGTGCTGGCCGCCGCGGCTGACGTCGAGGTCGGCGACGAGGCAGCGGGCGTCGCCCTGGGCGTCGTAGAGCCGGACGGCGGCGGGCTGGTTGGGCACCGCGGTCGTCAGGTCGCGTTCGCGGGAGCGGGGGTAGTTGCGGCCTCCGTCGCGGGACACCCGCATGCGGCCGGTGGTGCGGCCGCCGCCGGCGACCGCCCAGCTGAGGGCAGCCCACTGCGCGGCCGCGCAGGCAGCGGGGGACAGCTCCTGCCCGTTCGAGGCGACGAGGAGGAGGGCGTCGGCCGGTGCAGGGGAGCGCACCGGCGTGACCGTCACCGCCTCAGGCGGCGCAGGCCAGGCGCAGGGTTGAGGGACGGGTCACGCCGACACGCGTCGATTCTGGAGCAGAAGCGCGCGTAGGACGTGACCGCCTCAGGCGGCGGGGGTATGGTGACTCCTGTAGTGCTAGACGAAGCCCTGCACCCAGCCGAGCGGCCAAACTTGACTTGGGGTGTGGGGCTTCGTTGCGTCCGGACGTCGCCGATTGGCGGACCCGGTAGGTCGGTTACATGGCGAGGGAGAGCTCGCCGTCGGTCGTTGACGAACTGGCGCTGACCCATAGGGGGCGACCGGCAGCGTCTGTCGGCTCCTGGTGCAGAAGCGCCATGAGGTACTCGCTGTAAGTCAGCCCGGCCAAGCGCGCGCGGGCGGCCAGCAGGTCCTTCTCGGGCTGCGGCAGCTTGAGCGTCACCGTTTCCCGAGGGCCCTTCCAAGCGGGGTGATGTGCCATGGGGACATCTAAGAGGTGGACATGCCGCATGTGGGGGACTGGACCCGGCGTGTCGCATGCGGCTTTTCGGTGTTGCCGGATGCCCACGCCGAGGCGCGAGCGCGCTAGCTCGTCCTGGGCTTGTGGTTGTTGTGCCCGCGGCGGCGGATCCTGGGGTACTCTATAACCCTGGTTATAGAGGGGTTGAGTGAGCGTGACAGTCGAGACTGTGGAACGTCCGAGTGTGGATCCGCTTGTGGCGGTGAAGGCAGCTGCCGAACTGGCTGAATTGCGCCGGCTGCGGGCGGTGGCGGCGGCCGCTGCGGCGGGCCGGACGCAGGTCGACATCGCCGACAAGCTGGGGGTGTCACAGCCGGCGGTGCACAAGATGCTGGTGCGGGCGAGGCACACCCGGGAGTTGTTCGTGACGCAGCCGTGGGAGGTGGCGTTGCGCTACGCGGCCGGTGAGATCGACCGGGACACCATGTTGGCGACGTTCCTGGCCTGGCCGTGGACGGTCGACCAGGTACTGGACCTGAACGCCGACAACCCGCTGTCGGAGGCGTTCGTGCGCGGGTCCTGGAGCGATCTGGTCCGGGCCACCCGGCACGGCTATGTCACCCTCGAGGACTACCAGGTGATTTTTGAGCGGCCCGACGCGTGATCTTCGCTGAGGACGAGCTGCCGGCCAGGGTCGCCGGTGAGCTCGATTCCTTGGCCGGTCCGGCCGGGCCGTTGGCGGTGAACGGGCCGCGAGCGACGGTCGCGGTCGCGGTCGCGGCGAACTATCACCGCGGCACGCCCACGCCGGAGCGGGTGCGGTTTCGCGGTGAGGTGGTGGCCCGGTTCCTCGATCGGCAACGGTCGGTGCGTTGCGATGGCAAGGCCGCGCTGCTGACCGCAGGACCGCCTGGGGCAGGCAAGTCGAGCGCGCTGGACCGGCTGGGGCTCACCGACGACGGTTGGCGGCGCCTGGACGCGGACGTGCTGAAGACGTTCGTCGTCGAGGAGGCGGCCCGGTCGGGACGCTATGACGACTTGCTCACCCACCGCCTGGCTGACGGCCACCCGGTGATGCCGGCCGAGCTGGCCTCGCTTGCTCACGCCGAGTCGTTGTCGCTGCTCGATGAGATCCGCCGGGACTGCCTGGCCTTGGGCGAGAACGTGATCGTTGAAGGCACGCTGATCTGGCCTGCGGCGGGCGTGGAGCTCCTGGGTGAGCTGCTGCGGGCCGGCTACGAGGACGTGACGGTCGTCGATGTCGAGGTCACCGCCTCGACGGCGCACGAGCGTGCGAGGCAGCGGTGGTGGTCAGGTCGGTGTGACCGGGTCGGCTCTGGTTCTGGACTGGGGGGCCGGTTCGTCCCGTCCGCCGCGATCGACCGTGCCTACCCTTCAGCCAGTGTGCGCAGTGTGCGCGCGGTGAACGCCCGGGCGCTGTTCGACTCGGCCGCCGCTCGGGACTTGTCCGTCATGCGGCTGCCCGTGCTCGACTCCACCGACCCTCGCGGTGTCGTGCAGGAGCATTACGAACGTCTGTCGGGGGTTCTGCAGCCACGCTCGCAGCCGGTGCAACTCACCCTCGATGGTGACCCGGCGCCGCTGACCCCGGCGCAGCTCGCGGCGCAGGCCTTCCCGACGACGACTCGGACGGTCCGTACGGCCCCGACGGTCCCGCCGGCGATCGCACCGCCGCGAACGCCGAGACTGCCGGGGCAGAGCCGCTAAGGGCCGTGCCGGGGGAGTGGGCCGAGGTCGCGACTGGTTGGTTGCGGGACAGGTGTCACAGCGTGGCGCCGTGCGCGGCGTAGAAGGCGTTCGGATCGACCGGCTGGTCGCCGGGCCGCACCTCGAAGTGCAGGTGCGGTCCGGTGGAGCGGCCTTCGTTGCCGCTGAGGGCGATGAGCTGTCCCACGTCGACGGCTTGGCCAACCGTCACGCTCCAGCTGCTGATGTGGCCGTAGACGGTGCTGATCCCGCCGGGGTGGCCGAGCTTGACCCATTGGCCGTACCCGCTGACCGGTCCCACTGCCAGGACGGTGCCGCTGCTGGCGGCATAGACCGGGGTGCCGATCGCCGCGCCGAAGTCCACGCCGGCATGTAGCCGTCCCCAGCGCATCCCGAAGCCCGAGGTGATCGGCGATCCCGTGCTCGGCCGGATCCAGCTGCCGGGCGGTCCGGCTCCGGGCGCGCTGCCGCTCGGGTCGGCGTAGCTGGCCATGAGGGTTTGGATGCGCTGGACGTACGCCTGGGTCTCGGCGTACGGCGGGATGCCGTTGTAGCGCTGGACCGCTCCCAGGCCGGCGTTGTAGCCGGCTAGAGCGAGGTCGATCGGGTTACCGGTCAGGCTCTTGTCGGCGGTGACGGCCGTAAACAGCTTGCACATGAAGGCGGCTTGGCTGGTGATCGCGTCGGCCGGGTTGAACGGGTCCCGGATGCCGTCCCCGTCACCGTCGATGCCCTCGCCGAGCCAGGTGCCGGGCATGAACTGCGCGAGGCCTTGCGCGCCGGCCGGGCTGACGGCGTTGGGGTTCCAGCCGGACTCCTGCTCGAGCTGGGCGGCCAACAGCGGGCCGGTGATGCCCGGGCAGCTCTGGGCCGCTTGCTGGACGAGGGCCTCGTACTCGGCCGGGACGGCCCCTGGGCGCAGGACCCCAGGGGCGGCTGCGGCGGCCGCGGCGTCGGTCGCGACGCCGCCACCGAGCAGCATCAGCAGGCCGACGACGAACAGCACGGGTGCGGAGACGATCGCGGCAGCCAGATAACGCACGGCCGGGGACCTGGTTGCTTGGCTTGCCGCGAGAGCGGCGGGGCCGGCCATCAGCCAGCCGCCGGTGCGGGCGTCAGGGCGGTGACGGCGACGTCGACGACGAGCCAACCCGCGGCCGGGTCCTGCACGGTCAGGCAGTCGAGCCGGTAGGGCGCCGTGGCGGCCGTCCAGCCGTCGGCCCCACGGGCGGCGCCGGTGACCGTCACGGCGACTGGTGTGCCCGCTCGGGGCTGATCGGTGCCGGGATGGGCGAGTTCGTCGTGGACGTCGTCGAGGACGGGCTCCGCAGTGGCCGTGACGCGGGCCCGGTGCTGCTGCCAGGTTTCCTGCTCGCGGTTGCGGCCTTCGCCGGCGCCGGCGAAGGCCGCCTGCAGCTGGGGAGTGCCGTAGGTGCGGGCGGCGGCCTGGCGCGTCCGGCCGAGGTTGCCGGTGGTGGTGTCGACCGTGGCCGCCGTCCGGGCGAACTGGACGCATGCGGACGTGGCGTCCAGCGCACCCCGCGCTGCCTGGGGCAGCGTCGGCTGAGGCGGTACCGGCGCAGGCGCGGCCGTCGGTGGTGCTTCGGTCGGACTGGGCGCGGTGGGGAGCGCCGGGTCGGCGGGTCGGCTCGGGCTGCAGCCGGCGGTACCGAGCAGCAGTGCTGCTGCGGTCGCGGCTAGGAGGACGGCGGGGCAGGGGGGTCGAGGGCTTTTGTGGGCGGCTCGGGCGGCGGTGACGGGCTTGCGGCCAGGAGAAGCTCCTGGGCGCGGGTACTGACCGCCTCGGCCAGGGCCGGGTCCTCCCGCCACAGGCTGATCAGCGCGCGGAGCCGGTCGGCCATCGGGACGCGGTCGGCGTAGCGGGCGCCGAGCAGGGCGTGGTGGTCGTCGACGGTCAGGTCCAGGGTGATCCGCTTGGGATAGCCCAGCGGGTAGCGCAGCTGACTCTGGGCCTTGCCGTTCTCGTGGTTGCGGCCGTTGTCCACCATCGCGGTTCCTCCTGTCCGGACTCGTGCCGGGCGCCGGCACGGCGGCAGGGCGAGCACTGCGACGGTAACGCTCACGCCAACTTGCAACCGCAAGTGTCGGGTTCTCCGGCCTCGGCTGCACCCCGGCGTCGCGCGATGTCCTCATGCCCTTGGTAAGTGCGGATTCCCGGGGGGCTGTGACAGCGCGCCTCTGACTTTCTCTCGAGGCCCGTGCCGCCGCCTGGAGCTCGCCCTACGACTGACCTGCCCGGCGACCCGGCAAGACCGACAAGGCCTGCCGGCAAGGGTCCGGCGGACACCGGCAAGGGTCAGGGGGGCTTGACGGCGGCTTCCGGCAAGAGGCTCGACAAGGGTCCCTGCGCAGCGTGGCGAGCACCTGCTGCTGAGGAGTTCGCTGTGCCTTCGACCCTGCTCACCCACCCCACCGTCACCGCCGCCACCGATGCCTCCATCGGCCCGCGGCCGCCCCGCCCGGACGGCCTGACCAAGGCCGAGCACTGGTCGAGCTCGAGCCTGCCGAGCCGCCTGAACCGCGAGTGGGCCCTGCTGTGCGACAGCGCAGCCGGCCCGCGGTCGGTGCGTGACTGGGCGGCCCCGAGCCGGAACCGGGCAGCGCTGAGCGAGCTCGTCGGCGTGGACGGCCTACGCGCAACCGTCCAGCTGCTGCAGAGCGCCGACGTGACCGCCAGCGACCGTGACGGGATCCTCGTGGGGCTGCTGGAGAGGGCGCAGGATGGGGACCGGCTGGCCGGTCGGGTCGTGCTGCAGACCATGCTCCCGGCGGCGGTCCGTATCGCCCAGGCGATCACCGGCCGCCCCGACGTGCTCGGCGACCAGGACGAGGCGTTCGCCCTGGTGCTGGCCGCGCTCTGGCAGGTCGTCGCTACCTACCCGGTGGCCAGCCGGCGCGCGAAGGTGCCGGCCAACCTCTACCTCGACACGCTCGCGCTGGTGCGGCGTGGCCACACCAGCAGCGCACACCGGGCCGCTCGGGTCTTCCCGGAGCAGTCCTACGCCGACCTCCGGGTAGCGGCCGACCCCGGCCAGCTCAACGCAGGCCCGGACGACCTGGCCGGACCACCCGACGCGCAGTTGTGCACCGTCCTGGCCTGGGCCGTGCGCTCCTGCGTCATAAGGCTCGACGAGGCTCGCCTCCTGGCGCGGGTCTACGGGCTCGACGGCGGCCCGGCCGACGCGGGGCCGGCGGTGGCCGCCGAGTACGGCATCTCCTGGCCGGCGCTTCGGCAACGCTGCCACCGGATCACCCGGCGGGTCGGCCAGGCGGCGGTCGCCGCCGGGTTCGACAGCGTGGTCCAGCACGGCGCGGTGCTCTGCGCGGCGTAGCCCCCGACCTGCCCAACGGCCCGCGTCCGGGAGGTGCCCTGTGGACAACTCCCGTCGTCCACAGGGACGCCTTGGCCGTTGGCACCGTCCCTCGTCACGATGGCCGGACCGACGACGGCACACTGGTCCAGCCGGCGGTTACAAGTTTGACCAGATGTATCGGGACTGGCCCATTGAATAGGAACACGGAAGCACACAGAAGACGTTAGTCTCATCGGTCGACGCCTACCCCACGAGGTCACATGAGCAGCAACGGCTCCGCGCCCACCACGCCGGGCCCCTCGGGGCCCACCGCCGTCATGACTCCCGACAAGGGCGAGCGTGGCCGCCGGCAGCAGAGCCGCAGGCGCCCAGCGAAGGCGCCGGCGGTCATGCCGACCAAGGCGCGCCGCCGCTCGGGCGTACTGGCCGCCGGGGTCGCGCTCGTCGTCGTCGGCGCGCTCGGCGCGGCCTACCTCACGCAGGTGGTCGGTGACACGGTCGAGGTCGTCGCGGTCATCCGCGACGTGCAGCCCGGCGAGGTCATCGAGCGCGCCGACCTGACGGTCGCCGATGTCAGCATCGACCCGGCGCTGGATCCGATCCCGGCCAGCCGCCTGACCGAACTCGTCGGCCAGCGGGCCGCGGTCGCGCTGACGACCGGGTCGCTGCTCACCGACGCCGCGGTGACCGAGCAGGTCCTGCCGGGTGCCGGCCAGTCGCTGGTCGGTGTCGCGCTGCAGCCTGCGCAACTGCCCGCCGAGCCGCTGCAGGCAGGCGACCGCGTCCGGATCGTCGACACCCCGGCCAGCCAGGCCGAGCCGCCGGCCTCGACGCCGCAGACGATTCCCGGCGTCGTGGTCTCGGCCGCCGCCCCGGACGACAGCGGCCAGACGATCGTCAACGTGACCGTGCCGTCCAGCCAGGCCGCCGACCTTGCCGCCCGGGTTGCGACCGGGCGCATCGCGCTGATCCTCGACACCCGGGAGCGCTGATGGCGGTCCTGGCCCTCACCTCAGCCAAGGGCGCCCCCGGGGTCAGCACCGTCGCCCTGGCCATGACGCTGCTCTGGCCCCGGGCCGCGCTGTTGGCCGAGTGCGACCCGGCCGGCGGCAGCAGCGTCCTGGCCGGCTACCTGCGCGGGACGGTCGACCACTCCCGCGGACTTCTGCCACTGGCGCTGGCCCAGCGCCACGAAGCGCTCGAACAGGCGCTGTGGCCGCAGACCGTTCCGCTGACCGGCGACCCGCACGCCGCGTCGGTCGCGGCAGGCGCCGGGGACCGCTGGCTGCTGCCCGGGCTGTCGGACGCCGCCCAGGCACCGAGCACCTCGGCGCTGTGGGGTCCGCTCGGGTCGCTGCTGGCGAGCCTGGAGCGCGCCGGGACCGACGTAATCGTGGACGCGGGCCGGCTCGGGACTGCGCATGCACCGACCGCGCTGCTGCGCCAGGCGGACCTGGTGCTGCTCGTGATGGGCACGAACCTGCCCGCGGTCGCGGCCGCCAAAGCCCGGCTGAACCTGCTTCGGGAGGACCTGTCGGTCACCGGCACCGCCGGGCGCCTGGACGGCCACCTGTCCAGCCTGGGTCTGCTGCTTGTCGGTGAGGGCCGGCCGTATTCGGCCAAGGAGATCTCGACCGCCTGCGGCGTCCCGGTCGTGGCCTCACTGGCGTGGGACCCGGCCAGCGCCGAGGTCCTGGCCGCGGGCGCGACCCCGGGCCGGCGCTTCGACAGCTCCCCGCTGGTGCGCAGCACCCGGGCTGCGATCAGCGCCAGCCTTGAGCTCATCCGCCTGCGCCGCGACCGGCTCGCCCCGCCTGTCCCCGCGGCCCCGAGCAACGCCGAGCGCCTCCTGGGTCGGGAGGCCGCCAGTGACGCCTGACCAGACCCAGCCCGGAGTCGCCGATGAGCCGAACCGGCTCGCCGCCCTGCCCTTGTTCTCGACCCCGGTCGTCACACCGGCATCGGTGCCGGTCGCACTGCATGCTGTCCCCCCAGTCCCGGATGACTCCCCCCCGGCATGGCGGCAGGCGGCCACCACCGCGGTGTCGCCCAGTCCCACCGCACTCCCCGCAGCGGCCGTGTGGCACCCCACCACGGCCGCCCGCACGGCCTCGGCGTCGATGGCAACCGTGGCACCCGTGGCGTTGGCGGCGCCGACCGGCGCGGTCGACTGGGGCCAGGTCCGGGCATTCCGGCAGCAGGCCGCCGAGCTGCTCACCGCGCAGCTGCGCGACCGGCCAGGCCTGGACGAGGCGACCCGCCGCGAGATCGGCCGGGCCCTGATCGCGTCGATGCTCAACGACTACGCGGACAGCCTCCTCACCCAGGGCACCCCCGCCCCGACCCCTGCAGCGCAGCTCGCCCTGTCCTCGGCGATCTTCGACTCGCTGTTCGGGCTCGGCCGGCTGCAGCCGCTCGTGGACGACCCGAACGTGGAAAACATCGAGATCCGCGGCTACGACCGTGTGCACCTGGTCTACGGCGACGGCAGAGTCCAGGTCGGACCGCCTGTGGCCGACAGCGACGAGGAACTCATCGAGACCCTGGCGTTCCTGGCCTCGCAGTCAGGCCGGTCCTTCACCCCGTTGAACTGGGAGCTGGACCTTCGCCTGCACGGCGGGCACCGCCTGGCCGCCCGAGCCTGGCGCTGCCCCCGGCCCACGGTCGTCATCCGCATCCACCGCTACACCGACGTCGACCTGGCCGACCTGCAACGCCTCGGGATGATCGACGGCGTGCTGACCCAGTTCCTCGGCGCAGCGGTCCGGGCCGGCAAGTCCATCGTCGTGTCCGGCGCGCAGGGCGCCGGCAAGACCACCCTGGTCCGGGGGCTGTGCAACGAGATGGACCCGTGGGAGAGCTTGGCCACGATCGAGACCGAGTTCGAGCTGCACTTGAACGAAATGCCCGACCGGCACCATCGAGTCGTGCCGTACGAAGGCCGTCCAGGCTCCGGGGAGCGCGGCATCGACGGACGGTCGGCCGGCGAGGTCACCCTGGACGGGCTGTTCTACTCGGTGCTGCGCACGAACGTCTCGCGGATCATCGTCGGGGAGGTCCGCGGGCCTGAGGTCATCCCGATGCTCAAGGCCGCCCAGTCCTCGACCGGCACCCTGAGCACGACCCACGCGCACAGCGCTCGGGCCGCGATCGAGCGCCTCGCGACGTGCGCGCTCGAGTCGGGCCCGCACGTGACGTCGGAGTTCGCCTACCGGCTCATCGCCGGCGGCATCGACCTCATCGTCCAGATCGGCGTGCAGGACGACACCCACACCGGCGGCCGCAAGCATCGCTACGTCTCGGAGGTCCTGGAGGTCGCCAAGGGCGAGAACGAACGCCCGGCCCTGTCGGACGTGTTCACCCCCGGCCCGGACGGCAGGGCGGTCCCGCGGACCCGCCCGTCGTTCCTGGCCGACCTGCAGCGCGTCGGCTTCGATCCGGCCTGGCTCGACCAGACCGACGGCACCTGGACCGACAGCACCCCTGCCAGCAGCCGGACCAGCGGAGCGCCGCGGTGACCGCCCTGGTCGCGGCGCTGGCCGCCGCCGCAGTTCTGAGCGGCATCCTGCTCGTCGTCGCCGGTCTACAGCCGGTCCCGGAGACCGAGCTTGTCGCCCGGCCGCAGTCCCCGCGGCTGCTGCGGCTGCGCACGGCCCTGAACGGCGCCCTCGTCGAGGGCCCCGACGTGCAGCGCCGCCGCGTACAGCTGGTGCTCGCCGTCGGCGGCGGGATGCTGGCGTTCCTGCTCACCGGCCTGGCCCTGATGGTGCTGGCGATCCCGGTGGCCGTGCTGGGCCTGCCCAAACTGCTCGGCGCCCCCGGCAGCGCCGCCGCCGTCGACCGGCTCGAGGCGTTGGAGGAGTGGACCCGCAACCTCGCCGGCGTCCTGGCCGTCGGCGTCAGCCTGGAGCAGGCGATCCAGGCCAGCCTGCGCTCAACCCCCGAACCGATCAGGCCGCAGGTCGAGACCCTCGTGGCCCGGCTCGCGACCCGCTGGCAAACCGACGCCGCGCTGCGCGCGTTCGCTAACGACCTCGATGACGCGACCGGTGACCTGGTCGCGGCCAGCCTGATCCTGGCGGCCAAGCGCCGCGGCGGCGGCCTCGTCTCGGTCCTGGAAGGGCTGGCGGCCAGCGTCGCCGAGGACGTCCGGACCCGTCGGCAGATCGAGGCCGACCGGGCCAAGCCCCGCGCGACCGCCCGCGCCGTCACGTTCATCACCCTGGGCGTGCTGGCGCTGCTCGCGCTGAACCGAACCTACGTCGAGCCATACACCTCACCGCTGGGTCAGGCACTGCTCGCGGTGCTGCTGACGGCCTACACCGCGGCGCTGCTCTGGATGCGGCAGATGACCTCGGGCAAGCCCACCCCGAGGTTCCTGACCGCAACCGCGGCACCCGGTTCGGCGCTCGCGCCGGTCGAGGCCGTCGTGCCGCTGCAGGCCGCCCGGACCAGCCCCCGGGGATCGCTCGCGTGAGTGCCGGGCTGACCGCCGCCGTGCTGCTCGGCGCGACCGGCGGGCTGGGCATGACTCTGATCGTGCGCGAACTGTTGCCCTCAGACCCCCAGCTGGCGTCCGCGCTGAACCGGCTCGCACCCACCCGCATCGGGGCCGACGCCCCCGCCGTCGAGGAACGAGCCGCGGACGACGGCCGCACCGGCGAGCTCGAGCACCGGGTCGGCATCTGGGCCCAGCGCTACCTCGCCGACGCGCCGTTCGTCCGGATCCCGACCAGAGAGCTGCTGCTGCTGCGGATCCCGGTCGCCCGCCACCTTGGCCAGAAGGTCCTCATGGCGCTGCTGGGCCTGCTGTTCCCGGTCGTGTTTCTCGTCCTGACCGCCGCGGCTGGCTACGCGCTGCCGATCGCGCTGCCCGCCGTGTTCGCTCTCGTGCTCGCCGCGGTGCTGTTCGTCATCCCGGACCTCGACGTTCGACGCAAGGCGACTGCCGCCCGTGAGGAGTTCGCCCGCGCCACCTCGGCCTACCTGGACCTGACGGCGCTCGAGCGGGCCGCCGGCGCCGGCGCCACGCAGTCCCTCGAACAGGCCGCGACCGTCGGGGACAGCTGGGTGTTCGTGCGGTTGCGCGAGCAGCTCGTCCGGGCCCGGCTGTCCGGCACCCCGCCCTGGGACGGCCTGCACGACTTGGCCGAGGAGCTCGGCCTGCCCGAGCTGTCCGACCTGGCCGACATCATGCGCCTGTCCGGCGAGGAGGGCGCCGCCGTCGCCGACACCCTGCGGGCCCGCAGCCGCGGCCTGCGCGCCGCGCTGCTGACCAAGGAGCAGACCCGCGCGAACGAGGAGTCCGAGCGCATGGTCGTCCCCGTGGCGTTCCTCGGCCTGATCTTCCTCGTCATCCTCGGCGCCCCCGCCATCGTCCGGATCCTGTGACCCGCCACGACTTCCCCGCCGCCATGACCGCCCCCGCACCGCTCAGCACGACCGCACCAGCCACCAGCCCCACCTTCGCAAGGAGCCCGTCATGACCCCGCTCGTAGCCCTGCACCTCGCGCTGCTGACCCTGAGCGACCGCACCCGCACGGGCCTGGCCACCCGGCGCCAACAGATGCTGGAGGAGGACCGCCAAGCCGGCCTGTCGACTCTGGAGATCACGATCCTCGCCCTGGGGCTGTTCCTGATCGCCGGCGTCGCGGTCGTCGTCCTCACCGGCGCCACGCAAGGCCGCCTGGACAAGATCAAGTAGTCCCTGTGGCGACCCCCGCACGGCCAACTGGTTCGGCGACCACAGGTCACCGGGCTGATCTGCCGCGCCCGCGACGCGGGGACGCCGGCGTCGCCACCCTCGAGCTGACGGTGCTGTTCCCGGTCGTGCTGCTCATCCTGTTCGGCGTCATCCAGGGAGCGCTCTACTTCCACGGACGCAACGTGGCCATGGCGGCCGCCGAGCAGGGCGTGCGGGCGGCCCGCGCCGACGGGCAGACGGGCCGGGCTGGCACGGCCGCCGGCGAGGCCCGGCAGTTCTTGGTCGACACCGGGGAGCTCGACAACCTGATCGGGCTCAGCGTCACGCCCAACGTCGACGCCGACACCGTCCGGGTGACCATCAGCGCCCGCACGGTCAGCCTGCTGCCCGGCATTCCCGGACCCAGGATCAGCCAGACCGCCTCGGGCGACATCGAGCGGTTCACCAACGGCGGTGACCGATGAAATGGGACGTCGACCGGGACGACCGCGGCTCCACGACGCTGGAGCTGGTCGTGTGGGCGCCCGGGCTGCTGCTGATGATCGGGCTGCTGATCGTCGCCGGAAGGGTCAACAGCGCGAACGCTGCGGTCGAGCAGGCAGCCGTCGACGCGGCCCGCACGGCCAGCAGCACCCGCAGCGCCGGCGGCGCCCGCGACATGGCCAAGGCCAGCGCGCAGAAGAGCCTCGCCGGCCAGGGGCTGCAGTGCACGACGACCACGGTCCTTCTCGACACGTCCGGCTTCGGCACCCGGCCCGGCCAGAGCGCGGCCATCACGGCCACGGTCACCTGCCCAGTGCGGCTGTCGGACCTGTCCGTCCCGCTGCCCGGGACCCGGACCGTCAGCCACACCGCCACCTCGAGCATCGACACGTTCCGGGAGCGCTCGTGAGCCGCCAGCACCCGCGGGCCCGCTGCGACGGTGAGGCCGGGTCGGTGTCGCTGCTGCTCGTCATCGCCGTGTTCGGCCTGTTCATCGCGGTCGGCCTGGTCGTGGACGGTGGCCAGAAGCTGCGCTCCAGCCAGCGCGCCGACGACGCCGCCAGCGAGGCGGCCCGCGCCGCCGTCCTCAGCATCGAACCCGGCAACACGACCCGGGGTGAGCGCCCCAAGGTCAACACGACCGCAGCGCGCAAGGCCGCCGAGGCCTACCTGCAGCGCGAAGGCGTGTCAGGCAGCGTCACCGTCGGCGACGGCCGAGTGCAGGTCCGCACGACCAGCAGCTTCACGCCCAGCTTCCTGTCGATCATTGGGCTGGGCGCCCAGACCGTCACAGGCCAGGCATCTGCCCGGCTGGTTCGCGGCGTCGACCAGGAGCAGCCCTGATGAGCCGATCCCCACGCAGGCAGCCCTTCCACCCCGCGCCCCGCCGACGGCCACTGGCGGACCGGCTCCGCGGCCTGGCGGCAATGCTGGTCATGCTGGCATTGCTGGCAGGCATCCCAGTCGCCCTGTACGCGCTGCGGGGCAACCCGCTGCCCGACACCGGCACCGACCTGTCCGGCCTTCTCGCCCGGCTGACCGCCCCGGACCAGGACGGCTCGCTGTTCCTGGGCGCCCTGACCTGGATCGGCTGGCTCGCCTGGGCCAGCCTCGCCCTGACCGTCCTGCTGGAGGCCGTCTCCCAGCTGCGCGGCCTGCCGACCCCGCGGCTGCCTGCGCTCGGCCCGCAGCAACATGCCGCGAACGTCCTGGTCGCCGCGGCGGCGCTGCTGTTCACCGTCCCGCTGCTGAACGCCGCCCCGGCCTTGGCCGCCGACGACGCAACCCCGGCCCCGCCGGCCGCGGCGGCCGCCAGCGCGCCGTTCGCCACGACCCCGGCCGCAGGTGCCACCCATGAGCAGACCCGGTCGGCACCTGACGCCGCCGGTCCCGCCCGCACATACACCGTCCAGCCCGGTGACACCCTGTGGCAGATCGCGACCGACCACCTCGGCGACGGTGCCCGTTTCACCGAGATCGCCCAGCTCAACTACAGGGTCCCGCAGACCGACGGCCACGCCCTGACAGCCGCGCACTGGCTCACGCCCGGCTGGCAGCTGACCCTGCCCGGGGACACTGCCCCGGCGGCCGCCGCGGGCAGCCCGACCGATCAGACCGTCGTGGTCGAGCCTGGGGACACGCTCTGGCAGATCGCGCAGGACCACCTGGGCGACGGCGACCGCTACCCCGACATCGCGGCCGCCTCGACCGGTCTGCAGGACGACGGCGCCCACCTGGTCGACCAGGACCTCATCCGGCCCGGCTGGGAACTGACCCTGCCCCGCAGCACGGCGTCCGCGGCTCCTGCCGCGCCGGACACGACGGTCCCCATCGAGCCGACAGCCGCGCCCCCACCTTCGACGCCCGTCTTGCCCGGTCCGCCTGCCGCCGTTCCTCAGACTGCCTCCGCAGAGCCCGCTCCGGCGACCACCATCCCTTCCATCGCCCCTGCCAGCCCGGCGACCGAGGCGCCTGCCCGAGCCCCCGCCACCGCTGCACCTGCGCAGAGCCAGGACGCCGCACCGGCCGCAGACAGCGACCAGGTGACCATCCGCACCGCTGGCGGTGTCGGCGCACTGATGGCCGCCAGCCTGCTCGCGCTGCTGGGTCTCAAGCGCACCCGGCAGCAGCGCCGCCGCCGACCGGGCCAGCGGATCGCGATGCCCCCGCCTGCCCTGGAGCCCACCGAGTTCGAGCTACGCATGGTCGAGGACCCGACCGGGCTAGCCCGCGTCGACCAGGCCCTGCGCAGCCTGTCGGTCCTGCTGGCAGAGGCCGGTCAGCCACTGCCCGCGCTGCGGGTGGCCCGCCTCGTCGCCGAGGACCTCGAGCTGTACCTGGACGGCACGACCGTCCTGCCCGCCCCGTTCCTTGCCACCGGTGACCCGACCGTCTGGACCTTGCCGGCCGACGCGCCCCTGCTGGCGGCCGAGGAGCTCGAGCAGGTCGCCGCCCCCTTCCCGAGCCTGATCACCCTCGGCCACGACCTCGAGGACGCGCACGTGCTACTCGACCTCGAGCACGCCGCGGCTCTCGCCGTCGACGGCAGCCCGACCGCCAGCGTCGCGGTCCTCGCCGCGATCGCCGCCGAGCTCGCGACCTCCCGCTGGGCGGACGACCTGCAAGTCACCGTCGTGGGCTGCCTGCCCCAGCTGCCGGACGCGCTCGGGACCGGACGAGTCCGGCACGTCCAGACACTCGCCGAGGTGCTGCCCGCCCTGGAGCGCCGTGCCGCGACCATCCGCGAGTTCATGGCCGACAGCGGCCTGCCCACCCTGCAGCACGCCCGCTCGGCCACCAACCAGCGCCCGCACTCCGGCGCCTGGTACCCCGAGATCCTGCTCCTGGGCGCACCGGTCGACCCGGCCGACCGCGCCCGCCTCGAGGACCTGCTGCAGGACCTGCCCCGCGTCAGCCTCGCCGCCGTGACGGCCGCCGACAGCACACCCGCCGAGTGGACGCTGACCCTGGACCCGGCCGACGACGGACCCGACGCGGTCGCAGTCCTGCGCCCGCTCAACCTGGCCCTGCGACCGCAGCGGCTCAGCGCTCAGGACCTCGACCAGCTGCTCGGCCTGCTCGCCGTCGCGGACCTGCCCTCCCAGGCCCTGCCCCGCGAAGACCCGGCCGCGCCGGTCCTCATCGTCGCGGAACCGTCCCTGGCTGATCTCGGAGTCCCTCTGGTGAGCCCGACCTCGATGCACCTCGTCCTGACCCCCGAGCCCAAGGAACCCGAGGCCGCCACCGCAGCCAACCCCGCCGTCGACCAGGACACCCGCGCCGCCGACGAGCCGGAAGCCGACACGGTCGCAACCGTCGACGAGCCCGGGGGCGAGCCTGCTCCAGTCGTGCAGGTCCTGGGGCCGGTCACCGTGCTGAACGCTCGAGGACGGCTGGAGCTGGACCGGCGCAACCAGCTCACCGAGATCGCGGCGTTCATCGCCCTGCACCCCGGCCTGGACCACACCCACCTCGACGAGGCGAAATGGCCCGGTGCCCGAAACCTGACCAACACACGCAACTCCGCGATCAGCAAGCTCCGTCGCTGGCTCGGCACCGCCGCCGACGGCACCGAGCACCTGCCCGACGCCACCGCCGGCTACCGGTTGCACCCAGACGTCCGCTCGGACTGGCACCTGTGGCTGGAGCTGCTGCCCGACGGCCCGGCCGGAGCCTCGACGCAGGCACTCGCTGATGCGCTGGAACTGGTCAAGGGCCAGCCGTTCGCCGGCGTCAACAAGCGCACCTATGCCTGGGCCGAGCGTGACAAGCAGGAGATGATCAGCGCCATCGGCGACGCCAGCCACGAGCTCGCCCGCCGGGCGCTCGTCGACGGCGACGCGACCCTGGCACGACAGGCCGCCGCCGCCGGCCTACAGGCCGACCCCGGCGCTGAGCTGCTCTGGCGCGACGCGCTCCGAGCCGAATGGCTCGCCGGCGACCTCGCCGGCCTGAACAGCACTGCCGACCGGCTGATCGACCTGGCCAGCAAGCTCGGCGACGACCTCGAGCCCGAGACCGACGACCTGCTCGACGAGCTCCTCAGCCGCACCGCCCCCCGAGCCGGCACCCGATGAGCATCACGCCCGACCGTCCACAGAGGGAGCAACTCATGGACCCGACAGCCCCGGCAGCATCGACAATGGGTGCCACCGACACCCGGGAGCACCCGATGCCCAGCACCGACCCCGACCGCCGGCGCGGTCGCGGCCGTGCCTACGTGGCCGGGTGTCTGGTCGCGGCCGTGGTCGCCGCGGTCGGCGGCGTCGTGCTCCTGACCGGCGAGGACGACCCGACCGCCGCCGGGCCGACCGCACCGCCGCCGCCGGTCCTTTCCAGCCCCACTCCGTCTCCGACGGTCAGCGTGCCGCCCAAGCCCGAGGACATCGCCGCCGCGGAGGCCCAGGCTCGCTACCGGGACTACCTGCGAGTCACCCGGGAGGTTGCGAACGCCAATTACGTCGACCTGGCACCGTTCGACACCGTCGCGATCGACCCGGAAAACCAGGTGCTGCAGCTGACGGCCAAACGACTGGCCGGGATCACGGGCTCCGGCGACACCGAGGTGATCTCGCTGACGGTGCAGTCGGTCGAGCTCGACCCACCCGGGCAGTACCCATCAGTGCGGCTACTGGCCTGCCTGGACGTCTCGAAGGTCACCGCCGTCAACGCAGCCGGTGAGTCGGTGGTCTCACCCGACCGTCCCGACCGGCTCAAGTCCGAGGCGGTCGTGCGGAACATCCCGCCCGGGGCCTTCACCGACGGACGGCAGCCCGGCTGGTACGTCGCCGAGATCGAGCAGCGCGGCGAGTCGTGCTGACCCGCCTCGCCACGGTGATCACAACAGCCGCGGTGCTGCTCCTCGGAACAGCGGCGGCGGCCAGCGCGCAAACCCCGGGACCCGAGTGTGTCCGCTTGGACGCGTGGGGCGTCTGTGTGATCACGATCAAACCGCCGACGCCGACGCCGGACGCCGAGCCGATCAACAACCCGGGCGCCGGTGGCGGCAGCGCTCCGGTGTGCGCCGAGTCCGGCCGGCCGGTGGAATGCTCGTCACCGGAGCTCGGGACGTACTCCAACGCGCTGCAGTGCTACCTGCAAGCGATGATCCCTCAGCCGCCGCCGGAGAGCACGCTGTGGGAGGGGAACTACCCGAAGGGCGCGGTCTACGGCTGCTACTCCGCCTTCTCCTCTCCCGGGACGATCGCCGGCGGGAGCGTCTGGCTGCCCGGTCCCCCGGACGCCGGTCTGACACCCGCGGCGGCGGCGCAGGCGGTGGTGGCCCGGATGGATCTACGAGCTGCCGAGATCGGGATCGTGCCGGAGGACAAGCCCGGGTCGATCGGTGCGGTCGGGGCGCCCGTCTACATGTGGACCACGCCCGGGCCGACGACGTTCGGCCCGCAGGTCCTGACCGGAAGTGCGGGCGGCATCGCGATCACGGCAACGGCCAAGGTCGACAAGATCGTGTGGACCATGGGCGACGGCAAGTCGGTGACCTGCAGGACGCCGGGCACGGTGTATCAGGACCGCTTCGGCTTCAACATGAGCCCGGACTGCGGTTACCGCTACACCAAGACCTCGGCCGGTAAGCCCAACAACGCCTACCCCATCTCTGCGACGTCGTACTGGGTCGTGGACTGGACCGGCCCGGGTGGGTCGTCGGGCCGGATCACGCTGGACGTGGTGTCGCGCACGAACATCGTGGTGGGCGAGCTGCAGGCGCTCGTCACCCGCTAGCGGTGCGCTGGCTTGAGGCGGCGGTGGCCGCGGCGATGGGCGCCGCGGCGCTGTCGTTCGTCCAGCTGGCCACCGACAGGGCCGCCAGTGCGGTGGGGCTCCTGGAGCGGTCACGATGCCCTCGGTGCGCGACGGAACTCCGCGGGAGGGAGGTCCTGCCGATTGTGGGGTTCCTGCTGCTGCGCGGTCAGTGCCGGGGGTGCGGTTCTGCGATCCCTCGCCGGCACCTGGCCGGGGAGGTCATCGTGGGCGCGTTCTGGGCCGCCACCGTCGTGCTGATGGGTGCGGTCGCTTGGCTGCCGGTCGTGCTGATGGCGCCGCTCGTCGTGGTGCTGCTGCGCAGCCCGCTCCGGCAGGCGCTGCTGGCCGCTCTGCTCTCCCTGACGGGGGTGGCCTTGCTGACGTTCGGTCTCGTCGGGTTGTTGGAGGGCCGCTGGGTCGTCTACGGCGCCGGCGGCCTGCTTGGGGCGGCGGCGCTGTTCGCGGGAGCTGCAGCGGCCCGTGGAGCCGCGGTCAGGCTCCAGGCCTCTAGCGGCTGAGGCGCCCCGGCGGGCCGCTCGGACGTTGCGCGGCAGCCCACGCAAAGTTTTCCATGATCGGTTGTCACAGCCCTCCCTGAATCCGCACTTACCAAGGGTGTAGGGCGAGGCAGGCAGCTGCGCCCCTTCACCGAGAGGCGCGGCGGGTGGACCTTCGCATCGGCACGAGTTCCCAGACGGACGGACCGGCGCCGCTGCGTGCGGTGACCGACGTCGACGCGGACGCGCTGACGGCCGCGCTCGAGGAGGCCGGCGACGTCGAGGCCGTGCGCAAGGACCTCGCGCTGCTGCGTGACGCAGCGATGCTGGTGACTGCTCGTCAGCGGCTGGACGGGCTGCTGCTGCAACTGACCGTCAACCCGTTCGACCCGGCCGCCTACCGCGGCCTGGGCTCCTACCTCGCAGGGCCGGGCGTGCGCGCCCTTGCCGCCTACGAGCGTGTGAGCGCCTCGACCGTGCGGGGCATCTGATGCGCCGCGAGACGGGCGAGGCACTGCTGGCCAGCAGCCCGCAGCTGCGGCCCAGCGGCCTGCCGCTGTCCTCCTTGGTCGGCCGGATCGCCGAGAACCGCGGCCTGACGGTCGCCGACACCCCCGCCGGGTCGTCGCGCCGGCGCGTCCGGGCGCCGGCGTTGTCGCTTCCGGCGTCGGGGTCGGTGAGCGCGCCGCCTGCGGGTCGGTCGGTCGAGACGTCCACTAGCACGGTCGGCGGGGTCGCCCTGCTGGGCGCGCACGGCGGGGCCGGCGTCACCAGCCTGCTGCGCGCCGGCCTGGACCAGGTCGCCGTCGACGCCGACCGGTGCTGGCCCAAGACCGGCCTGGTTCTGCTGGTGGCCCGGACGTCGACCAGCGGCCTGGAGTGGGCACGGGACCTGGCCCGTCAACACGCCAGCGGCCACGCGGGCGACGTCGAGCTCCTCGGCCTGGTTCTGGTCGCTGATGCGCCCGGCCGCCTCCCGGCCCGCTCCGCCGGGCTGCGTGACCTGGTGTCCGGCGCGTTCCACCAGACCTGGCAGCTGCCCTGGCTCGAGGAATGGCGGCTGGCCGCGACCACGGAGCCGCTGCCCGCGCATCCGTCCGTGCAGCACCTGGCCGGCGAGATCGCCCGCGTCCCCCAGCTGTCCCATCCCCACCTGTCCCGCACCACCCGCACGACCCGAACCCGAGGAGACCTGCTGTGAGCACCGTTCCGACCGCCCTGAGCACGGCCAAAGACACCCTGATCCTGGCCCAGATCAAGACCCCTACATCCGTCCAGCCGCCCGGCACGGAGGGCCTGCTGACCGCCCTGGGGTGGGTCGCTTGGGTCGTCACGCTGGCCTGCATCGGCGGGGTCTTCCTGGTTGCCGGGAAGATGGCCGTCTCCCACCGCCGAGGCGAGGGCACCGAGGCCGTCGGCCAGCTCGGCTGGGTCCTGGGCGCGGTCGTCCTGATCGGCGCGGCCGGCCCCGTCGTCAACGCCCTCATCTGAGATGATCGGCACCCTCCGCTTTCAAGAGGCATTCACCCGCGACGGCGACGACGACCTGGCCGGGCCGCGTCCGGGAACCATTGCGGCCGGCGTCGTCGCCGTAGTGATTCTCGTCGCCGCCGGTGCCATTGCCCTGTCCGGTGGAAACAGCCCCTCGACGGGACCGGTTGCGTCGACGCCTGCAGCCCCGCCGGCCACAGCACCCACGGCCGTCAACCCGGAGGCCCCCGCCGGGGCGGCGGCTGAGGGGCCGCTGCTGGTTGCACCCAAGGTCGACTGGCAGCTGTTCGCGGGCGTCCCACTCCCGTACAGCAAGACCGCTGGCCCTCTCGCGGTCGACGGGCCGGTCTACAGCGGCTACGAGCGGTCCGAGACGGGCGCGCTCATCGCCGCTGTGCAGCTGGGCAACCGCTACCTGCTGACCCCGGGTGACGGGTGGCGCGAGGTCCTGGAGCGTCAGGTGCTCCCCGGCACCGGCCGGGACGTCTTCACCCGTCTGCGGGCCACAGTCGACGCTGACGACCCGCCCGGCACCTACGGCCAGCTGGCTGGCTTCCGCTTCGTCGCGTTCACCCCCGACGTCGCGAGCATCCAGCTCGTCACGCGCTTCCCGACGACCGGGCACCTGCAGGTCGTCACGGTGACCGTGAAGTGGGCCGACGGGGACTGGCGTCTGGAGCTGCAGCCAGACGGCGGCAGCAGCCCGACCGCACAGGCCGTCGCCGACCTCGACCGTTTCGTTGTGTGGGGCATCTGATGGGGTTGTGCGACGCCCCCGGCGTCTCCACCGTCTGCGTACTGCCCGACGTCGTCGGCGTACTGCCCGGCGTCGCGGCCGACGCCGCGGCCGGTGGCGTCTTCGACGCCGCGGTAGACAAGATCGCCGACGGCTTCGCCACGGCGATCCAGCTCGTCGTGACGTTCTGGACCCGCGTCACCGTGCCCGGCCTCAACACCTCCGAAGGGCCGGTGGCCGAGCTCCGAGCCAACACCGCCTGGCTGTCGGCGTTCATCGCAGTGCTCGCGATCCTGATCTGCGCCGGCCGGATGGCCATGACCCGCTCGAGCCGACCCGCCGCGGAGGCGTTCAAGGGCCTGCTGATCCTGATCATCGCCAGCGGCGCCGGCGTCGCCGCGATCAACGCCCTGGTCGTCTTCGGCGACGGCTACTCCACGTGGGTCCTGAACCGCAGCACCGACGGCCAGCTCGGTGAACGACTGGCGGTACTCAGCACGGTCGGCAACACCGCCGGTCTGGGCACCGGCCTGATCCTGATCGTCGCGCTCCTCGGGATCCTGGCCTCGATCGCGCAGGTAGGCCTGATGCTCGTCCGGGTCGGCGTCGTCACGATCTTGGCCGGGCTTCTGCCTCTGGCGGCCGCCGGCACCTCGACGCAGACCGGCATGGACTACTTCAAGCGCATGACCAGCTGGTTGCTGGCGTTCGTGCTCTACAAGCCCGCCGCGGCCACCGTTTACGCCTCGGGGTTCCTGATGATCGGCGACGGCAAGGACGCCACCAGCGTCCTGTCCGGGCTGTTCATGCTCGTTCTGTCGATCGTGGCGCTGCCGGCGATGCTGCGCCTGATCACCCCGATGGTCGGCGCGGCGGTCGCCGCCGGCGCTGGCGCCGGTGGCGGTATGGCGGCCGCCGGGATGGTCATGGCCACCGGCGCCCGGATGAGCAGCAGCAGCGCTGGTGCTCGAGGCGCTGGCCCGGCCGGCGGCGGGAGCCAGAAGCCGGGCTTGCTGCCCGGCGGCGCCGCCGGTTCCCCCAGCGGCGCAGGCGGCGGCCCCCGTCCCACGGGCGGTGGAAGTGCCGGTGCTGCCGGTGCTGGTGCTGCTGGTGCCGCCTCGGCCGGCCTGCAGGCCGCGCAAGCAGGCATGCAAGCCGCCCGCGGCGCCGCCGCTCACGCCGGGTCGCTCGACGGCGCCCCGGCCCAGCCCAGCCCCCAGGGCAGCGCACGATGACCGCCACGACCACCCAGCACGCCCCGGCGGCGGCGCAGGCGCCCCGGACCTACGGCAACTGGCGCAAGCCGACCTCGCCGGGCCTGCCCCGCCTCGGGATGCTGGGGACGGCGGTCGCGTTCGGCTCCCTCGTGCTGATCATGCTCGTCCAGATGATCGCCGGACTGATCGCCGCCGGCGTCTGCCTGGTCCTGGTGTGCCTGGGCCTGGCGCCGTTGGTGTGGCGCAACCGGGCCGACCGCAACGGCTGGCAGGTCCTGGCCGCCAAGGGCTCCTGGCGGATCGGTCGACGGCGTCGTCAGCACCTGTACGTGAGTTCGCTGACCGGCCCGATCAGCTTCGGGGCGGCGCGGCTGCCCGGGCTGCTGGCTAGCAGCCGGCTGCTGTCAGCAATCACCGCCCACGGGGAGCAGTTCGCGCTGATCCACCTGCCCTCGACCAAGCACTTCGCCGTCGTCATCCGCGTCGCCCCGGAAGGCTCCCAGCTCGTCGACGTCGAGACCGTCGACGAGTGGGTGGGCTCCTGGGGTGACTGGCTCGTCAAGCTCGGCCACGAGGCCAACTTGGAGGCCTGCAGCGTCACGGTCGAGACCGCCCCGGACCCCGGGTCACGGCTGGCGGCAGAGGTCGAAGCGATGCTCACCGACGACGCCCCCGCGCTGTCGCGGGCGATGCTCACCGAGACCGCCGCCAGCTACCCGCACGGCTCGGCCGCCGTCACGTCCTACGTGACGTTGACGTTCTCGGCCCGGCGGGTCTCGCACACCGAGGCCGAGGGCGTCATGGGTACCGGCGGCGGCAAGAGCAAGCGAGCCCCGTCGGTCCGAAGCGCCGAACAGATGGCCGCCCAGATCGGCCGCCGACTGCCGCTGCTGCTGCACCAGCTGCGCAGCGTCGGCGCCGGCACCGGTGCTGCGATGACGGCGGCCGAGGTCGCCGAGACCGTCCGGGTCGCCTACGACCCGGCGGCCTCCACGCTGCTGGACCGAGCCCGCGCGCAGCAGGCCCGCGACCTCGCCCCAAACGAGAGCCCGGCGCCGCTGGTCGCCTGGCAGGACGCCGGCCCGATCGCGCAGGTCGAGTCCTGGGACCACCTGCGCCACGACAGCGGCGCGAGCATCACCTGGCAGATGGTCGACGTCCCGCACGGCGCGGTGCAGTCCCGCATCCTCGAGCAGCTGCTCGAGGCCGACGAGCATCTGGCCCGCAAGCGCGTCACGCTGATCTACCGGCCGCACGACCCGGCGAGCGCCGCCAGGGTCGCCGACGCCGACGTCCGCACGGCCGTCGGCCGGGCCAGCCTGCGCAAGGGCGAGGTCAAGGCCGGCGAGTCCCTGGCGCTGGCCTCGGCCCGCCAGTCCGCCTCCGAGCAGGCGTCCGGCGCCGGGCTGACCCGTTTCTCGATGCTCGTTACCGCCACCGTGGACGACCCCGCCAAGCTCGCGCAGGCCGCCGAGGTCATCGACCAGCTCGGCCCGGCCTGCCAGCTGCGGCTGCGCCGCTGCTACTTCGGCCAGGCCGCCGCGTTCACCGCCGCCCTCGGCGTCGGCGTGGTGCTGCCCAAGCACGTGGCCGTCCCCGAGGTCGTCCGCGACTACCTCTGACCGGCCCCCGCCGTCATCCCATCCCTGCTCGAGGAGATCGCCATGGGCATCCGCCCGACCACGCGCAAGCCCTCCCCCACGCGCACTGCGACCAAGGGAGCCAAGGCACCCAAGGCGCCGAAGCCGGCCAAGCCCGCGCCCGGCGCGCTGCGCACTCCCAAGCCCGGGCCTCGTGGCCTGCGGGGGCCCGGCCGCGGCCGGGTGTCCTACGTCGAGGCGCCCCCGGAGTGGCGCGGCACCACCGTTCAGGTGTGCGGGCTGTTCCCGTTCGCGGTCGGCGGCGGCTCCCCCACCATCGGCGTTCCGCTGGGACGGAACCTGCTCACCGGCGCGACGGTCTGCTGCGACCCGCTGGCCTGGTTCCAGCGCGCCAAGCTCATCCTCAACCCCTCGATGTTCCTGCTCGGCCTGCCTGCCCTGGGGAAGTCGACCTTGGTCCGGCGGATGGTCATCGGCCTGGCCGGCTCCGGCACGGTCCCGTTGGTGCTGGGTGACCTCAAGCCGGACTACGTCGACACCGTCCGCGCGCTCGGCGGGCAGGTCCTCCGCCTCGGTCGCGGCCTGGGATCACTCAACGTCCTGGACCTCAGCGCCCTGGACGAGGCCGCCGACCAGCTGGACGCGGCCGGTCTGACCAAGGATGCGGCGGCGCTGCGCGAGGAGGCCCACGGTCGGCGCGCCACGATGGTCGAGGCGCTGCTGACGCTCGTGCGCGGCGCCCGCTCCAGCGACACCGAGCGCACCGTCATCTCGGCCGCCCTGCGGGTGCTGTCCGAGCAGCACCTGATCGCCCGGCAGAGCGACCCGGCCGCGCCGGCGCCGCTGCTGGCCGACCTGCTCGCGGTGATCGAGGCCGCCCCCGAACCGGTCCGCCTGCCGACCCTTGACCGCGGCGACCTGACGGCCTACCGCGCCGTTGTCGACCCGCTGCAGCGCTCGCTGCTGAGCCTGCTCGACGGGCCGCTCGGCTCGGTGTTCGCCAAGCCGACCACCGAGCGCATCCTCCTGGACGCGACAGCGGTCTGCGTCGACGTCTCGGGGATCTCGGTCAACGACACCGCGCTGCAGGCCGCGGTGCTGCTGGCCTGCTGGGCCGAGGGCTTCGGCGCCGTGGAGGCCGCCAACGCCCTGGCCGACGCCGGACTCGCCCCGCAGCGCCGGTTCTTCATCGTCCTCGACGAGCTCTGGCGGGTGCTACGCAGCGGCGAGGGGATGGTCGACAAGGTCGACGAGCTCACCCGGCTGAACCGCAACAGCGGCGTCGGCCAGGCGATGATCACGCACTCGATGGCCGACCTGCGGGCGCTGCGCAACGTCGAGGACCGCGACAAGGCCAAGGGCTTCATCGAACGCGCCGGCCTGGTCATCTGCGGCGGCCTGCCCGCCCAGGAGGTCGCCGAGCTCAGCGACATCGTCGCGTTCTCCCGCGCCGAGCGTCAGCAGGTCACCAGCTGGTCGACCCCGCCCGGCTGGGACGTCGCCGCCCTCCCGCCTGGCGTCGGGAAGTTCCTCATCAAGAGCGGCCAGCGTCCCGGCATCCCGGTCAGCGTCGACCTGACCCGCGCCGAGCTCGACGCCGAGGTCCACAACACCAACAAGCGCTGGGCCGTCCCGGCGCAGGCCTCTGCAGGTGCCCGATGAGCCGGCCTGTCGGCCCGGGTGGCGGCGGCAACGAGGCCGCCTGGATCATCCCCGGCATCGGGGCGCTGCTGCTGATCACCTCGGCCGCCACCTGGCTCGGCGGGACCCTGGCGGCCGCGCACACCACCACCGGGACCCCACGGGCGTCATTCAGCCTCACGCTGGTCGTCCAGGTCCTGCGCGACGGGACCGACAGCCGCTGGCCCGGGGTCTCCCCCGCTCTCGTCTGGGGCCTGGCCGGTGGCCTCACGGCCCTGTTGACGGTCCCGCTCGTCGTCGCCGCCGTCGTGTTGTTCTCCCGCCGACTGCGCGCTGATGACCCGCGCCGTTCGCTGGCGAAACTCCGTGACGTCGCGCATCTGACGATGCCGAAGGTCGCGGCGGGCGCCACCCGGCTGCGACCCTCCCTCGCCGGTCGCAAGCCCGCCGAGGTGGCGGCCGGTGACGCCGGCCTGGCGCTGGGCCGGCTCGGCACCGGCAACAAGGGCCGGGTGCTGTTCAGTAGCTGGGAGGACGTCGTCCTGGCCTACATGGCCCCCCGCTCCGGCAAGTCCACCGCCCTGGCCATCCCCGCCGTCCTGTCCGCGCCCGGCGCGGTCATCGCGACCAGCAACAAGGCCGACGTGTGGGCGGCCACCGCAGCCATCCGCGCCGACGAGACCGCCGAGCGGGTCTGGACCTTCGACCCGCAGCACATCGCCTGGGCACCGCAGACCTGGTGGTGGGACCCGCTGGCCGACCTCACCTCCGTCGAGGAGGCCGAGCGCCTCGCGTCGCACTTCGTGCTGACGGTCGAGGACGACCGCAGCAAGGACATCTGGGGCCCCGCGGCGCAGGAGCTGCTGGCGGCGCTGATGCTGGCCGCCCGCTCGTGCGGCGGGACGATGCACGACGTCTACGACTGGCTCAACGACGAGGCCAACCCGGTGCCGGTCGAGACCCTCAAGGGCGCCGGCTTCCGGGGCATCGCCGCGTCCCTGGCCGGGACGCAAGGCAGCCCGGCCGAGACCCGCGGCAGCGTCTACTTCACCGCCCGCGTCGCGGCCAAGTGCCTGCGCAACCCAGAGATCACCGCCTGGATCACCCCGCCGCTGGACCCGATCGTGACCGGCCCCGCCGGCGAGCCGGTGCGCGTCGAGCAGTTCCGGCCCGCGGCGCTGCCGACGAGCAAGCAGACGCTCTACCTGCTCAGCAAGGACGGCGGCGGGTCGGCGGCGCCGCTGGTCGCCGCTCTGACCGACCGAGTCATGCGGGCCGCGACGCTGGCTGCGGAGAGGGCCGGTGGCCGGCTCGACCCGCCCATGGTCGTCGTCCTGGACGAGGCCGCGAACATCTGCCGCATCGCCGACCTGCCCCAGCTCTACTCCCACCTGGGCAGCCGCGGCGTCATCCCCCTGACGATCCTGCAGTCCCACGCCCAGGGCGTCGGGGTGTGGGGCGAGACCGGGATGAAGGCGCTGCTCGGCGCCGCCACCGTCAAGCTCGTCGGCTCCGGCATCGACGACGCCTCCTTCGCCGAGGACCTCAGTCGGCTGATCGGCGACCACGACGTCACGACCGTCAGCACCAGCAGCGGCGACGGCCGCAACAGCCGCTCCCGTTCGGTCCGGCAGCAGCGCATCCTGCCCGCCGCGGCGATCCGCTCCTTGCCCAAGGGCCAGGCGCTCGTCTGGCTGACCGGCAGCAAGGTCGCGATGGTCCGGACGCTGCCCTGGTATGCCGGCCCCCGGGCCGCCGAGATCGGCGCCCGGATGAAGGCCGCCGAGCACCGCACGACCGCCGCGGCCGCTGGCGGCGCACCGACCGCCGGAGCCCGGTCGTGAAGGGTGCGAACGAGCTCGCCGACCTGCGGGCCAGGGTCGACGCCCTCGATGACGAGCTCACGGTCCTGGGCTCGGTGCTCGAGGACCTGCGCAACGGCGACCTGACGCTGCCCGGCACCGAGGGACCACCGCCGCCGCCTGCCCCGCGGCCACCCGCCCCGCACGGCGGCGGCAGCGCCGAGCAAGAGCCGATCGTGCCGTTCTTCGGCTCGCTACTGGAGTTCGTCGTCGAGCACTTCGGGCCGGTCTACGCCCGCAACACCAGCCCGACCGTCCGTTGGTGTGCGAGCTGGTGGGACCACGCCGAGGCGATCTACCGCCTGGAGGCGCTCTGGCGGAGCTGGGAGCTCTACCGACTCGAGCCACGCCTCGGGATCGCGTCCTGGCTGCGCGACTACCTCGACCCCCAGCTGCGTGAGCTCACCAGCCCGACCGGGCCGTTCGCCTCGTGCACCGAGGACCGGCACTCCCCCGTCAAGGCGCTGCGAACCAACCAGCCCCCGGAGGCCTACCTGAACGACCTATGACGCCTCGAACTCCACGCCTGTACCGGCATTACCTGCATAAGCGGCGCACGGCCGTGAACCCGAAGGAGATCCGATGACCGAGCACGCCGAAGACCCTGTCGGCCACGCCAGCAGCAAGATCGTGCAGTACGTCTCGCTGGCCACCATGGCCGCCGAGGCGCTCGCCCAGCGCGCCCAGCAGCGCGCCGCAACCCAGGCCGCCACCGACGAGAAGGCCGCCGCGGCGCTGCGGGCCCAGCAGACCGGGGCCCGCAACGCCGCCCGGCTGCAGTGGCAGCCCGTGCTGGACCCGCGCCGCGGCGCCGACACCTCCCTCGCCGAGGCCGGGCTGGCCTGGGCAGCCAGCCAGGCGTGGCGCGACGTCGACCCGGAGGCGGCCATGGCCGGCGACCAGGCGCTCGAGCGGATGCGCGAGCTCCGACCGGACGTGATGGCCCGCTTCGACCGGCTCACCGGCGACGGCCTCGACCAGGTCGAGGCGATGCGCCGTGCCGCCCCGTTCTTCGACCGCCCGGCGGCCCGCGAGCACGGCGGCCCCGTCCGCCAGGAGCTGATCGTGGGCGAACCCGCCGCGAGCCTGCAGGCGGCCGCCGACCGCGCCACCCGCGCGGCCGGTGACGAGAGCGCCCAGTTCGCCGAGCGGACAGCCGTCGTCGACGACGCCCGCACCCCGCACGTCGACGAGCACCTGGACGCCGACGCCCTCGCCGAACCGCACAGCCGCGAGGCCGCGGCGCAGTCCGACCGCGCCGCGGCGCTGCACCGTGCCGCCGACCAGTCGGCGGACGCCGTGCTCGTCGCGAGCGGCCGGACCCAGCCGCAGCTGGCCCACGACGCCTACCCCGAGCGGCTGACCGGCGAGGTCCTCGCCGCAGGCAAGGTCACGCCCAAGACGCCCGACCGGACCGCCCCGGCCGCGGTCCGCACGACGGGCCTGGCGACCGCCGCTCGCGCGACGGGCGGCCGGGGCCGATGACCGGCCCGTCGAACACCCCCGTCGACGTCATGGCGATCCTGACCGACCTGCAGCAGCAGGTCTCAGACCTGACCGGGGTCGTCGAGACGCAGCAAAGCACCCTGCGCGACCTCACGGTGATCGTGCAGTCCCAGGACCAGGCGCTGCGCCAGTTGCTCCCGGCCAGCCCGCTGCCCTCCGCCATGCCCACCCAGCCTGCCGGACCGGGCGGCGCGTGATGGGCCGGTACAAGCCGCCGACCAGCCCGGCGGAGGCCGCTGAGCGCGAGGCGGCTCGAACCGCCAAGCTCGAGCAGCTGCACACCACCCTCGCCGAGCAGGTCGGGGCGATCCGCAACGGCCAGGACTGGCAGCGCTGGCTGAACGTCGCCGCCACGTTCCCGTCCTACAGCCTCAACAACATGCTGCTCATCGCCGCCCAGCGACCGGACGCCACCGCAGTCGCCGGGTTCGGCGCGTGGAAGGCCTTGGACCGTCAGGTCGACAAGGGCAGCAAGGGCATCGCGATCCTGGCCCCGATGGTCAGCCGGCCCAAGCCCGGTCAGTCCGGTCCGGACGGGCAGGCGGCGGGCACCGGCCCGCGTGAGGCCCGTGCCGAGCGGACGGCTGGCGGCAGTGAAACCACCGCTGCCATCAGCCCCGCTGGTGCCTCTGCGGGTGAGGCAACTGAACCCCCGTCCGGGTCCCGGCGTGGGGTCGGGGGCTTCAAGGTCGTGCACGTCTTCGACGTCTCGCAGACCTCCGGTGAACCGCTGCCTGAACGGCCGCGGCCGGTTCTGCTGGCCGGCCAGGCGCCGAAGGGCCTGTGGGACGCGCTGGCGGCGCAGGTGCAGGACCGTGGGTTCGAACTCAAGCGCGGGGACTGCGGCGCGGCGAATGGGCTGACGCACTACGGCGAGCGGACCGTGACGGTGCGGGCCGACGTCGACGACGCCCAAGCCGTCAAGACGCTCGCCCACGAGCTCGGGCACGTGCTGCTACACGACCCGACCGGGCTGGCAACCGTGACGACGCCCGGCATGGCCCTCACCGCCGGGGACCCGGTCCTGACGCCCGAGACGGTCGACACCTCGGCCGGGCAGTGCCGCGGAAGGCTGGAAGTCGAGGCCGAGTCGATCGCCTACCTGGTGGCCAGCGCTCACGGCCTCGACACCGGGGCGTACACGTTCGCCTACGTCGCCGGCTGGGCCGACGAGGTCGCCGGCGTCGAGGTCGACCAGGTCGTGCGCGGCACCGCCAACCGGGTGCTGGCCGCGACCAAAGTCGTTCTCGCCGGCACCGAGCACCTGCTCGAGCAGCCCGACCAGGGCCAGGCCCTCGAGCAGGACCTGACCCTGGCGGCCACCGCCGCCCGCGGCGCCGAGCGCACCGCGGCGCTGCTGACGGACGCGGTGGGCACGGCCGAAAGCACGCAGCGCACTGCGGCCAGCGTGGCACCGGCGCCAGCGGCCGCCTCCGTCGCTGCGGCTGCAACTCTCGGCGATCGTCCGGCCGCCGCGGCGGCGGGCCCAACCCCCGAGCGGTTGATCGAGGTCCACGCTCTCGCGGTCGACTTCTACGCCGAACGTCTGCACGCCGGGGGCCCGGACGCCCGCCGGGCGGTCGCGCTGCTAGCCGAGCGGGGCGTCGACCGCGACAGCGCCGGCGCGGCCCGGCTGGGCTACGCCCCACGGGCCTGGACCAACCTGGTCGACTACCTGCGGCGCGTCGGCGTCGACGACGACGAGCTCCGCGCCTCCGGCCTGGTTCTGGAGAGCTCGCGCGGGACGCTGGTCGACCGGTTCCGAGACCGGGTGATCTTCCCCGTCGACACCCTCGCCGGCCAGACGGTTGCGCTGCTGGGGCGGGCGGTCGACCAGAGCGCGACCGACCGCAACGGTGTCCCGGTCCCGAAGTACCTGAACACCCCGCAGACAGCCGTCTACAGCAAGGGCGAGCATCTCTATGGCCTGGGCGAGGGCGCGGCCAACGCGATCGCTGATGGCGCAAAGCCGGTGCTCGTCGAGGGGCCGATGGATGTCCTGGCCGTCAACCGGGCCGCGACCGCATCGACGAGCGGCGCACAGAGGCACGTCGCGGTCGCGCCGTGCGGGACCGCCCTGACCGTTCAGCAGGTGCAGTTGCTGGACACGGTCTGCGGCGGGCTCGCCGAGCGTGGGGTCGTGACCGCCTTCGACGGTGACGAAGCCGGTCGGCAGGCCAGCCTGCGGGCCTATGACCTGCTCCGCGCGGTCCGGGCCTGGCCGACCGCGCTGGATCTCCCCGCCGGCCAGGACCCTGCCAGCCTCGCAGCTGAGCACGGCACAGCTGGGTTGCAGGCGGCGCTGCTGGCTGCGGCGGGCAGGCCGCTGGCAGACGTTGTCGTCGACGAGCGGATCGCTCGGCATCACCTGCGTTGGACCGAAGGCCAGGTGGCCGCTGGTCGCGACGCCGCGCTGGTCGTGGCGAAGATGCCGCCAGAACACGTGTCACGGCAGATCGTGCGGGTCGCCGCGCACACCGGGCTGGACTCCCCCATGGTCAGTGACTTCGTTCTCGACGCGGTCACCAGCCCCAGCCGAACCCCCAGCACTGGCGATGCCGAGATTCCCTCGCCGCCGGCCAGGCCCTACGGTGCGGCCGCAGCGCTGCCCAAGCCAGTCAGCGTCCCGCCCCGACCGTCCTCGCCGGCCCGCGCAGCAGCCTCGACGAACCAGAGCCCCCCGCAGCGTGCCCGAGCCGGCTTCCCGGTCGCGCTGAATGCGAGCCTGCGCCCCCCGGCCCCAGCCCCGCTTGGCACCAGCCCCCCGGCCGGCCCGCCGCCTGACCAGCAGCACCGGTCCCGCACAGCCTGACCAGACATGCAGGAGGCCCCCGCCGTGCCCGGCGGGGGCCTCCTTGCGTGTCTGGGCACCCGGGGTCTACCGGCGCGGTCGTGAGCCTGACGTCGCCTGTCCCAGCCCGTACGGCCGTGCCGGCTCAGCTGCCCGGCCACCCAGACCGCTCGAGGCCGGCGCCGGCGCAGCGGCTCCGGCCAACGGCACGCCAGGACCGGCGTAGCGGGCCGTTACGGCCCGCAGCGCCTCCGCCGCCTGCCGCGCTGCGCTGGCCTGCCCGGCGCGGGCCTGGGTCTCTCTGAGCCGGGTCACGGCGTCGGTGAGCGCCGTCAGCTGCGCCATCAGCGCCAGCAGCTGCTTGGTCTCACTCGGCTGAGCGACCTGCGCCGACAGCAGCAACCGACCGGCAGCGCGCAGACCTGTCCCGGCCGCAGACGGCGGCGGGACCTTGCCGTACAGCTCGCGGGCGGCCTGGTCGTAGGTCTGCGCGGCTTCGGTCAGGGGTCCGCCCTTGCGGCCCTCGACGACCCTGCCCGCCGCGGCCAGGAAGTCCGACGCCGCCCAGGCCGCGTCCGCTGCGCCCGACGGGTCGCTGGCGACGCTGGCTGCGATGTGCTCACTCGCCCGCCCGGCCGCCAGCGTCGCCTGCTTCCAGATCCGCAGCCGCTCCATCTCGGTCAACCCGAACCTGTCGGTCCGGACCTGCCGTACGCCTGGTTCTCCGGCGACGCTGGGCCCCGCCCTGCGGGCCGCCCCCACGTGACTGCCCGCCGCTGCCCCTGGCGCGTCCCAGCGGCGCTGCAGGCGCGGCAGGGTCAGGTCGGAGGCGAGCTTGCCGCCGCCGAAGTAGACCGGCGGCGCCCCCGCGCCGAAGCGGTCGGGCAGCGCCACCGCGTAGCCCGTGACCTGCCCGGGGTTGAGCTCGCTCAGCCGCTCCCGGACCAGCAGCCCGTCGGCCCGGAGCCGGGTGAAGAACTCGCTCTGGCCGCTGGCGCCGGCGGCCGCGATCCGGACCTGACGGCGCAGCTGCTCACGGTCGGTTGCCGCGGGAGCCGGCCGGCCCTCCCCCGCTCGCCGCCGGGTGGTGTCGTGGTGCTTGCGTTCCTCGCCCCTGCTCGGTTTGACGGCGCCGGTGCGGCCGGTGGCGGCCGTGGCGACGAGCCCGTACTTCTGCTCGACGAACCGGCTTGCCTCCATAGAGCGGTAGTGGTCGTTCGACAGGCGTGGCCGCCGGCCATCCTGCCGGGCCAGCGTCGCCACGATGTGCACGTGGTCCTCAGCGTGCCGGACCGCAACCCATCGCACACCCAGGTCGTCGTCGCGGCGGGCCAGCCCGATCCGGTCCATGTATTCCTCGGCGATGTCGGCCCAGTCGGCGTCCGTCAACGTCCGATCCAGCGGCGCCCCGGTCTCGGGGTCCTTCGCCGCCGCGATGGCCAGGTGATAGACGGGCTTGATCGTGCGCAGCTCCTCCTTGCTGTAGCCCAGCGCCGCGACCGGCTCGTTGAGCCGGTCGGCGAGCTCGGTGAAGTCCCGCTTGCCAGACAGGCCAAGCCCGGGCTGAACAGCGTCCGGCCGACCGTCCCAGCTGGCGATCACCCGGGCGTCGGTGTGATCGGACTCCAGGCCCTTCTCACCGGCCAGCCCCTCAGTGAACAGATACCAGAGCAGACCTCGCACCCCTGCACCTCGAGGCAGCACCTGACCGATCACCAGATCAGGCCAACCGCCGGGTCAGCAGACTCGCGGCCTCGTCGATCCTGACCGTTGCCCGCTCCGCGCCGGCCACCGCCGCCGCCAGCCACACCGGCGGCTCGGTCACGCCCGAGTTCATCGCCGCGGCGATCTGGTTGAGGTTCGTGCCGTACTGCCGCACCGCCGCCCGAGTCTGCATCAGCTCGGTCAACAGCTCACGGGACTCGCTGTGTGACGTCGGCGGCGCGGCGCCCCGGGCGCTGGCCAGCGCCGCGGCCGCCACGTAGCTGCTCGGCCGCAACCCAGCACGCGCGGCCGCCCGCGCGACCGTCTCCAGCTCGTCCTCGCCGTAGAGCACCTTCACCGCCCGCGGCCGGGCCGGAGCCCGCCGCACGCGATACCGCGCCGTCGTCCCAGCTTCCCCCGTCCCGGCCCCCTGCGCGCCCTCGACGCCAGGCCGGCTCCCCTCCTCACCGCCGCCCGCGGCCCTCTCCTGCGATGACGGATCGTCCACCACGTCCACCACGTCCACCACGACCTCCTCGATCCGGCACCACCAACCCGGCGGCGCCCTCACCCTTGGTAAGTGCGGTTTAGACCCTCCCTGTGACAAACGATCAAGGAGTTCTTCCGAGCTCCGTCTCAGGACCCACCGCCCGGCGACGCCGTCGCCCCGGCCCTGGACCTGCTGCGAGCCCGCGCCCGGGCGACCAGAAAGCCCTCAGCGACCCGCGGTCGCGCCTCGCGAAGGGAGACGTTCGGCCCGCGCAGCGGGCCGAACGGTAACCCTTTGCATACCTTGCTCCGTGGACTCCTCCGTGGACTCACGGCATCCTTCGTCGCCTCGGCGGCCGTGTGGTTGCCCGCGCCTCTGGGCGCGACGAAACACCCGGCGCAGACGGAGCCGTTGGACCGGTGAGCATGCAGCGGGTGCCCTGCGGCGCTGCCCACTTCCTGCTTAGCGGCAGGACGGTGGTCGTCGGTTTCGGTGGCCTGGACGTTGACGGGACGGGCGCCCCGACGACACAGCGTGACCACCGCGGGGAGGCGGCTCGGCCCGGGGGGCTGCGGGACGACCCTCCGTCGAATGGACCGGCCGCGCGGCCCAGGAGCAGGCCCCGGACCCGGCGACGGCCCGACCCCCGGTTGGTGGGGGCTCGGGCCGTCGGTCAGCAAGCTCGGGACTGCTGCAGGACTGGTTGACACTCCATCTGTGGGACGTGGTCCCGCAGGAAGGATGTCACTGTGCCTAAGAAGTTCCCGCCCGAGTTCAAGCGTGATGTCGTCCGCGTCGCCCGCCGCGGCGACCTGAGCCATGCCGAGGTCGCTGCCGACTTCGACATCTCGGTGGAGTCGGTGCGCCGTTGGGTGCGACAGGCCGACGTCGACGACGGCGTCGTCGACGGCCAGACCAGCGCCGAGCAGAACGAGCTGGTGCAGCTGCGCCGAGAGAAGCGCCGGCTGGAGATGGAGAACGAGATCCTGCGCCGTGCCGCGGCCTACTTCGCCGCGGGCAGCCTCCCAAAATGAGCTACCCGCTGGTCCGTGAACTGGCCGCCGAGGGAATCCCGGTGCGGCTGACCTGCGGGGTGCTCGGCCACTCAAGACAGGCGTACTACGCCTGGCTGACCAACCCGGTCAGCCAGCGCGAACTTGAGGACGCCTACCTGACCAACGCGCTGATCGACGCGCACAGCGACGACCCCGAGTTCGGCTACCGGTTCCTGTCCGACGAGCTCGAACGCGCCGGGCACGTCGCCGGGGAGCGGCGGGTCTGGCGGCTGTGCTCGCAGCAGAAGCTGTGGTCAGCCACCGTGCGCAAGGGCCGGCGGGGCAGCGGCAAGACCCCCGGTCCCGCGGTGCACGACGACCACGTCCAGCGCGACTTCACCGCGCCCGCGCCCGACCGGGTCTGGCTGACCGATATCACCGAGCACCCCACCGCGCAGGGCAAGCTCTACTGCTGCGCGATCAAGGACCCGTTCAGCAACCGCATCGTCGGCTACGCGATCGACGAACGGATGACCGCCCAGCTCGCCGTCACCGCGCTACGCACGGCCGTGGCTCGCCGCCAGCCGACGGGCGTCGTGGTGGTTCACAGCGACCGCGGGTCGCAGTTTCGAGCTCGGAGCTTCCGGGCCGTCTTGACCGCCGCCGGACTGCAAGGCTCGATGGGCCGGGTCGCCTCGGCCGGCGACAACGCCGCCATGGAGTCTTGGCACGCGCTGCTGCAGAAGAACGTCCTGGACCGCCGCCGCTGGCGCACCCGCGACGAGCTGCACGAGGCGATCGTGTTCTGGACTGAGCACACCTACAACCGGCGCCGACGTCAGCGAGCACTCGGCAAGCTCACCCCGGTCGAGTTCGAACTCGCCTTCACCGCCCAGGCCGCAGCCGTTGCGGCATGATCACCACTCACCCAGTGTCAACCGACCCCGCAGCAGTCCCCTCGGTCAGCGGCCTCGGCCGGACACCGGCCCGTCAGGTGCCAGGCGAGGGTGTGCGAGGGAAGCGTGAGCTCAGCGGCGGCGGGAAGGTGCTCGCCCGCTGGGCGAGGACCCCGCGCAACTGGGCGCGGGCCGCGCCGGCGTGGTTGCGCGCCTGGGCCGCGGCGTGCCGGGTGGGGTCGACGATCTGCGCCTGGCGCTGGGCCAGGGCCACCCGCGCGGTCCTGACACCGGGGGCGACGCCCTCAGCTGCTCTGGCCACGGCGCTCGCGTGCTGCTGCACGACCGCCGTACCGTCCTCACCGCCTCGCCCCCTCCCCCGGCTCGGGACCCACAGCAGATTCGACCTGTTGCTCTTGTCGGCGGCGCTCGGGACGAGCATCAGGCCGGGCGGCCAGGGACTCGCAGCGGACACCGATCTCCAGTCCCCGGGCCAGGTTCGGGACGTGCTTGGCGAACTCCAGGGCCGGGGCGGCCAGGCGCGCCGCAGCACGGTGTCACTGGCCCCACCGGGCAGGCGGCGTTCCTGGGTGGCCAGTGCGCTCAGCCGGGCCAGCAGCTCACTGCTGCCGCGCAGCACCTCGAGCCGTTCCGGCCCGAGGGTCTTGGCCGGGCTGTCGCGCAGCTGCCCGGCCAGCGGCGCCACCTGGCGAAGAGCGGCCGCGGCGACGTCGGCGCCAGCCGACGGGAGGCCCTCGCGTCGGTGGAGAGCGTCGTCGGCGCCGAGACCGTCCAGGCCCGGGTGCTGTCCGACACCGCGCAAGAGCCAGCCGGCGTCAGCCGCCGGTCGCCGCAACGCCCGGGCGACGACATGCACGACCGACAAGCAGGGTAGCGACCGTGCGCGCGAGGCGGGTCAGCTCGGGAACGTCGACCTCGGCGGCCCAGGGCGTAGAAGCGGCCGAGTCGGACTGGGAAAGGAACTGATTCATGAGAGATCAGAATCCATGGTGGTGGGGCTTCGGAATGCCCGTGTGGCAACGCTTCGTTGGAGCAATTCTAAGCCTTTCAGTCATAGTTGCGGTGAGTGCATACGAAGCGCCCAACTGGCTTGCTTGGCCAGCAGTCCTCGTCTTTGTGGTCTGCATTCCGGGAACGACGGAGGGGGTAATCAAAGGATCTCGACGACGTGATTCCTGAACGTCAGATCAGACGCGGCCCACTGCATAGAATAGCGCCGACGCAGTCGCTCCGACTACCACGAAAATGAACACACCCACCCCCCCGGCCACGAGCGGGTGATATAGACCTGTGCCGTTGCCTTCAGAGATGCGGCGGCGCGCCTTGACGGTGTACGCGAGAGTCGCGACCACGGCGAAAGCGCTAGCGATCAGTGTTTCAAGTGTCATGTGCTAGTCCAACAGAGAAAACAAATCGCCCAAGTCCCTCACGCCGCCGCCGATTCGAATCAGCGGCGCTAGTTCGTGAGGATCAACATACTGCGCGAGAGTCTCTTGGAGTAGTCCCACAGCGCATCCCCCCGCCACGCCGGCGATGGCCCCGGGCAGTCCGCCTGCCGTGCCGCCGATCGCCCCACCTAGCAGGGCGCCGCCAGTGCACCCATCCGCAATCGCCCTGTTGTCAAAGCCACCCTGCTCCTGGTACTCCGAGTCGCTGCCGTTGACGTCAGTCTTGTTGATCGGGTTGTTGCGGGCGTAGGTGTAGTGGGGGTCTTGTCCGGTCGGGTCGGGTTGGGTGAACCGGCCGAGCGTGGGGTCGTAGTAGCGGATCCCGAGTTTGTACATGCCGGTGGCAGTGTCGAGGTAGCCGCCGGTGTAGCGCAGTGGGTTGGGGGTGGTGCCGGTGGCGCTGCGGCTGACGCCGTAGGGGTCGTAGCTGTAGTGGTTGCGTTCGCTGCCGTTGGTGTCGACCAGGCTCGTGACCGAGCCCTGGCTGTCGGTGAGGTAGTAGAAGCGTTCGGTGCCGATACGCAGGCTGACCGGTTGGCCGCCGGGTTCGCGGACGATGACCGCATCGGGTGCGGTCTGGGCGGTCAGGCCCAGGGGGGTGTTGCGGTAGCGGGTGCCGTCGGCGGTGGCGCGTTCTTTCTGGCTGGAGCCGGCGTAGCTGAAGGTGTGCGGGGTGCTGGTGCTCCCGGCGGTGGTGGTGAGCTGGGTGAGCTGGTCCTTGGCGTTGTAGGCGCCGGCGGTGCGCACGCTGATGCCGGCCCCGGCGGTCTCGTTGCCGTTGCCGTCGTAGGAGAAGCTCTGGCCGCCCCGGCTGCGTAGCGCGTTGGTCGCGTCGTAGCTGGCGGTCGGGGCGGGGCCGCCGCTCTGCCCGGGGCACAGGGTCGGGGCGGAAAGGCTGGTGCTGTCGAAGGTCCGGTTGCCTGCTCCGTCGTAGCAGTAGGCCCACAGGGCGACCGGGTTGGTGCTGCCGGCGGGGCGTTCGGTGGCCCGCGTGAGCCGGTTGAGCCCGTCGTAGTCGTAGCTCTGGACCAGGGCGGTCGGTGGGACCAGGTCGGTGCGGGTCTGGACCAGGCCGGTGTCGACGCCGTTCTTGGTGTGGGTGTAGGTGAAGTGCGTCAGCGCAGCGGCGGGTTCGGTCTTGCCGCCGCGGACGGCGGTGATCCGTCCTGAGGCGTCGTAGCTGGTGGTCTGCCGTTGGTCGCCGGGGAACCGCGCCAGGGTCCGCTTGTCGCGCTTGGCGTCGTAGTCGTACACCACGCATCCCGAGGTCGGCGGGGCCAGGTTGGTGCTGCTGTTGTACGCCACGCCGCTGCTGTTGACGCAACTGCCTCCGGGTTCGGTCAGCCGGATCAGGTTGTTGCCCTTGTCGTAGGCATAGCCGGTGGTGCCGGCCTCGTCGGCGACCGACAGCAGGTTCCCAGACTTGTCGTAGGACAAGGTGACCGGGGTGGCGGCGCCGGCGTTGGCTGCGGCCAGGACCTGACCGGTCTGCCGGCCGGCCTTGTCGTAGCTGTAGCTGGTGGTTCCGGCGTTGTCCTGCCGGGCGGTGAGCGCACCGTCGGCGGAGTAGCTGTAGCTGATGCACCGGCCGGCGGTGACGTCGCTTGCGGCGCACCCGCTGGCCCCGTCATAGCGGGTCTCCCGGAGCCGGTCGAGCTTGTCGTAGACGTTGGTGCTGACCTTGGCGTTGCCGTCGGTGACGGTCCTGATGCGGCCGGCGCCATCGTAGGTGTAGCTGGTCGCCTTGATCGCGGCGGGCAGGCCGGTCGGCCCGGCAGGCGGGGTCGTGCGGGTCAGGTTCCCGCCGGCGTCGTAGGCGTAGTCGGTGCGGTTGTTGTTGCCGTCCGTCGCACTGCACTGCTGGCCGGGCTTGCCACCGCAGGCCATCGCAGCCCCGGGGGCAGGGTTGAAGGTGGCGGTGCTGGTCACGCCACCTCCGCTGGTCGAGATCGGGTTGCCCCGGGTGTCGTAGCCGTAGCTGCTCATGTTGCCTTGACTGTCGGTGCCGGTGTCGGGCTGGTAGGGCTGCGGGCCCTTGTAGGTCGCGGTCGACTGGGCGCCGGTCGGGCTCTTGGCGCTGGTCGGCAGGAACCCGTCATAGCCGAACTCGCGCTTGCCGCCGAGCGCAT
>JAABUN010001246.1_pt1 | contig 58286 bp, 51 predicted proteins | sample 5559311 | NCBI WGS metagenome assembly JAABUN01 (sample SAMN10711877, study PRJNA513370) | rock metagenome | isolation source: Antarctica rocks | place: Antarctica: Victoria Land, Siegfried Peak sud
ACCGCGGTGGCCACCGCCACCCTGCCGGTGGCCGCCGGGCCCGGCGGCCACACCCAGCGCCTGCTCACCGTGGTCAAGTCCGGCTCCATCCAAGACGTCAAGGCCAGCCCGCAGGACAAGGTCCACGTGTGGCCCCACCTGCTCTCCATCGAGTTCGTGGCTGCGCTGATCTGCACCGGGTTCGTGCTGATCTTCTCGATCTTCGTGAACGCCCCGCTGCTGGAACTGGCCGACATCAACAAGACGCCCAACCCCTCCAAGGCCCCCTGGTACTTCCTGGGCCTCCAGGAGATGCTCTCCATGTTCCACCCCATGGTGGCCGGCGTGCTGCTGCCCGGTATCGGCATGGGCGGGCTGATGCTGGCCCCTTACATCGACAAGAACCCGTCCACCAAGCCCGAAGATCGCAAGTTCGCCATCTCCCTGTTCACCATCTTTTTGATGTCGTGCGCAGTGCTCACCATCATCGGCTCGTTCTTCCGAGGCCCGGGGCAGCTCTTCGTCTTCCCCTGGACCGAGGGCCTCTTCTTCGAGCTGTGACCCGAATTGTGAAGGACCGCAGACATGACCGCCGTCATCCCACTCGTCGTCCTGGCGCTGGTCGCCCTGGCCGGCCTGCTCATCTTCTCCACCCTCCGTCGCCGCGAGGCCGACGCCGCCGGTGAGCTGTCGCGCGAGACCCGCTCCCGCGACAAGCGCTCGCGCAAGCCCACGCCGCTGCTCGAAGGGTCCAGCGGACGCGACGTCGAGCGGGCGGCCCAGCTGGCCCGCCGGGGCGGCGAGCTGGTGCCAGTATCGGAACCGGCTCCCCCGGTGGCCTACGTGGCGCCCGACTACGAGGAGATCGGCGTCAACCGTCGCCAGTTCCTCAACCGGGGCATCATCGGCGGGTTCCTGCTCGGCATCAGCGGCTTCGGCGTCACCGCCCTGGCCTTCTTGTGGCCCAACACCACCGGTGGCTTCGGCTCGAAGATCAGCGTCGGCAAGATCACCGACATCGAGAGCGCCATCACCGCCGGCGGGGGGTTCGCCTACTACCCCGAGGGCCGCATGTGGGTCACGTCGTACCCAGCCAGCGCGTTGGAGAAGGCCCGCGCCGTCTACAGCGAGGCCGAGCTCACCGGCATGGAGGCCGGCGTCATCGCCCTCTACCAGAAGTGCGTGCACCTGGGCTGTCGAGTGCCGTCGTGTGCCACCTCCAAGTGGTTCGAGTGCGGCTGCCACGGCTCGCAGTACAACCAGGCCGGTGAGAAGAAGGCCGGGCCGGCACCCCGCGGCCTCGACCGCTTCGCCATGACCGTGTCCGGCGGCTCGCTCACCGTCGACACCGGCACCATCATCCAGGGCCCGCCCATCGGCACCAACACGACCGGCCAGGAGGCCGAGGGACCGCACTGCGTCTCCGGTGGCGAGCACTGATGCTCCTCGGTGCCAGCACCCAGACCTCGGTCGGGGTCATCCTCACGCTCCTGGCCGTGGCCGTGGGTGTCATCTACGCGCTGGTCAACATCCGCCAGTCGAAGGCGGAGGTCGGCTCGGAGATCGAGCTGGCAGCCAACCGCCGGCCCTACCTCCCCGACGCCGAGCTCGAGGGCCGCAAGCTCGACCGCACCTTGAGCCTGGGCCTGCTCGGGCTGTTCGTGGTGGGCATCGGCCTGCCCCTCTACTGGCTCCAGGAGCCGAGCCGCCAGACCAATGAGAAGGGCAACATCGCCCGCAAGTTCGTCGACCGCGGCGAGGCGATGTTCGCGCCGACCGAGGAGGGCGGCTTCAACTGTGCCTTCTGCCACGGCGCCGAAGGCGTCGGTGGCGTGGCCCCCTACACCATCACCGATGCCGAGGGCCGTTTCGTGAAGCAGGTCGAGTGGCAGGGCCCGGCACTCAACACCGTGCTGTTGCGCTATGACCGCGACGAGGTGCGCTACATCCTCCAGTACGGCCGGCCGTTCTCGCCCATGCCGGCATGGGGAGCCAAGGGTGGCGGGCCCCTCACCGAGCAGCAGCTCCAGAACCTGGTCGACTACATCGACTCCTTCCAGCTCACGCCCGAGCAGAGCCAGGCCGAGGTGACCGAGCAGCTGGCCACCATGATGGAGACCCCCGACGAGACGTGCGCGGCCGCCCGGGTCACCGAGGCCAAGGTCGGGCTCACCGGCGAGGCGCTGGCATCGTTCTCCGACGCCGACGTGGACACCGATTCGTGCCCCCCGGCGTGGGGGTCCGAGGGTGACGCCCTGTTCAACATGGGCTACGACGACGGCTTCGCCGGCGGCGCCTACTCCTGCGGCCGGTGCCACACCCAGGGCTGGTCCTACGGCGAGAAGGAAACCGACGGCGGCGGGGCCTTCGGGCCGAACCTGCGGGGCGTCAACGGGCAGTTCCCGGGTGGCAGCACCGGGGCCGAGCAGCAGACCGACTTCGTCTGCCTGGGCAGCGCCGAGGGCGTGCGCTACGGCCGCTCCGGCCAAGGCCGCGCCGGGATGATGCCCGGCTTCTGCATCACCCCTGAACGCAGGATCAACGCCGAGAACTACGAGGTGAACATCACCCCCAAAGACGCCGGCCTGCCCGAAGACGGCGCCATGCTCACCCAGGAGCAGGTCCGGGCCGTCGTCGAGTACGAACGGAGCCTCGGGCGATGATGGTCGAAGTGCTCGCTGCGTTCACCTGGAACCCCGGCTTCAAGGGGATCCTCACCGTCGTGGTCGCGGTGGCCATCCTGTGCGGCGGGGTGGCCCTCATCCTGGGCACCAACAGCGGCGCCCGCCTCGGGTTCCTCATCGCCCTCAGCGGTCTCTTCGGCTGGTTCTTCGTGATGGGGATCATCTGGTCGATCTACGGCATCGGCCCCAAGGGCCCGGCGCCGAGCTGGAAGCTGGTCGACACCGTGTCCGGCGCTCCTGACAGTTCGCGCATACCGGTGGCGGGGTCGTTGCTGCTGCCCGAAGACCTGCCCGACCCGCTCGACACCCGCGACGGCAGCGCCGAGCTGGCCGAGGCCTTCCCGGCTACGGAGAAGGACCCGACCCTGGGGGACCTGGTCCTCCTCGACGATCCGCTGCGCGACGCCGTCGACGACCAGGTCGGCCCGTGGAAGATCCTGGAGACGTCCAACAAGTACACCGGCGAGACCCAGTCGGTGGTGTCGGAGGCGCTGGGCCCCGAGGGCCAGGGCGTCTTCGCCTCGGCCACCGACTACGTGTTCGTGAACGGCTTCGTCACCGGTGGCAAGACCGGTCGCCGCAACAACTCTGTGGTCGGTCGCATCGCCTACAAGTTCACCTCGGCGGCGGAGTTCGGCAACGAACCGCTCTACGCCGCCGTGCAGCTCCAGCCGATCATCCCCCAGGAGACGCCCGAGGGCCAGGCCCCGCCGTTGCCGGTGGCCAACCCCGATGCGCCGGTGTACACGGTGATCCTCGAGCGCGACCGCGGCGCCCTGCGCCTCCCGTCGATCCTGTTCACGGTGGCCACCGGGCTGATCTTCGCCCTCACCGCCAGCATGCTCCACCGTCGCGACCAGTTGGCCACCACCCAGCGCGCCGCGCCGGCCGGCGCCGGAGCGGCGTAGGCCATGGGCCAGTACCTACCGGTCCTCGTGATGTTGGTGCTGGGCGCCGGGTTCGCCGGCGTCAGCCTCGTCATGTCCAACGCGGTCAGCCCCAAACGCCCGTCGGCGGCCAAGTCGGCGCCCTACGAATGCGGCATCGTGCCCCGCAACGAGCCGCCGGAGCGCTTCCCAGTGCGCTTCTACCTGGTGGCCATGATCTTCATCGTCTTCGACATCGAGATCATCTTCCTGTACCCCTACGCGGTGATCCACCGCCAGCTCGGCTGGTTCGGGCTGGTGGAGATGCTGGTCTTCGCGCTGGCGGTGTTCGCCTCGTTCGTTTTCCTGATCGCCAACGGCGCCCTCGACTGGGGTCCGGTGCAGCGGCTGCGCCGCGCCAACCCGGCGGTGAGCCCGAACCGCACCACGGCGTCGACCATCCGCCGGGTCGGAGCCGACGGACGCCCGGCCGACGAGCCGGACCCGGTGGCCGCCTGATGCCGCTCGACTTCAGCAACGGTCTCGAGACGCTGGACCATAACTTCATGACCGCCAAGGTCGAAGACGTGGTCAAGTGGGCCCGCACCCGCTCGATGTGGCCGGCCACCTTCGGCCTGGCCTGCTGCGCTCTCGAGATGATGGGCGCCGGCGGCTCGCACTACGACCTGGCCCGCTTCGGCATGGAGGTCTTCCGGGCGTCGCCCCGTCAGGCCGACCTGATGATCGTGGCCGGGCGGGTATCGCAGAAGATGGCGCCGGTGCTGCGCCAGATCTACGACCAGATGATGGAACCCAAGTGGGTCATCTCCATGGGCGTGTGCGCCAGCTCCGGCGGCATGTTCAACAACTACGCCATCGTGCAGGGCGTGGACCAGATCGTGCCCGTCGACGTGTACGCCCCCGGCTGCCCACCCGGCCCCGAAACACTCATCCACGCCGTCGGCACCCTGCACGAGAAGATCGCCGACGGGGACATCTTCCGGCGTCGCTCCGAGACCGGTGCCGGCGCCGCCATCACGGTCAGCCAGCTCGACGGCCAGCGCGGACCCCAACCGGTCCTGCTCACCCCCGGGAGCTCGTGACCATGACCGACCAGGAGACCGCCACCGACGAAGCGGTGGCGCCCGAGGCTGCGCCCGAAACCGAGACCCAGACCGAATCGGTCCATGGCGCCCTGGTGACCTACAGCCGGGGTCAGCGGGTGCTGCACCCGCCTCGGGAGCGGCTGGTCGAGGTGGTTCGCGCCCTGCGCGACCAGGGTTGGCTGATGTGCCTCGACGTGACCGGCGTGGACTACCTGACCCATCAGCGCCGCGACCTGCCCGTCGGCATCGACCCGGAACGCTTCGAGTTGGTCGTCACCTTGATCTCGCATGAGGCCCGTGAGCGCGTGCGTCTCAGGGTGCAGGTGCCCGAGGCCGATCCGGTCGTGCCCACCCTCTTTGCGGTCCACCCCGGCACCGAAGCGATGGAGCGCGAGGTGTTCGACCTGCTCGGCATTGCCTTCGACGGCCATCCCGACCTCACCCGCATCCTCATGCCCGAGGACTGGCACGGGCACCCCCTGCGCAAGGACTACGCAGTGGGCGCCATCCCCGTGCAGTTCAAGGGTGCCCCCTCGCGCTGACGCAGAGGCCTCTCCCATGACCATCGCTCCCGACTCCACCGATACCGAGGTCAACACGCCGGTCGACGCCGGCCGCCACCCCGACGCGCACCTCACCGACGAGGGCGCCCAGGAGATGGTGCCTCGTGCCTACGCCGGGGGGGTGGAGGTGCTGCGCGAGGTCGGCTCGGTCCTGCGCCTGTCGGAGGCCGAAGCCGGCGCCGACGCTCCCGACGACGCCGAGACCACGATCATGAACATGGGGCCTCAGCACCCGAGCACCCACGGCGTGCTGCGCCTCATGTTGGAGCTCGACGGCGAGACCGTGCTGCGCACCAAGCCGGTCATCGGCTACCTCCACACCGGCATGGAGAAGACCGGCGAGACGCTCACCTACCTGCAGGGCGGCACCAACGTCACGCGGATGGACTACGCGTCGCCGATCTTCAACGAGCTGGTCTTCTCCCTGGCCGCCGAGAAGCTGCTGGGCCTGGAGCTCCCGCCCCGGGCGGTGTGGATCCGCATGTTGCTCTGCGAGCTCAACCGCCTCACCTCGCACTTCCTCTTCATGGCCACCAACGGCCTCGACCTCGGGTCGACGTCGATGATGATCTACGGCTGGCGCGAGCGTGAGGAGGGCCTGCGGATCCTCGAGATGATCACCGGCCTGCGAATGAACCACAACTTCGTGCGCGTCGGCGGTACCGCCGCCGACATGCCCGAGGGCTGGCAGGAGCGCCTGGCCACCTACCTCGAGACCATCCCCGCCCGCCTCGAGGAGTACGAGGTGTTGATGACGGACCAGCCGATCTGGCGGGACCGGCTCCAGGGCGTGGGCACCATCTCGACCGAAGAGGCCCTGGCCCTCGGGGTGACCGGGCCCATCCTGCGCTCCACCGGCTACGCCTGGGACCTGCGCCGGGAGATGCCCTACCTGGCCTACGACGAGGTCGACTTCGACGTGATCGTCGGTACCTACGGCGACTGCTTCGACCGCTACGCCGTCCGGCTCAACGAGATCCGCGAGTCGATGAGGATCCTCTGGCAGTGCATCGAACGCATGCCGGCCGGCGACTACCGCCTCCAGGACAAGAAGGTCACCCCACCGCCTCGCGCCCGCATCGACCAGTCGATGGAAGCGCTCATCCACCACTTCAAGATCTTCACCGAGGGCTTCAAGGTCCCCGAGGGCGAGGTCTACGCCGCGGTGGAGAGCCCCCGGGGCGAGCTGGGCTGCTACCTGGTGTCGGACGGTTCGGCCCAGCCCTACCGCATGCACATCCGCGGCCCGAGCTTCGTGAACCTCCAGGTGCTGCCCCACCTCATGCACGGCGGCCTGATCGCCGACGCAGTCGCCATCATCAGCTCGGTCGACCCCATCCTCGGCGAGGTAGACCGATGATGGTTTCGTTGCCGAAGCGGAGCTTCGTCACCGAGCTGGTGGACGGCCTTACGGCCGGCGCTTCCGATCGAACGACCGGCGGAGCCGGATCGTCCGACGGTGAGGGGGAAATCCCCCTCACACTCCCCCGCCACCGTCTCCCGACTGCCGTGTCGTGGGCGCTCACCTCGGTGGCTGATGGCAAGACAAGGAACCGCTGATGGCACGGCTCAGTGAGGACAACCTGGTCATCGCTCGGGAGATCCTCTTGCGGTACCCGCGGGTCAAGTCGGCCACCATCCCGTTGCTGCACCTGGCCCAGGAGCAGGACGGCTACGTGACCGACGACGCCATGGCCCACATCGCCGAGCTCACCGCCACCACGCCGGCCCAGGTGCTGGGCACGTGCTCGTTCTACGAGATGTTCAAGCGCGAGCCGGTCGGCACCTACCTGGTCAACGTGTGCACCAACATCTCGTGTCTGGTCATGGGGGGCGAGGAGCTACTGCACCACGCCGAGGAGACCCTCGGGATCAAGGGCGGCAGCACCACCGTCGACGGCATGTTCACCCTCGAGGACGTCGAGTGCATCGCCGCGTGCACCGAAGCGCCCTGCCTGCAGATCAACTACCGCTACTTCCACCGTCTCACCAACGACGGTTTCGACGAGGTGGTGGCCGACCTGCGCGCCGGCAAGCGCACCGAGGAGATCCCGGCTCACGGCACCCTGGCCCGCATCCGCCAGCACATCCCCGCCGACCGCGCCGCCGGGACGTCGGACCCCGCAGGGATCGCCGAGCCGGTGTGGCTCTCGGCCCACGCCGATCCCTCACCCGAAGCCGTCGGTGCCTCGAACGGCGACAAGCCCTGATGGCCGTCACCGATACCCCCAAGATCACGACCAGCCGCTTCGGCTACGACGACTCCCACGCGCTGGCGCGCTACGAGGCCACCGGTGGGTACGAGGGGTTGAAGGCCGCCCTGGCCAAGTCGCCCGCCGCGGTCGTGGAAGAGGTCAAGTCGGCGTCGCTGCTGGGACGGGGCGGCGCCGGGTTCCCCGCCGGCGTGAAGTGGGGCTTCTGCCCCCCCGGGGTGTTCCCGCGCTACCTGGTGGTCAACGGCGACGAGTCCGAGCCCGGCACCTACAAGGACCGCCTCCTCATGGAGCGCGATCCGCACCAGCTCATCGAGGGTGCTCTCATCGCGTGCTACGCGGTGGGCTGCACCCAGGCGTTCCTCTACGTGCGGGGCGAGATGGCCCTGGCCCAGGAGCGCATCGCCCAGGCCCTCAACGACGCCTACGCCGCCGGCCACGTCGGCCGCAACATCGGTGGCACCGACTTCTCGGTCGACATCGTCCTGCACTGGGGTGCCGGCGCCTACATCGTGGGGGAGGAGACGGCACTGATCGAGAGCCTGGAAGGCAACCGGGGCATGCCCCGCCTCAAGCCGCCGTTCTTCCCTGCGGCCAAGGGGCTCTACCTCCAGCCCACCATCGTCAACAACGTGGAGACGTTGGCCAACCTCCCATGGATCCTCACCAACGGTGCCGCCGCCTTTGCCGCCCTCGGCGCCGAGAACTCCAAGGGCACCCGCATGTTCGCGGTGTCGGGCCACGTGAAGCGCCCGGGCGTCTACGAGGTGGAGTTCGGCGTGACCACCTTCCGGGACCTGCTCTACGCCCCGGACTACGGCGGCGGCATCCGCCACGACCACGAGCTCAAGGCGTTCATCCCCGGCGGGGCGTCGGCCCCGTGGCTCTACCCCGAGCACCTGGACGTGCCGTTGGAGGCAGCCACCGTCGGGAAGCTCGGCACCATGCTGGGCTCCGGAGCGGTGGTCGTGTTCGACGAGACCACCGACGTGGTGCGGGCCTGCCTGCGCCTGGTGCGGTTCTTCGCCCGCGAGTCGTGCGGCAAGTGCACCCCGTGCCGCGAGGGCACCAGCTGGCTGGAGAAGATCCTCGAACGCATCGTCGACGGCCACGGCCGACCCGAGGACCTCAACCTGCTGCTCGACGTGTGCGACAACATCTCCGTCGGCATGGACTGGCCGCCGAAGCAGACCACCATCTGCCCCCTCGGCCCGTCGGCCACGTCGCCCATCGCCTCGGCGGTGGTGCGGTTCCTCGGCGAGTTCGAGGCCTACGTGGGCGGACCGGCAGAGATCACCGTCGAGGTCAAGGGCGCCGCATTCGTCGGGCCCATGCGCGAGGAGGTGGCCGTCGATGCCTGACGCTCCCGCCGAGACCGCGCCAGCCGAGACCGCAGTGGCCATCACCCTCAACGGCGCCGCCGTCGAGGCCGTCAAGGGCGAGCTCCTGATCGATGCCGCCGAGCGCAACGGCGTCTACATCCCCCGCTTCTGCTACCACCACCGCATGGAGCCGGTGGGCATGTGCCGGATGTGCCTGGTGGAGGTGGACACCGGCCGGGGCCCGGCCCTCCAACCCAGCTGCATGCTCACCGTGGCCCCCGACATGGTGGTGGACACGGAATCGCCGGTGGCCAAAAAGGCCCAGGACGGCGTCCTGGAGTTCCTCCTCATCAACCACCCGCTCGACTGTCCGGTGTGCGACAAGGGGGGCGAGTGCCCGCTGCAGGACCACACCATCTCGTTCGGGCCGGGCGAGAGCCGGTTCGTGGAGGAGAAGCGCCACTTCGCCAAGCCGATCCCGATCTCCGACAACGTGTTCCTCGACCGCGAGCGGTGCATCCTCTGCGACCGCTGCACCCGCTTCGCCAAGGACGTGGCCGGCGACGCGCTGATCCACTTCCAGGACCGGGGCAACGGCACCCAGGTCAACACCTTCCCCGACCACCCGTTCGCCTCCTACTTCTCGGGAAACACGGTGCAGATCTGCCCGGTCGGGGCCCTCACGGCCAAGCCGTACCGCTTCAAGGCCCGACCGTGGGACCTCGACGTGGTCGAGAGCACCTGCACCGACTGCGCAGTGGGGTGTCGCATCGTGATCGACGGGTCGCGCAACGAGGTGCTGCGGTACGTGGGCGTCGACTCCGATCCCGTCAACTGGGGCTGGCTGTGCGACAAGGGCCGTTTCGGCTTCGAGGCGGTGGGCTCCGCAGAGCGCCTCTCCGCCCCGTTGGTCAAGGGCGACGCCGGCGAGCTGGTCGAGACGCGCTGGGCCGACGCGCTCACCGCCGCGGCGCGAGCCGTCAAGGCCGGCCTCGACCGCTCCGGCCCGTCGGGCACCGCGGTCATCGGCGGCTCCCGGCTCACCAACGAGTCGGCCTACGCCTGGGCCAAGCTAGCCAAGGGCGTCATCGGCACCGACCACGTCGACGCCCAACTCGGCGACGGCCTGCCCGCCGCCCTGATGGCCTCGCTGCCCCGGGCCACCATCGACGAAGCCTGCGCCGCGGGCGGCACGGTCGTGGTCATCGGCTGCGACCCCAAGGACGAGTTGCCGGTCCTGTTCCTGCGGCTGCGCGACGCCGTCACCCGCCACCAGGCCACCGTGGTGGAGCTGGCACCACGCACCACCTCGCTCAGCGCCATCGCCGCCCACTCCCTGCGGACCACGCCCGGTGCCGTCCACGATCTGGTCGACGAGCTGATCGCCGGCCAGGGTGAGCGGGCCGGCGTCCGGGAACTGCTGGGTGCCAACGAGCTCACCGTGGTGCTGGGACGTGGGTCGCTGGCCGAGGCGCCCGACGCCACCGTCGCCGCGGCCTCGGCCCTGCTGGCCGCCTTCCCCAACGCCCGGTTCCTGTCCGGGCTGCGCCGGGCCAACGTGCACGGCGCCCTCGACCTCGGCCTCACGCCCGGCCTCCTGCCCGGCCGGGTCTCGCTCGACGACGGGCGCGAGTGGTTCACCGAGGCGTGGGGCTCGGTACCCACCGAGGCCGGGCTTGACACCGCCGGGATCCTGGCCGCCGCCGCCGACGGCCACATCGACACGCTGGTCCTGCTGGGCGCCGACCCGCTGCGTGACTTCCCCGACCACGAGCTGGCCGTGCGGGGCCTGGCCGGCGCCGGCACGGTCATCGCGGTGGAGACCGTGCTCAACGACTCGTCCGTCAACGCCGACATCGTGCTCCCGGCCGCCGGCGCCGCCGAGGTCGACGGCACCACCACCAACATCGAAGGGCGGGTCAGCACCGTCCGCCAGAAGGTGACCCCGCCCGGTACCGCCCGGCCCGATTGGATGATCGCTGCCGAGCTGGCCTTCCGCTTGGGCGCCGACCTGGGCTTCACCTCGCCGGCCGAGGTGTGGGCCGAGGTCGAACGGGTGTCGCCCGCCCACGCCGGGCTCACCTCCGAGGCCCTCGACGCCGAGCCCGACGGCCTGCTGGTGGGCCGGGCCACGCCCGAACCGGTCGACGAGGGCGGTACCACCGCGGCCGAGTCCGACGCCGTCCCCGGTCCCGAAGCCTCGGCGCACGCCGCTGCCGCCCACGGTGCCGACACCCCCGAGGCCACCCAGGCCCACGAGTCGGCCTCCGCCGAGGCCGAAGCCGCCGATACCGCCGCTGCCGACGGTGGCCCCGATGAGGCAACCGGCGATGACGGTGGCCGCCAAGTCGACCACGGCCCCGAGACCACGGCCGCCGGTGCGTCGAGGCCGGCACCGGTCACCTACTCCGCTCCCTCCTACCGCGCCCCGGCGCTGGACGCGTACTCCCTGCGCCTGGTCACCGCCCGGCGCCTCTACGACCGGGGCACGCTGGTCTCGTGCGCCCCGTCGCTGGCCAACCTGGCCGTGGTCGGCGCCTTGGTGGCCAACCCGACCGACCTCGACCGGCTGGGCGTCGGGTCCGGTGACACCGTCCGAGTCTCCTCGGCCACGGGTGAACTGACCGCCATCGTCGAGCCCGACGCCACCGTGCCCGCCGGCACCGTGGTGCTGAGCTGGAACCAGGGTGATCCGTCGCCCACCTCGCTGATCGACGCGTCGGCAACGGTCACCGAGGTCCGCGTGGAGACCACGTCGTGATCGTCGGCGTCGATCCTCTGCTGTCGGGCGACATCGGCCTGGTGGTCGTGCTCATCGTCTTGGCCAAGGCGGCCATCACCCTGGGCGTCTGCCTGGTGGCCACCATGTTGATGATCTGGTTCGAGCGCAAGATCATCTCCGACCTGCAGAACCGCATCGGCCCGAACCGGGCCGGGCCCTTCGGCATCCTCCAGACCCTGGCCGACGGCCTGAAGGTGATCCTCAAAGAGGATCTCATCCCCACCAAGTCGGACCGCCTGGTGTTCCGCCTGGCCCCGATCCTCACCATGGTCCCGGCGTTCATCACCTTCGGCCTCATCCCGATCGGTGGCGACTTCACCGACGGCAACGGCGGCGTGGTGCGGATGTTCGGCCACGACACGCTGCTGCAACTGGCCAACCCCGACGCCGGGGTCCTGGTGATCCTGGCCATGTCGTCCATCGCCGTCTACGGCGTCATGTTGGCCGGGTGGTCGTCGGGCTCGAAGTACCCGCTGCTCGGGTCGGTGCGGGCCAGCGCCCAGATGGTGTCGTACGAAGCGGCGCTGGGCCTGTCGGTGCTGGCGGTGGTCCTGGTGAGCGCCACCGACCGCTTGGGCGGCATCGGCACCCTCACCACCAACGGCATCGTCACCGCCCAGGTGCCGTGGGGCTGGAACCTGTGGGTCACCGGCCTGGTGCCGTTCGTGATCTTCTCGATGGCCGCCACCGCCGAGCTCAACCGTCCGCCGTTCGACCTGGTGGAGGCCGAACAGGAGCTGGTGGGCTCGTTCCAGACCGAGTACTCCGGCTTCCGGTTCGCCATCTTCTACCTGGCCGAGTTCCTCAACGCCGTCACCATGGGCGCCATCATCGTCACCCTCTTCCTCGGCGGTCCCGGTGGCCCGGTGCTCTTCGGACCCGGCTGGATCTGGGGCTTCGTGTGGTTCTTCGTCAAGCTGGTGGCCGTCCTCTACGCCTTTGTCTGGACCCGTGCCTCGGTGCCTCGGGTCCGTTACGACCAGCTCATGGACCTGGGCTGGAAGGTGCTCATCCCGCTGTCGCTCGGCTGGCTGCTCCTGCTGGTGGCCATCCGGGTCGGCGCCGACGCCGGCTGGAACCCGGTGGTGACGGTGGGCGCCGGCGCCGCCGTCATGGTGGCGTGCTACGGCTTGTTGAAGGCGGCGATGGCGGCGTCGCGGCGCGCCCGCCAGATGGAAGGGGCGATCGACTGATGGGTTACCTCGGAGGGTTCCTGGTCACGTTCCGCCAACGCGGGCGCAAGCAGCGCACCACGCGCGAGTACGCCAAGGACGAGGGCGGCAAGCGTGACAAGCCCGACCGGCTCCACGGCCGTCACGTGCTGAACCGCTACGAGGACGGCATGGAGAAGTGCATCGGCTGCGAGCTCTGCGCCGGCGTGTGCCCAGCCAAGTGCATCTACGTGCGGGGCCAGGACAACGACCCTGCCGACCCCGTCTCGCCGGGCGAGCGCTTCGGCTTCGTCTACGAGATCAACTACCTGCGCTGCATCCACTGCGACCTCTGCGTCGAGGCCTGTCCCACCGAGGCCATCACCGAGAGCAAACTCTTCGAGTTCTCCTTCACCAACCGGGCCGACGCCATCTACACCAAGGACGAACTGGTGGTGGGCGACGACGGCATGCCCCAGCAGATGCCGTGGGAGGACTGGACCGACCTGGCCCAGGTGGCCCACCTGTCCTCGGCATGGGTGCGAGCCACCGCTCCGAGCGGTGACGCCGCCTACGTGGGCGAAGTCGGCTGGAGCGGTGAGCTCGGCTTCGGCGTGAAGCCGCCCGAGTACGCCAACGTCCCTGCCCTGCCATCGTCGGAGCAGGGCGCTCCCAGTGGCCCTGGATCTGCCGGCCCCGAGTCCGACTTCCACGACTCCGACGCGCCCGAGCGGGTGGCCGACGCCGAGGCCCCGCTGCCGGGCGTCCTGGAATCGGACCGGGTGGAGCTCGGTCACGTCGAGCGGGTCGACGAAGGCGCCGAACATGGCCCAGGGGAGGGCCACTGATGGAGTGGGCCGTCTTCATCGCCGGGGCGATCGTGTGCATGGCCGGGGCCCTCGGGGTGGTCACGTCGGAGAACCCCGTCCACTGCGCGCTCAGCCTGGTGGGCACCCTGTTCGGGATCGCGGTGTTGTTCATCGCCCAGGACGCCGAGTTCTTGGCCGCGGTGCAGATCATCGTCTACGCCGGTGCCATCGTGGTCCTTTTCCTCTTCGTCATCATGTTGCTGGGCGTCGACGGGACCGACGACGTCCGGGTCGACCCGCTCACCGGCCAACGACCGGCCGCCGTGGTGGCCGGATTGGCCCTGCTGTTCGGCCTGACCGCAGTGATCGTGTTCGGCACCATCTCGGGCGAGCGCTCCACCGGTGCCCCCAACGACGACGCTTCCCCCAACGTGGTCCAGATCGGGCGCCTTCTCTTCACCGACCACTTGTGGGCGTTCGAGATCACCTCGGTGCTGCTGGTGATCGCGGTGGTCGGCGCCGTGGTGCTGGCCCGGCACCGCCGAGACGAGATGGTCGACGCCGACCTGGTGGAGGACGACCAGCAGGACATGAGTGGTGACGTCACCAGCGAAGGCGCCGTGGCCGACGAGGTGTCGACGTGATCACCGCCGCCGCCCCACCCCCCGAGGCCTACCTGGTGCTGAGCGCCATCTTGTTCAGCGCCGGCACGGTGGGCCTGCTCATACGACGGAACGCGCTGGTCATGTTCATGTGCGTGGAGCTGATGCTCAACGCGGTGAACCTCACCTTCGTCACCATGGCCCGTCAGCTCGACGACCTCGGCGGCCAGGTCGCAGTGTTCTTCGTGCTGGTGGTGGCGGCCGCCGAGGTGGTGGTGGGCCTGGGGATCATCGTCTCCATCTTCCGCCGCCGACAAGGTGCCACCGCCGATGACCTGTCGCTCCTGAAGGGATGAGAGTGCCTTTGACATCGCCGTTGCCTGGGGGGCGACAGATCATCCTGATACGTCTTTCCCGCTCTTGCCGGCTTCGCCGGCGAGCCGCTCGGGCTCTGTCGTTGTTGAAGGGCTGACGCGGACCGATGGACGACCTGCTGTTCTTGATCCCTGCCCTGCCCCTGGCTGGGTTCGCCTTCCTGGTGTTCTTCGGCCGGCGCCTCGGCGAGCCGCTGGCCGGGTGGCTGGCCACGGGCGCCGTCGGCGCCTCGTTCGCGGTCACCGTCGCCATCTTCATGGAGATGGTGGGCCGGCCCTCCGAGGAGCGAGCCGTCACCCAGACGTTGTTCGAATGGCTACCGGTGGGCGGGTTCCAGGTCGACGTGGGCTTCCTGGCCGACCCGCTCTCGGTGACCATGCTGCTCTTCGTCACCGGGATCGCCACGCTCATCCACCTCTACGCCATCGGCTACATGCACGGCGATCCGGGCTTCACCAGGTTCTTCGTCTACCTCAACCTGTTCGTGTTCTCCATGGTCATGTTGGTGCTGGGCGACAACCTGCTCATCACCTTCCTGGGCTGGGAGGGCGTGGGGGCGTGCTCGTACTTCCTCATCTCGTTCTGGCACACGGTCCCCGCCAACGCCTCGGCCGGCAAGAAGGCGTTCGTCACCAACCGCATCGGCGACTTCGGGTTCATGGTGGCCATCTTCTTCACCTTCGAGTCCTTGGGCACCCTCAACTACGCCGGCATCGCCTCGGCGTCGCCCAGCCTGGCCACCACCACGGCCACGGTGATCGCCGCCATGTTGTTCCTCGGTGCGTGCGGCAAGTCGGCCCAGCTGCCGCTCTTCGTGTGGCTCCCCGACGCCATGGCCGGCCCCACCCCCGTCTCGGCGCTCATCCACGCCGCCACCATGGTCACCGCCGGCGTGTACCTGCTCACCCGGGTGAACCCGCTCATCGCCGAGGCGGCGAGCTGGATCCCGTGGCTCATCGCGATCGTGGGGGCCCTCACGGCCCTCTTCGCAGCGACGGTCGCCGTGGCCCAGCACGACATCAAGAAGGTGCTGGCCTACTCCACCGTCAGCCAGCTCGGCTACATGTTCCTCGCCGTGGGGTCGGGGGCGTACGTGGCCGCCATCTTCCACATGGTCACCCACGCCTTCTTCAAGGCCCTGATGTTCCTCGGTTCCGGTTCGGTGATCCACGGCCTGGGCGACGAACAGGACATGCGCCGCATGGGCGCGCTGCGCAAGCTGCTGCCCGTCACCAGTGCCACCTTCATCGTCGGGTGGCTGGCCATCGCCGGGGTACCGCCCTTCTCCGGTTTCTGGTCGAAGGACGAGGTTCTGCTCTACGCCTGGGAGAAGCACCCTGCGCTGTGGGCGGTGGGCTTCGTCACCGCCATCCTCACCGCTTTCTACATGAGCCGCCTGGTCTTCCAGGTCTTCTTCACCGACGCCCGCTGGGACCGCCCGATCGCCGAGGCCGCACCGGAGCTGGCTGCCGAGCGCGAGGCCTCGGGCGTCCACGAGGGCCACGGCGTGGGGCCGGCGGGTGAGATCCACCCCCACGAGTCGCGGTGGCTGATGACGTTGCCGCTGGTGGCCCTGGCCGGCCTGGCCCTGGTCGGCGGAGCTCTCAACGCACCGTTCCCCTTCGGGGGCGGCAGGCTCCTGGAACACTGGCTGGAGCCGGTGGTCGAGATCGGCGAGGTCGACGCCACCTCCGGTACCGGCTTCAAGGTGATCCTGGCCGTGGTGGCCACGCTCGGCGGGCTCCTCGGGACCGCCCTGGCCTTTGCCGTCTACATCCGCCGGCGGTCTGACCTGGCCGCCAAGGTCGAACGCCCGGTGCTGGCCCGAGCCTGGTTCTACGACGCCGCCGTCACCGCCTTTGCCGGCGGCCCGGGACGACAGGCCTTCGACGCCACCGCCTCGTTCGACTCCACGGTGGTCGACGGAGCGGTCGACGGCGTGGCCACGGCCGTGCGCACCGGATCGGCCACGGGACGGCGGGCCCAGACCGGCTACGTGCGCAACTACGCCGTCGGCTTTGCCATCGGCACCGTGGTCCTGGTGGCGTTCTTCGTCTCCAAGGCGGTCTACTGATGAGCGCGCTGCTCCTCGCCGCCCAGGGCGTCGAGGAGACCGCCCGCACGGTCAGCTTCCCGATCCTGTCGGCCGTGGTGGTCACCCCCCTGGTGGGCGCAGTGGTGGTGGCGCTCATCTCGGCGCGGCGACCCGAGGTCGCCAAGCAGGCCGCCGTGCTGTTCGCGGTGGCTACCGGCGCCCTCACAGTCGGCGTGCTGGCCGTGTTCGAGACCGGCGACGCCGGCTTCCAGCTCACCGAGGCGGCCACCTGGATCAACGACCCGCAGATCTCCTGGGCCCTCGGCGTCGACGGCATCGCCCTCTGGCTCGTGGTGCTCACCGGCATCCTGTTCCCCATCGCCCTCCTAGGCGCGCCGCCGAGTCATGACCACAAGCCGTTCTACGCCTGGCTGCTGGTCCTCGAAGCCGGCTGCCTGGGTGCCTTCTTGGCCATGGACCTGTTCCTGTTCTTCTTGTTCTTCGAGATCGTGCTCGTGCCCATGTACTTCCTCATCAGCGGGTGGGGCTACGACCGCCGCCAGTACGCGGCCACCAAGTTCTTCCTGTACACCATGTTCGGTTCCGCGTTCATGCTGGTGGGCACCATCGCCACCGCGTACCTCCACGCAAAGGGCGGCCCGGTCACCTTCGACCTCCGCACCCTGGCCGAGGACCAAGGGGTGCTGGCCCTGACCACCAGCCGGTGGTTGTTCCTGTCGTTCGCCGTCGCCTTTGCCGTCAAGGTCCCGCTGTTCCCAGTGCACACCTGGCTGCCCGATGCCCACACCCAGGCGCCCACGGCCGGGTCGGTGATCCTGGCCGGCGTCATGTTGAAGCTGGGCACCTACGGGTTCCTGCGCTTCGGCCTCTACCTGTTCCCCGAGGCCGCGGTGTGGGCGGCGCCGGGCATGGTCACCCTCGGGGTGATCGGCATCGTCTACGGCGCGGTGTGCGCCACCATGCAGCGCGACCTCAAGCGGATCATCGCCTACTCCTCGGTGGCCCACCTCGGCTTCATCGCCCTGGGCACGTTCTCGCTCACGACCCAGGGCCTGCAGGGGAGCGTGTTCCAGATGGTGGCCCACGGGATCACCACCGGCACGCTCTTCCTGCTGTGCGGCCTGATCTACGACCGCCGCCACACCTACAAGCTCAGCGACCTCAGCGGGATGCAGAAGCCGGCCCCCAAGCTGGCCGGGGTGTTCACCGTGGTCATGCTGGCGTCGATCGGGCTCCCCGGCCTCAACGGGTTCGTGGGCGAGTTCCTGATCCTGCAGGGCTCGTTCCTCACCCGGCGCTGGTGGACCGTGGTTGCGGTGGTCGGCGTGATCCTGGCCGCCGTCTACCTGCTGTGGGCCTACCAGCGCGCCTTCCACGGCGAGCCCGAAGGTGACAACGCCAAGATCATCGACCTCACCTTCACCGAGTCCCTCGTCATGGCCCCGCTGGTGGCGATCATCGTGTTCATGGGCGTGTACCCCAAGCCGATCCTCGACCGCATCGAGCCTGCGGTGAACCGCCTGGTCAGCCACGTCGAGGACAACTCGGATTACACCGAGCCCCGGGTGGCCACCGAGGGCGAGGAGATCGTGCCCGAGTCCGAGCGCCGCCAGGAGGGCGAGGGCGAAGGTGGCCAGCCCGGCGGTGGCGACGAGCCCGCCGAGGAGACCGGCTCCGCCGACGCCGATGCCGAAACCGGTGAGGATGTCGAAGAGGGAGGTGGACGGTGATGGTGTTGGCCGCCCCACCCGAGATGCTGGACACGCCCGGCGTCGAGTTCTCTGCCCTCCTGCCCGTCCTGGTCCTGCTCGGCGGCGCGGTGTTGTTGCTGGTCATCGGGGCGCTGCTGCCGCGCCTCAGCAAGGCCCCCTGGCACCCACTCGGGGGCCTGGTCGGCGGCGTCGCCGTCCTCGCCGTCCCCGCAGTCGTCCTGGCTCGGGGCGACACCCTCGACCGGTGGCACAACCTGCTCGCCGTGACCGGGGTGGTCCTGCTGGCCCTGGCCGTCGGGTTCCGTCGCCGGAGCCACTTCTCGTGGCACGCCCCGTTCGCCGCGCTGGTGGCGGTGGCGTCGATCGTGGCCTCGGTGCCGCTGTGGTTCCGGGCCCGCGACGACGGCGCCATCTCAGTGGTGGCCGACGCGGTGCGCGTCGACGGCATCACCGTCGTGCTCACCGTGGTCATCGCCGTCGGCGTGATCCTCACCGCACTGCTCGCCGAGGGCTACCTGCGCCGGGAGCGCCTCGACGGTCCCGAGGCCTACGTGCTGCTGCTGCTGTCGGCCGCCGGCGGCGTGATGATGGCCGGCGCCAACGACCTGCTGGTCATCTTCCTCGGGCTGGAGATCCTCTCCATCGCCGTCTACGTGCTGGCCGGCATCCACGTCCGCCGGGCCCGCTCGGGCGAAGCAGCCCTCAAGTACTTCGTGCTGGGCGCCTTCTCCTCGGCCTTCCTGCTCTACGGCATCGCGTTGGTCTACGGGGCCACCGGCACCACCAACATCACCGGCATCCGTTCCTTCCTGGCCACCAACATCCTCACCAACGACATCACCCTGCTGGCCGGCTTCGCCCTCTTGCTGGTGGGGCTCGGTTTCAAGGTGGCCGCCGCCCCGTTCCACGCCTGGACCCCCGACGTGTACGACGGCTCACCCAGCCCGGTGGTGGCCTACATGGCCTCGGGCGTGAAGACCGCCGGCTTCGCCGCCATCATCCGGGTGTTCGTCTACGGGTTCTCGAGCTACCGCACCGAGTGGCAGCCCATCGTCTACGTGGTGGCCGTGCTGACCTTGTTGGTGGGCGCGGTGGTGGCGGTCAGCCAGACCAACGTGAAGCGCATGCTGGCGTACTCGTCGATCAACCACGCCGGGTTCATCCTGTTGGGCATCCAGGCCGCCACCGACCGGGGCGTCTCCGCCACCGTCTTCTACCTGGCCACCTACACCTTCACCGTGGCCGGCAGCTTCGGCGTGGCCACCGTGATCGGCCGCACCGGCGACAACGCCCATCAACTGGCCGACTACCGGGGCCTGGCCAAGCGGGCACCGCTGTTGGCCTTTGCCTTCCTGGTGTTCCTGCTGGCCCAGGCCGGGGTGCCGTTCACGTCGGGCTTCCTGGCCAAGTTCTACGTGCTGGGCGCCGCAGTGGACGCCGGGTCGTTCCCGCTGGCCCTGGTGGCCATGATCTCCTCGGTCATCTCCGCCTTCGTCTACCTGCGCATAGTGTTGACCATGTACGGCGACGACGCTCCCGAGGGCGCCCCCACCTACGCCGTCCCTGCTGGCGCCAAGATCGCCCTGGTGGCATCGGTGGTGGCCACCATCGGATTGGGCATCGTGCCTAGCCCCCTCACCGACGCCGCCAAGACCGCAGTGGCCCCTGCGTCTGCCCCGGCGACCGGTTCCGGCGACGCCGCCCCCGACCCGGGACCCGGCGGGGCGCCCTAGCGCCGACGCTGCGCCTTTGGCGCGCCCCGGGATTCTGCTTGTTGGCGGGTTCGAGCTTCGACCAGCTCCACAAGGAGAACGGATGGCCAACTACCCAGTGGCGTGCCCGGGGTGTGGTCGGTCTCGAAAGTAGGGTGGCCGGCCGTGGCTTCGACCCTCCAGCGCATCGCCAGGTCACGGGCCATCCCGTTCGTGGTGGTCGCCATCCCGTTCGTGGTGGCGGCGGTCCGGTTGGCCAGCCGGCACTGGATGCCGGTGCTGGACATGGCCATGACCGAGATCCGGGTGCGCGACGTGGGCACGGGCCGAACCCCGCTCGTCGGCCTCCCGGGTCGCATCGGGAACTTCCCCGACCAGGGCAGCCACCCCGGCCCGCTGAGCTTCTACCTCCTTGCTCCCGGCTACCGGATCTTCGGTTCGTCGGGGGGCGCGCTGCTCGTCTCCGCCTGCGCGCTGGTCATCGCCTGCAGCGCAGCGACCCTGGCCATCGCCCGCCGCCTCGGTGGGCCCCTCGTGCAGCTCGGCGTCCTGGCTGCGCTCCTGGCCACGCTCACCGGGTTCGGGATCAACGTCGTCACCCAGCCGTGGAACCCGTACTTCCCGCTCCTGTTCTGGATCCTGGCCGTGGTGGCCGCCTGGGCCGTGCTCGCCGGCCACCACGCGCTGCTGGTCGTGGTCGTCTTCGCCGCCAGCGTCTGCGCCCAGACCCACATCTCCTACCTGACCCTGGCCGTCGGGATCTGCGCCCTCGTGTTGGCCACGGTCGCCGTGCGTTGGCGACGAGCGACCGAAGCACCCGACCGCCGCCTGGCGGCACGCTCGCTGGGGATCGCCGGCGCGGTCGGGGCCCTCCTCTGGAGCCCCGTGCTGATCGAACAGGTCACCCGGCCGCGCGGCAACCTGGGCTACCTGCAGCGCCACTTCGCCACCCCGGGAGGCGACGTCATCGGGTTCGGGACCGCCGGGTCGTTGATGCTGCGCCACCTCGACCTCGCCCACTTCTTCACGTCGTCGGGATCGGGTGGCATCTCCGTGGCCACCGACTGGCCCGCCGGTTCACCGGCACGCGGTGGCTTGCTGTTGGTCTTGTGGGTCGCGAGCGTGGTCGCCGCGGTCCGCATCCACCACACCCGGATCGTCGCCCTCGACGCCGTCATCGCCGCCAGCTTCGTCCTGGGGTGGATCTCCGCGTCGCGGATCTTCGGCAAGATCTGGTTCTACCTCACCCTCTGGGGGTCGGTGATCGGCCCGTTGATGGTGGTGGCCGTCGTCTGGACCTTGTGGTCCATCGTCGGCCCCCGGCTGCGGGCGCCCACGGTGCGCTCGACGCGTGGGGTCGCTTACGGTGCCCTCGGTTCGATCGTGGCCCTGACCACGGTCACGATGACGGTCGATGCCGCCCGGCTCGATCCGCCGGACCACCGTCTGTCGGAGTCCCTGCGGGCCGTCGTGGCCCCCACGGTCAGCGCCCTGAGGAGGGGGGAGGGACCGGCGACTGGACCGGACGGCGACTACGTCGTGATGTGGAACGACGCCTACTACTTCGGTTCGCAGGGCTACGGCCTGGTCAACGAGCTCGAGCTCCAAGGGATCGATGCCCGCTCACCGGACACCTGGCGGGTCCCGCTCACCAGGTACCGGGTCCGCGAGGTCGCCGACGCCACGGCGGTCGTCCAGTTCGCCACCGGTTCGTTCATCCCCGTGTGGCAGGCGGTCGACGGCGCGGTCGAGGTGGCCAACATCGACATCCGCACGCCCGAGGAGGTCGCCGAGTTCGACCGGCTACGGGGAGCGCTCATCGGCGACCTGGAACGCCTGGGCCTCGCCGACCTCATCGAGGCTGTCGACACCAACCTCTTCGGCGTGCAACTCGACGAGCGCACGCCCGACCCCCAGCAGCGCAAGGTGAACCGGATGCTCGAGCTCGGCGAACCGACGGCGGTGTTCCTGCTCGATCCCCAGCTGGCCCTGGCGCCGGGTTGAGGTCGAGCGGCGGGGGCCCAGCAGCGACCAGGGACTGGTCCTTCGTGACCATGGCCCTGGCCATCGGCGCGGGATCGCTCCTGGTCTTCGCCTGGTTCGTCACCGTCGGGCGCGGCGACCTCACCCAGAGCCGGGTGTTCTCCGACGTCTTCGACCTCCAGGCCCGGGCCATCCTCCAGCGTCGGCTCTCGGTGCCGGACGGGAGCCTGGCCTTCGAGGGGTTCGTCATCGACGGGCGGACCTATGCGTACTTCGGCATCTTCCCCTCGCTGATCCGGCTACCGGTCCTCGTCCTCACCGACCGCTTCGACGGGGAGCTCACCGCAGTGTCGATGCTGGTGGCCTACGTCGTCGCCTTCTGGTCCACGGTCCGGATCGTGGAGCGGACCCATCGGCTGTTGCGCCCCGCCACGCCGTGGACCGGCACCGGTCTGCTGGCCGCCGGCCTGCTCCTGGCGGTGGCCGGGGCGGGGTCGAACCTCGTGTTCCTGGCCAGCGCAGCCTGGGTCTACCACGAGGCAGCCCTGTGGGGCGCGGCAGGTGTCCTGGCCTCGTTCGCCGCCACCCTCCGGTTCGTGGAACGTCCCGGGTTGCGCTCGGTGGTGGCGGCGGGGGCGTGGGCGGCGGTGGCCTGGACCTCGCGAGGCTCGGTCGGCCTGGCGCCATCGATCGTCTTGGGCCTCCTGGGCCTGGCCCACCTCACCAGCCACCGGTGGCTCCTCGTCCTGGTGCCGCCACCCGAGCGGTCCGACGAGGATGGACCCGGTCGCGAAGCCGGATCGGCCGAACCGCTCGGGGAGGAAGGCGGCCACCTGCGGCGTCCTGCCGCCCCTGGCCCGTGGCGGCAGGACCGACGGCTCGGTGCCGCCCTGCTGATCAGTGCGGTGACCGGTGTGGTCGCCTTCGGTGCCGTCAACGTGGCCAAGTTCGGGTCGCCGTCCGCCCTGCCGTTCGACAAGCAGGTCGCCTCGGCCAGTCCATGGCCCAGCCGTCGTGCGGCGCTCGCGGCCTACGACGGCAGCCTCTTCTCCCCCCGGCTCATCCCGTCGGTCGCCGTGCAGACCTTCCGTCCGGATCTGGTCGGACCCACTGCGACGTGGCCCTTCATGCGCTTCACCGACGTCCAGCCCCCGGCGCGAGACGGACTGCCGTTCGACACCGTCGAGCCCACGGCCGGGCTCACGGTCACGTCGCCTTTCCTGTTGGTGCTGGCGGGGATGGGTGCGGTGGCCGTGATCCGACGACGACGCCGCCGCCGGGACGCCGGAGGTCCAGGACGAGACGGCAACGGGTCGGCGTTGTCGGCGAGCGTGCTGCGGCCGTTCGTGATCGGCGGCCTCGCCGCCACGTATCCGCCGCTGACCATCGCGTTCATCGCCCAGCGCTACCTGGCCGACGCCATGCCGCTGCTCATCGTGGCCGGAGCGACGGGTGCGGTGGTCCTCGATGACTACGCCCGCCGCCGCAACAAGAGCGAGCGAGGTCGACAGGTTGTCGTGCGAGGGGTCCTGGTGACCCTGGCGTTGGTGAGCGTGGTGATGACGATGGCCGTGACCTGGTCGTTCCAGCGGTTCGTGTCCCCACCAGACCGCGCCGCGAGGGCGGCAGGCGTCCGGACGCAGGTGGCGGTGGCAACCGTCGTCGGATCACCGCCCGAGTTCGAGCGATACGTCGAGCTCCCCGACCGCGCCCCCCGGCCAGGCCTTGCCGTGCGGGGCGACTGCCTCGGCGTCTATCGGGGCAACCCCGACGGCGGCTGGGATGCGATCGAGGTCTCGGCCCGAGGCGGGGACCACCGCCTCTCGTTCCGCCTCGATGCCCGATCCGCCCGTGGACCGATGGCCATGCTGGCCTTGGGTGACGAGGCCGCCAACCTGGTGGTTGCCGTCGTCGTCGACCGATCGAGTGCTCGCGTCCAGCTCTTCCGCAACAGTGTGCCCGGCCCGCTCGGGGTCGAGCTGGAGCCCGGCGGGGGCTCGCACAGGGTGGAGATCCAGGCCGACCCCACCACCGCCTACGTGCGGGTGCTGGTGGACGGCCGGTCGGTGCTCCTCGAAACCGTTGGTGCCCCGCCGGTGACCACCGCCACCGCCGGCCGCGACCCGTTCGGAGACCTGGCCCCCCTCGCCGGCACCGTCACCTTCGAGCCCACCCCCACTCCCACCTGTGACCGCCTCCTTGGATCAGGGGGCTGAGGCTGCTATGTGGCGGGTGTGGCCACCGCTTCGACCAGCCAGGTGGCGCCGAAGAGCTCGGGGCTGAGGGCCAGGCCGACGGCGTCGACCCGGTCGGACCACCGCGAGGGCGACGGCCGGTCCTGGCCACCGGTGAGGCCCCGGGCTTCCCAGCGCCGGGCCTGGAGCCCGGCACCGCCCAGCACGGCCTCGACCGACCGCCTGGTGAAGAAGCGCAGGTTCCGGTGTGACAAGGTGCCGTCGCGGTCGTAGTCGAAACGCCCCGAAGCCACCCGTGCCCGGGGGTACCAGTGGGCCACGTTGGGCACGGCCAGCGACACCACGCCACCCGGGCGCAGGGCGTCCACCGACGAGCGCAGCAACCCCTCAGGGTCGACGCAGCGTTCCAGGAGCCCGACTCCCACGATGGCGTCGAACCCGGTCTCGTCGTCGTCGGCCAGCGCCTCACGGGCCACTGCGTCGACGTCGGCCGTGGCCGCCAGCTCCACCACCACCGCGTCGTGGCCGGCCTCGGCCAGGGCCGTACGCAGGACCGCGGCGGACCGGGGCTCGGCCACCGCCAGCACCCGCCCGGGCGACCTAGCGCCGATCCACGTGGCCAGGCGCTCCGCCGAGCCTTCGGCCGTGGCGGCGTCGACCGACACCCCACCGTGGCGTCCCGACGGCATGCCCATGCCCAACTTGTGGGCTCGGTAGCGCAGCACGTCGAGGGCGATGTCCTTGGCGTAACCCATGCCGTTCACGTACGAGATCTCGTCGCCGTAGAAGGTCGGGATGGGGATCTCGACGATGTGGCGACCTGCCTCGAAGAGCTGCAGGATGATGCCGGTGTCGAAGTCGTAGTCGTCGGAGTTGTCCTCGAACGGGATCGACCGCAGGGTGTCGACGCTGTAGGCGCGGTACCCGCTGTGCCACTCCGTCAGGTCGGTGCCCACCACCCGGTTCTCGAACGCCGAGAGGACCTTGTTGCCCACGTACTTGTAGAGCGGCATACCGCCTCGGAGGGCCTGGCGGGGGACCATCATGCGGGAGCCGAAGACCACGTCGGCCTCACCCCGGTCCAGCGGCTCGACGATGTCCGGGAGCATCTCGGGTGCGTACTGGCCGTCGGCGTGGAGCAGCACGGCCACGTCGAAGTCCTGCTCGATCGCCCAGCGGTACCCCGTCTTCTGGTTGCCGCCGTAGCCCAGGTTGCGCTCCTGGCGGATGACGGTGATGGGCAGCCCGCGTGTCGACGTCTGCTGGTAGCCCACGCCGACGAGGTAGGTCGGGTCGTCGCTGTGGTTGTCGCACACCAAGATGCCGCCGATGCGCTCGATGAACTCGTCGGGGATCCGGTCGAGCACCGAGGCCAGGGTGGACGCTGCGTTGTAGGCCACGACGACGATGCCAATGCGCTTCACGCTTCGCTCCACCTGGTCGGGGATGATCGGGGCGAGGCTACCTGCCGGCCCGATCGGGGTTCCTGGCCACCAGGTCGGCCAGGCCCTCGACGAGGTCCACGTGCGGTTGCCAGCCGGCAGGCGGGGGACCCGGGTCCCACGGCTCGCGCATCTCGACGTCGCGGTCGGGCCGGGCCCCCCACTCCACCGCGAGCCGGTGCCCGCTCACCCGCTCCACCGCCGCCACCAGCTGGCGGATGGTGATCGGAGCGCCCGACGACACGCCCACCCGGGAGCTGCCGTCGCCCTCGGGCCAGGCCGGCTCCTCGGCCAAGCGGTCGAGGACCGCGGCGAAGGCGGCGACCACGTCGTCGATGTGGACCAGGTCCACCAGCTGGGTGCCCGAGGCGAGGTAGACGGGGGCGCCACTCGACGCCGCCTCCACGAGGAGCGGCACCAGGCGGGGACGATCGTCGTCGGGCCCGTAGGTGTCGGTCAGGGTGACGCGCACCACCGGCAGGCCGCTGCGCAGGGAGTAGGCGACGAGCAGGTCGGCCAGGGCCTGCTTGGAGGCGGCGTAGAGGTTGGCGGGACGGTACGGCGCGTTGTCGACGTGCTGCCACACCGTGCCCACATCGACCAGGGGCACACCTCCGACCGCAGCGAGGGCCTCGGCCAGCCGGGCGCCGAAGATCACGTTGGCCTGGAGGAGGGCCTCGACCTCGTCGGGTCGGTGCTGGGCGACGTAGTGGGTGGCCAGGTGGACGCACGCATCGGCCCGGGCCGCCCGCACCGCTTCCTCCAGGTCGGCGGCTGATCGCGGCACCGCCACCGCCGTGACCCCGGCCGGGACGCTTCGGGAGGAGCCAGGGCGCACCAGGGCCACCACCTCGGCCCCCCGGTCCACCAGGGCGCGAGCCAGGTGCCGGCCCACGAAACCGGTGGCTCCGGTCAGCAGGACCCGCTCAGGACCCATCGCCGGATCCGGCCCGGTAGGTGAACGGTGAGCGGAAGGCGTCGAGGGGAGCGAACGCCGCGTCGCGGTCGCTCACCGAGACGGGGTCGATGGGCCAGGTCACGCCGACGCTGTCGAACCGGACGCCGTCGTCGTGGTCGGGCGCGTGCTCGCTCGACACCACGTAGACCATGGTCGAGTTCGGGGCCAAGGCCTGGAACCCGTGGGCCAGCCCGGGCACCAGGTGGAGCCGACCCGGTCGGGCGCCGTCGAGGCGGAAGGTGGCCACGGCTCCCTCGGTGGGGCTGCCGCAACGGAGGTCGACCACCACGTCGAGCACGGCGCCCGCAGTGCAGGCCACCGTCTTGGCGTGGTCGTGCGGCGGTGACTGGAAGTGCAGCCCACGCACCACGCCCCGCGCCGAGCCGGACAGGTAGACCTCGGCCACCTCGGTCGGGTCGTCGCCTTCGCCACGCACCGCCATGGCACTGCGCTGGAAGACCTTGGTGAACCAACCCCGGTGATCCTCGTGGCGCGGCAGCGGTACCCACGTGAGCCCGTCGATAGGCGGGCCGTTGACCCTGCCGGACCACGGCTCGTCCGGGTCCACCACGGGCGCCGGCACGCCGACCGTCGTCGACTGCTCGCGAGGGTCAGGCACCGTCAGCGCGACGCAGGGCGGCCGGGCGGGGGAAGCGCACCGGCGTGGCGGTGAAGTCGTGCAGGGAGGCGACGATGTAGTCGACCATCTCGTCGTCGAGCCCGGGCCAGCAACCCACCCAGAAGGTGCGCTCGGCCACTGCGTCGGAGACGGTGAGCGGCCCGGCAGTGCGGTGGGTGACGCCGGCGAAGCCGGGTTGGCGCAGCAGGTTCCCCCCGAAAAGGAGGCGGGTCCCGATGCGGCGGCCTTCGAGGTGGCGGATCAGGTCCCAGCGCGTGAACGGCGCGTCGGGAGCGACGGTGAGGGCGAAGCCGAACCAGCTCGGCTCGCTGTTCGCCGTCGCCTCCGGCAGGGTGAAGTGGTCGTGGCCGGCCATGCCGTCGTGGAGGCGCCGCCAGTTGCGTCGGCGCGCGGCAACGAAGCGGTCGAGCTTGCCCAGCTGGGCGACGCCGACAGCCGCCTGGAGGTCGGTGGCCTTGAGGTTGTAGCCCAGCCGGGCGTAGACGTACTTGTGGTCGTAGCCGGCGGGGAGCGTGCCGAAGTCCCAGCCGAACCGGCGGCCGCAGGTGTCGTCGTGACCCGGGAGGCACCAGCAGTCGCGGCCCCAGTCGCGCAGCGATTCCACGATGCGGTGCAGGTCCCCGTCGGCGCAGAGCACGGCACCGCCCTCGCCCATGGTGAGCTGGTGGGCGGGGTAGAAGCTGGCCGTGGCCAGCGAGCCGAACGAGCCCACCGGGCGCCCGTCGTAGGTGGCGCCCACCGCGTCGCAGGTGTCCTCAACCAGGACCAGGTCGTGGCGTTCGCAGAAGGCGGTGACCGCTCTGAGGTCGAAGGGGTTGCCCAGGGTGTGGGCGGCCATGACCGCCCGCGTGCGGGGACTCAACGCCGCGTCGAGCTGGGAGACGTCGATGTTGTAGGTGGCCGGGTCGAGGTCGCAGAAGACGGGGACCAGCCCGTGCTGCACCAGAGGGGCCACCGTGGTCGGGAACCCGGCGGCCACGGTGATGACCTCGTCGCCGGGCCGCAGCGCCCGGTCACCTCGGGCGGGGTCGCACAGCGCAGCCACCGACAGGAGGTTGGCCGACGAGCCCGAGTTGCACAACATGGCGTGGGCTACGCCCATGCGCTTGGCGAACAGGGTCTCGAACTCCTGGGAGTGGCGCCCGGCGGTGAGCCAGAACTCCAGGGTGGCGTCGGTGAGACGGACCATCTCATCGGCGTCGAACACCTTGCCGGTCACCGGGATGGTCGTCTCACCGGCCACGAAGGACCGGGGCGCGAAAGCCAGTTCCTGGTAGGCGGACACCTGGTCGAAGATGGCCTGGCGCCGCTGGGCCAGCTCCTGGTCGCGGTCGGGCGAGGTACTCATGGCGGCGGCACTCCGAGCAGGTCGCGGTACCACTCGGTGGTACGAGCCAGCCCGTCGGGAAGCGACACCTCGGCCTTCCAGCCCAGCTCGGCCCGTGCCCGACCGGCGTCAAGGAACTGGGCCGGGATCTCGTCGGAGGCCTCGCCCCGCACGTCGGGCTCGACGCGCCGGCCGACGACGGCGTCACAGACCGCGTCGTAGACGTCGAGCACGGTCCGGGGCTCACCGGCACTGAAGTTGTAGGCGGCGCCACCGGCGAGGTCCGAGTGGGCGGCCAACGCCAGGTAGGCCGACACGGCGTCGTCCACGTGGAGGTAGTCGCGCACCAGTGAGCCGTCGCTGCGGATCACGGGCTGTTCGTCGCGCAGGAGCGACCGCATGGTGCCCGGCACGATGCGCGACCAGTTGAGGTCACCGGGCCCGTAGATGTTCCCGCACCGGGCTACGCCGACGGAGAGGTCGTAGGTGGCGGCGAACGACTGGGCCACGATGTCGGCGCAGGCCTTGGAGGCCTCGTAGGGCTGGACGCCGCCAAGGGGATGGTCCTCACGGTAGGGGAGGTCGTCGCTGGCCCCGTAGGCCTTGTCGCTCGACGCCACCACCACTGCCTTGACCAGGTCGGGGTGGCGCCGGGCCACGTCGAGCACGTTCCACGTGCCGGCCACGTTGGCCTCGAAGGTGCCCACCGGGTCACGCCGGGCCGCGCCCACCAACGTCTGGGCGCCGAGGTGGAAGACGGCGGCTACATCGTGGACCGCCACCGCCCGCTCGATGCTGCGCCGGTCCTCCAACGCGCCGTTGACCGCGGTGATCCGGTCGAACGTGCCGGTTCGGCGCAGCTGCGATCGGGGGTCGTCGTCGAGCACGAGGGCCACGACCGGAACGCCCGCGGCCACGAGGCGGGCGCACAGGGCCGATCCCACCATCCCGGTGGCCCCGGTGACGAGGACCGGTCCCGGGAGCGTCGACGCAGCCCGGTCGTGGCCGAGCGCCACGCCTGCGGAGGTCACTGGTCCCACACCTTCCACGGGGCCTTGCCGTCGGACCACAGCTCGTTGAGCAGGAGGGTGTCGCGGTAGGTGTCCATCGGCCGCCAGAAGCCGTCGTGTCGGAACGCCACGATCTCGCCCCGGCTGGCGAGGCGCTCGAGCGGCTCGCGTTCGAGGATCGAGTCGTCTTCGAGTTCGTCGAGCACCTCGGGCTCGAACACGAAGAAGCCCGAGTTGACCCAGTCGTCGGTCTGGGGCTTCTCCCGGAACGTGCGCACCACCTGCCCGGCGTCGAGGTCGACATGGCCGAACCGCGACAGCGGGCGGGTGGCGGTGACCGTGGCCGACTTGCCGTGGGCCCGGTGGGTGGCCAGCAGCGCGGTGAGGTCGATGTCGGCCAGGCCGTCGCCGTAGGTGACGAAGAACGGTCCCGGTCCCAGGTGGTGGCCGATGCGCTTGACCCGCCCGCCGGTCATGGTGGTGGCACCCGTGTCGCAGATGGTCACCTTCCACCCCATCTCGGCGTGGGCCTCATGGACCTGCACTTGTGGGGGGTGGCCGAGCGTGATGGTGAAGTCGCTGCCGCCGGCCTCGTAGTTCAGGAACCAGTCCTTGATGACCTGGCCGCGGTACCCGACGCAGAGCACGAACTCGGTGAAGCCGTGGTGGGCGAACAGCTTCATGATGTGCCACAGGATCGGCCGCCCCCCGATCTCCACCATCGGCTTGGGCCGGAACTCGGTCTCCTCGCGCAACCGGGTGCCGAGACCGCCGCAGAGGATAACCACCTTGGGCACGGCCTGCCCGTCCGCATCGACGGGGCCGTCGCCCTCGGTGCGACCCAGGTCCATCAGCCGACCATAGTCGTCACCTTGATCAGGCTCCCTGGCTGCGGGAGTCCCGTCAGGCCGCCGTGCCAGCGGCGAGCATCGGTAGAGGGTGCGGGTGCGCAGCTCGTGGCGCTGGTCGACGGTGAAGTCGAGGCGGTCCACCACCAGGTGGTCCACGTCGGGGGCCACGACCGACGTAGCCCCGCTGTTCAGGGCCAGCAGGGCGAACCGGCCGTCGTTGGCGCCCAGGTCGAGCACCAGGGCCGCACCGGTGGCGGTGACTGCCTCACCAACGAACGCCTCCTTGGCCGGGAGGTCGTCGCCGGTGTAGTGGGAACGGTCGGCGTAGTCGCTCCACTCCGAGCGCTGGGCGCCCCACCGCAGCCCCCGCACCGTTTTGGCTAGGCCACGTTGTACGAGCTGGCGTCCTTGGTGGTGAAGCCGGCCTCCACCGCTCGACGGGTGACCTCGATCTGGAGCAGGGCGGCCCGCCGCAGCATCTCGAAGGGCCGCGGCGGCTGGACCAAGCTCCGGTGAACGGCTCGCGTGGGTGCCGGGCCTCCTTTGGCCCCTCGTGATCGCTCTCACTAAGGTTCCGCGTCGTGTCCGAGTTCCTTCGCGACTACCTCACGGTGGCCATCTTCTCCGGGCTCGCGGGGGGCCTCCTGGTAGGGGTGTTGTCGCTCGGGAAGCTGGTCCGGCCGGTGCGGCCACAGGGCGACAAGTACCTCTCCTACGAGAGCGGCGTCGACGCCGTCGGGGCCGGTTGGGCGCAGAGCCCGATCCGCTACTACGTCTTCGCACTGCTGTTCGTGCTCTTCGACGTGGAGGCCGTCTTCATCTTCCCGTGGGCCACCCGCCTCGAGGTCTACGGGTGGTTCGGCGCCGTCGAGATGATCGTGTTCATCGTGTTGCTCACCCTCGGGCTGCTCTACGCCTGGCGGAAGAAGGTCCTGCAGTGGATCTGACCTCGGGATGGGGTCGACCAGTTGGTCCTCGATCCGATGGGGGTCGGAACCCCCGTCCACCCCAGCCACGGAGCGCCACCACATGGGACTGGTAGAGAGCGGCAAGCTGCCCAAGCCGTTCACGTCGTTGCTCAACACGTCGCGCAAGTACTCGCTGTGGATCTTCCAGTGGGGCCTGGCGTGCTGCGCGATCGAGATGGGCGCGGCGCTCGGCTCGCCCCGCTACGACGTGATGCGCCTCGGCGTGATCCCGTTGCCGGCCAGCCCCCGCCAGGCCGACCTCATGTGCGTGTCGGGCACCGTCACCGACAAGATGGTCCCCTCCATCCGGCGGCTCTACGACCAGATGCCCGACCCCAAGTACGTGATCTCGATGGGCTCGTGTGCCAACTGCGGTGGCCCCTACTGGGACAGCTACTCGGTCACCAAGGGCATCGACCAGGTGATCCCGGTCGACGTCTACGTGCCTGGCTGCCCACCCCGGCCCGAAGCTCTGCTCGAGGGCATCATCTTGCTCCAGGAGCGCATCGGGAAAGAGGACATGGCCGAGCGCTGGCGAGGTGATCCCATTGTCGTCACCTGAGGCGCCAGCGGCCGAGGCCGCGGCACCCGAAGCCGATGCACCCGTCGTCGACGAGGCCCGCCAGGGCGTGGTCGACGAGCTCACCGCCGAGCTGGGCGACGCCGTGGTGGGCACCTTCGTGCGCCCCGGGGACGACATCTGGGTCCGCGTCACGCGCGATGCGTGGGTCGAGGCTGGCCTGGTGCTACGGGACCGAGCCGGGTTCCGGGCCTTTGAGTTCCTCTCCGCCATCGACTGGCTGCCCAGCCCGTTCGGCAAGAACGAGGACTCGCCCACCGACACCCTGGTGGAGCCCTCCACCGAGATCAAGACCGGCTACGCCGGGGGCGACACCCGCTTCCAGCTCCTTGCCCGGGCCCATTCGCTCACCCGCAAGCTGGGCATCACCCTCAAAGCCGACCTCCCCGACGACGACCTCTCCGTCGCCTCCTGGCTCCCGGTGTACGCCGGCGCCAACTGGCACGAGCGCGAGGCCCACGAGATGTTCGGCATCGGCTTCGTGGGCCACCCCCACCTGGCCAACCTCTACCTCCCGGGCGACTTCGAGGGCCACCCCCTGCGCAAGACGTTCCCCCTGCTGGCCCGCCACGTGAAGCCGTGGCCCGGCCTGGTCGACGTCGAGCCCATGCCCGCCGGCGCCGAACCAGAGCCGGGCGCTGAGTCCGCCGCCACCGACGAGGTCACGCCATGACCGAGCGGAGCGAGGTCCAACGAGCACGTGGCTCTGCCGGAGCGCAGCGACGGCGCTGGCATCGCCCGTTCCGAAGGAACCTCTCATGACTGCGGTCACCGATCGCCAGAAGCTGGCCTACGCCAACGCCCAGGCCGCCGACGGCCGGATGAACCTCGAGTTCGAGACCGACGAGGGCATGACCCTCAACATGGGCCCGCAGCACCCCGCCACCCACGGCACCCTGCGCATCGTGGTCAAGCTCGACGGCGAGCAGGTCGTCTCCTGCGAACCGGTGATGGGCTACATGCACCGGGGCTACGAGAAGCTCCTCGAGGTCCGCACGTACCCGCAGGTCAACACCCTCGTCAACCGCATCGACTGGCTGGGCAGCTTCGCCAACGAGGTGCCGTTCATCCTTGCCTCGGAGAAGCTGATGGGCATCGAGGCCCCGCCCCGGGCCCAGTGGATCCGGACGATCTTCTTCGAGATGAGCCGCATCGCCAACATCTCGCTGTTCGTGGGTGACATGGCCCTGCACATCGGCGCCCTCACCGCGGCCTTCTACGCGTTCCGCGACCGTGAGTTCGTGCTCAACCAGATCGAGAGCGCCACCGGCGGGCGCTTCCATCCCAACTTCGACCGCATCGGTGGCCTCAAGGACGACCTACCCCAGGGTTGGATCACCGACACCAAGGCGGTCATGGTGCGGATCCGCGAGTTCTGCGACGAGATGGAGACCCTGGTCGAGGGCAACGAGATCTTTCAGGCCCGCACCCGCAGCATCGGCGTGATCCCCGCCGACGTGGCCCTGGCCTACGGCATGACCGGCGCCAACCTGCGGGCCAGCGGCGTCGACTGGGACCTCCGCCGCGATGAGCCGGTGGGCCTGGCCTGGGACCAGGCTGACTGGAAGGTCATCACCCACCCCGACGGCGACTCGTTCGCCCGCTTCTGGGTGCGCCTCCAGGAGATCCGCGAGTCCACCAAGATCGTGGACCAGCTCCTCGACGGCCTGCCGTCGGGGTCGATCATGGCCAAGGTACCCCGCATCATCAAGGTGCCCGAGGGCGAGGCCTGGGTGGCCACCGAGAACCCGCTCGGCGAGATGGGCTACTACGTGGTCTCCAAGGGCGACCTGGGCCCGTTCCGGGTCAAGATCCGCACCGCCTCGTTCAACAACGTGGCCATCCTTCCCTGGGTCTGTCGCGGCGTCTACGTCCCCGACGTCGTCACCATCCTCGCCTCCCTCTACTTCATCCTCGGAGACATCGACAAGTGACGGTTTCGCCCTCACTCGGTCGCTGCGCTCCCTCTGTTCGGGCGAGCCTGACGATGCTCGCTCCGCTTGCGCCCATGGCTCCTCGGCGGCGGAGCCGCCTGCGGGCCTTCACCTGGGGGCTTCGCCCCCAGACCCCCAGCCGGGGGCACTGCCCCCAGACCCCCGGGGCAGTGCCATGACCGGGTCGATCCTGGGGCTGGGGTATTGGCAGGAGTCGGTTTTGCGGTCGGTTGGGGTGCTGGCGGTGGTGTTGTTGCCGGCGGGGACGTTCGTCTACCTGTTCCTGTTCAAGATGGTGTCGTTCATGCAGAGCCGGCTGGGGCCCATGGAAGCGGGGCCGTTCGGGTCCATGCAGCTCCTGGCCGAGGTGGGCAAGTTCCTCCAGAAGGAGGACATCGTCCCGGAGCGGGCGGACCGCAAGCTGTTCAAGCTGGCGCCCTACCTGGTGGTGGGCACCGTGTTGTTGGTGTACCTGGCCGTGCCCTTCGGCCCCGACCTGCGTTTCGCCAACCTCGACGGCGGCGTGTTCTACATCCTCGCCGTGTCGTCCATCTCGTCGCTCGGCGTGTTGCTGGCCGGGTGGTCCTCGGCCAACAAGTTCGCCCTCATCGGTGGCCTCCGTGCCGCCGGCCAGCTCATCGCTTACGAGCTCCCCATGGTGTTGGCCGTGGTCGGCGTGGTCATCCAGGCCGGGACCATGAACCTCACCGGCATCGTGGCCGCCCAGGCCACCGGTGAGATCTTCGGGCTGAGCTTCTTGGGCAACCCCTACCTGCTCACCCAGTTCGTGGCCTTTGCCATCTTCATGGTGGCCGTGCAGGCCGAGCTGGGCCAGACCCCCTTCGACATGCCAATCGCCGAGTCCGAGCTGGTCACCGGCTACATCACCGAGTACTCGGGCCTGCGGTTCCTGCTGTTCTTCATCGGCGAGTTCGCCAGCGCCGGTGCCTTCGCCGCAGTGGCCGCCACTTTGTTCTTGGGCGGGTGGGCGGTACCCGCAGCGTGGACCGACCTCGACTCGAACCTGTTCAACGTCTTGGGTCCGCTCATCATGTTGACCAAGATGATGATCCTCGGCGGGCTCATCTTCTTCGTGCGGTTCACCTTTCCCCGCTTCCGCGAGGACCAGCTCCAGAAGCTGGCCTGGACGGTGCTCATCCCCATCTCGCTGGTCAACATCCTGGCCACGACCGTCCTGAAGGTCGCCTTCTGATGTCCTCACGTCCGCCGGTTTCGGCATGAGAGTCCCCGGCATCGTCAAGGGCATGGGCGTCACGTTCCGCGAGATGACCCAGACCATCTGGCCCGGCGAGGGCCTCAAGCGCTTCGCCCAGGCGCCGTCGCCGGCCAAGGGCGCCGCCACCGTGCAGTACCCCCACGAGAAGGAGGCCCCGGCACCGCGCGCCCGCGGCGTCATCGCTCTCCTGGAGGACAACTGCACGGTCTGCATGCTGTGCGCCCGCAGCTGCCCCGACTGGTGCATCTACATCGAGGGCCACAAGGAGAAGGCGCCGCCCCGCCGCCCCGGAGGCAAGGAGCGGACGGTCTCCGCCCTCGACCGCTTCGACATCGACTACTCGCTGTGCATGTACTGCGGCATCTGCGTCGAGGTCTGCCCGTTCGAGGCCCTGTTCTGGAGCCCCGAGTTCGAGTACTCCGAACCCCGCATCGCCGATCTCCTCCACGACAAGACCCGCCTCGGCGAGTGGATGGAGACGGTGCCGGACTTCGAGGCCTACGAGGCCGGCTCGGACGCCAAGGTCAAGAAGGTGCCTCGCTGATGGGTGCCGTCCTCGCTGCGGTGCAGAACGCCGACGCTCCCGTGTACGTGGCCCAGAACGTGGCCTTCGGGATCATCGCCGCCATGATGGTCTTCTCGGCCGTCCGGGTGGTCACCACCGACAACGTGGTCCACGCCGCGGTCTACCTGGTCATGGTCCTGGCCGGCGCGGCCGCCCAGTTCATCCTCCTCGGCGCCGAGTTCATCGCCATCACCCAGGTCCTCGTCTACATCGGCGCCATCGTGGTCCTGTTCCTGTTCGGGATCATGCTCACCAAGGCGCCCATGGAGGGCAACGAGAAGCTCAGCCGCGACAACTGGATCCTGGGCGCCTTCACGTCGCTGGTCCTGCTGGTGCTGCTGGGCTACGTGCTGATCGACGCCTTCAGCACCGACAAGTTGCCCCAGGACCTCCAGCCCACGCCCACGGGGGCCGTGTCCGACTCCATCTTCAGCACCTACCTGGTGCCCTTCGAGGTCGTCTCCCTGCTCCTGCTGGCTGCGCTCGTCGGCGCCATCGTGATCGCCCGCCGGGACTAGGAGGGACCGTCGTGCTGCTCAACCAGTTCCTCCTGCTCGCCGCCATCTTGTTCTGCATCGGCGTCTACGGCGTGGTGTCGCGCCGCAACGGCGTGCTGGTGCTCATGTCGATCGAACTGATCCTCAACTCGGTCAACATCAACTTGGTGGCCTTCAGCGCCATGACCGGGGCGGTGTCGGGCCAGGTGTTCGCCCTGTTCGTGATCGCGGTGGCCGCCGCCGAGGTGGGCGTGGGCCTGGCCATCGTCTTGGCCATCTTCCGCAACTACCGCAGCGTCGACCTCGACGACGTCGACTTGATGAAGGGCTGAGCGATGTTGACCCATGCGTGGATCATCCCGCTCATCCCGGCCGTGTCGTTCCTGCTGATCCTCGGCGTCGGCAAACGCCTGCCTCGCGGTGGCTCGGAGATCGGCATCGCCTCGGTCACCATCTGCTTCGTGCTGGCCCTGGCCGTGGCCGCCGGCTGGATCGGCCGGGTCAACCACCCGCCGGAGGCCGGTGGGGTGGAGGCGCACGTCGAAGAGGTCGTCGAGCAGGGCGAGACCTCGCCCGCTGAGTCGTCGCCTGACAGCGGCCACAGCTCCGACGGCGGCGAAGGCGGTGAGGAGGGCCCCAGCGAGGAAGCGTCCGGCGCCGAGGGTGGGGGCGAGGAAGCCCGCGAGGCCGCCGCCAGCGAAGCGGAGCCCGAGGGTGAAGCCGAGTCGGGGGGCGGCGAAGCCGGAGCTGTTGCTGCGGGAGAGGGGGAAGAGGCTGCCGAGGGCGCGGAGGGCGAGGAGGAGGTCCACGTGGTGGACCCGGTGGTCCGCAACGTCACCTGGTTCCAGAACGGGGGGGTCGACATCAAGGTCGGCACCCTGGTCGACGGGCTCAGCGCCGTCATGTTGGTCGTCGTCACCCTGATCTCGTTGCTGGTCCACGTGTTCTCCACCGACTACGTGGCCGGCGACCGTCGCTACACCCACTACTTCGGCTTCCTCAGCCTGTTCACCGCCTCGATGCTGTTCTTCGTGCTGGCCGAGAACACGCTGCAGATGATCGTGGGCTGGGAACTGGTGGGCCTCTGCTCGTTTGCGCTCATCGGCCACTGGTGGGAGGAGAAGCCCAACTCCGACGCCGCCCTCAAGGCCTTCCTCACCAACCGGGTGGGCGACGTGGGCCTCCTGTGCGGCGTGATCGTCCTCTACTTCGCCGCCGGCCGGACCTTTGACACCATCACGATCAACACGTTGGCCAACGAGGGTGAGATCCGCCACTTCCTCCTCCTGGTGGCATCGCTGTCGCTGATGACGGCGGTGATGAGCAAGTCCGGCCAGTTCGTCCTCCACACCTGGCTGCCCGACGCCATGGCTGGGCCCACCCCCGTCTCGGCACTGATCCATGCCGCCACCATGGTGGTGGCCGGGGTGTTCCTGATCGCCCGCCTCTACGGCGTGTTCTTCAACGGGCTCTCGATCGGCACCGCCAACATCAACGCCATGGCCGTCATCGGCGCGGTCACGTTGGTCTTCGGAGGGCTGCTGGCATTCGTGCAGAACGACATCAAGAAGGTGCTGGCCTACTCCACGGTCAGCCAGCTGGGCTACATGGTGATGGCCCTCGGCGTGGGCGCCTGGACCGCGGCGATCTTCCACCTCTTCACCCACGCCCTGTTCAAGGCCTGCCTATTCCTCGGGGCCGGTTCGCTGGCCCACCACATCCACTCCTTCGACATGAAGCAGGACATGGGTGGGCTGCGCAAGGTGATGCCCAAGACGTTCTGGACCTTCATCATCGGCAGCGCGGCACTGGTGGCGGTCCCGCCGCTGGCCGGCTTCTGGTCCAAGGACGAGGTCCTGGCCGGCGCCCAACAGCTCGGCGGTCCCGGCGGCTACCCGGTGATGTTGATCATGGGCACCTTTGGCGCCGCCTTGACCGGCGCCTACATGACCCGGGCCGTCTGGTACGTGTTCTTCGGCGAGCGGCGCGGCGCGTCGGCCACCCACCACATGGAGGAGAACGGCCCCCGCATCGTGGTGCCGCTCATGATCCTGGCCGGGCTGGCCGTCGTCGCCGGGTTCACCAACTTGCCCGACACCGGTGCCTTGTCGTGGGTTCCGGAGGGCTACGCCCTGCGCTTCGAGCACTACGTGGAGCCCGTCGGCGTCTACTTCCCGGGCGAGCTGCCCACCTTCTCCCACCCCAAGTTCGACATCGTGCTGGCCGTCGTCTCCACGCTGGTGGGCGTAGCTGGCGCGGCGCTGGGCTACCTCTGGTTCTTCAAGGACCTGGGCCCGCACCGCCTCACCGAGCGCAACCGCTTCGCCCGCGCCGGCTACCAGGTGCTGGAGAAGAAGTACGGCCTCGACGTCCTCTACACCGATGTGGTGGCCGGTGGCACCAAGGGTCCGGTGGCCCGGGCCGCCTACTGGTTCAACCAGCACGTCATCGACGGCGCTGTCAACGCCGCGGGCACCGGCGCCCGGCGGACGGGCGAGTGGGTCTACCAGCGCATCGACCAGGGCGTGGTCGACAACGTGGTTCATGGCTCCGGCATGGCCGCCGGCGGCTCGGGCGAGGTGCTCCGCCGGGCCCAGACGGGCAAGGTCCAGGCTTACGGCGCCTACCTGTTCCTGGGCGCCGCCGTGCTGGCCGCCGTGTTCGTGGTGATCGCCAGCTGATGAGTCGCACGTCGAAGACGAGGGAGTGGCAATCGTGAAGGACCTGCTCGACGGCTGGGGCGTGACCGCCGCGGTCTTCCTCCCGATGGTGGGGGTGGTGGTGATGATGTTCATCCCCAAGTCGGAGGAGACCCTGCACAAGGTGGTGGCCCTGGCCACCAGCTTGGCCGTGTTCGCGGTCGGCGTCGGCTTCCTGGTGGAGTTCGACTACAGCGACACCGCCCAGATGCAGTTCTTCGTCGACAAGACGTGGATCGAGATCATCAACAGTCGCTACCTGGTGGGCATCGACGGGATCTCGCTGCCGCTGATCGCCCTCACCGTCTTCGTGGTGCCGCTGGTGATCATCTACTCGTGGAACCACTTCCCCGAACCCCGCAACCCCAAAGCGTTCCTCATGCTCATCCTCATCCTGGAGACGGGGATGGTGGGCACGTTCGTGGCCCAAGACCTGCTGTTGTTCTTCGTGTTCTTCGAGCTGGTGCTGCTGCCCATGTACTTCATGATCGGCGTGTTCGGCGGTGAGGCGCGCAAGTACGCCTCGCTCAAGTTCTTCCTCTACACCGCGTTCGGCTCGGCGCTGATGATCGTGTCCATCCTGGCCACCTACTTCCTCTCGCCCGTCGACAGTTCGGGTGATCACACCTTCTCCATGATCGCCCTGACCGACTGGGGCGCACAGGGCAACCCGCTGACCGACGGCGGCAACCTGGTCAAGGCCACCGGCATCTTGGTGTTCGGCGGCTTCTTCATGGGCTTCGGCATCAAGGTGCCGATGTTCCCGTTCCACACCTGGTTGCCCGACGCTCACACCCAGGCCCCCACCCAGGGCTCGGTGATCCTGGCCGCGGTCCTGCTCAAGTTGGGCACCTACGGCTTCGTGCGCATCGCCATCCCGATCTTCCCCGAGGCCGCCGTCTGGTGGGCGCCGGTCATCGGCGTGCTGGCCGTCATCGGCATCATCTACGGGGCTCTGGGCTGTCTGGCCCAGACCGACATGAAGCGCCTGATCGCCTTCTCGTCGGTGGCCCACATGGGTTATGTGATGCTGGGCATCGCCACCCTCACCGACTTCGGCACCAACGCCGCCATCTTCGGCATGGTGGCCCACGGCCTCATCACCGGCATGTTGTTCTTCCTGGCCGGTTCGGTGAAGGACCGCTTCCACACCCTCGAGATCAAGCGCCTCGGCGGCCTGCTCCTGCAGGCCCCCCGCATGGGTTGGTTGTTGGGCTTCTGCATCATGGCGTCGCTGGGGTTGCCCGGGCTGGCCGGGTTCTGGGGTGAGTTCCCCGCCATCTTGTCGGCCTACGACCCCGCCGACGGGCTCAACGTGGCCCTGTTCCGCTCGTTCATGGTCATCTCGGCCATCGGCACCGTGTTCGCCGCCGGCTACCTCCTCTGGCTGCTCCAGCGGGTGGCCTTCGGCACGCCCACCCAGGAGTTCGAGCACGAGCACGTCCACGACATGCACTTGACCGACTACCTGGCGTGGGCCCCGATGATCGTGCTGATCCTGGTGCTGGGCGTGTACCCGGGCCTGTTGTTCAACATCACCGACGGTGCCGTGGGCCACAGCCTCCGCGCCATCGCGGGACACTGACCGTGCTGGGGTCGGCCGTCGCCGCTGCGCAGGGATTTGCCCGGCCTGCCATCGATTGGCACGCCCTCGCCCCCGAAATCATCCTCACCGCCACCATCGTGGTGGCCCTCCTCGCCGACCTGGTCACCTCGGATCGCGACAAGGGCATCGTCTCGTCGATCACCGGCCTGGGGCTGCTGGCCGCGATCATCCCGCTCATCACGCTGGGCCTCGACGACTCGGCCCGGGTGATGTTCGGCGGCGGCTACGTGGTGGACGACTTCGCCCTCGTCCTCAAGGGCCTGTTCCTGGTGGCCGGCTACCTCACCATCCTGCTGTCCACCAACTACGTGGCCGAGGGCGACTACCACGAGGGCGAGTACTACCTGCTGCTGGTGTCTTCGGTGCTGGGCATGGTGGTCATGGCGTCGTCGCGCGACCTCATCACCATCTTCATCGCCCTGGAGATGCTGTCGATCCCGGCCTACCTGCTGGCGTCTTGGCGCAAGCGGGCCCAGACCGGCATCGAGGCCGGCATGAAGTACTACCTGATGGGCGTGTTCGCCACGGCGGTGATGCTCTACGGCATGTCGCTGATCTTCGGCGGTACCGGTTCGACGCTGCTCACCGAGATCGGAGCTGCCGTCGACGGCACGTTCGGGCGCCAGCCGGTGGCGGTGCTCGGGATCATCTTCGTGATCGTGGGCTTCGGCTTCAAGGTCTCGGCGGTGCCGTTCCACAACTGGGCGCCCGACACCTACGAGGGTGCGCCCACGCCCATCACCGCCTTCTTGTCGGTGGCGTCCAAGACGGCCGGGTTCGTGGCCATCCTGCAACTCGTGTTCATCGGCTTCCTGGGCCGCAGCGACACCATCCGCCCGTTCATGTTCGTGCTCGCCGTGCTGACCATGACGGTGGGCAACGTGATCGCCCTGCGCCAGACCAACGTGGTGCGCCTCTTCGCCTACTCGTCGGTGGCCCAGGCCGGTTTCATCCTGGCGCCGCTGGCGGTGATCTCGGCCGACGACCCGGGCACGCTCGACAAGATCCTGTCGTCGGTCGTGATGTACCTGGTCGTCTACACGGTGATGAACCTGGGGGCCTTTGCCGTCATCATCGCGGTGAGCCGACGCACGGCATCGGGCGAGCTCACCAGCTGGGGGGGCCTGTTCGCCTACGCACCGGGCCTGGCCGTGGCCATGGGCGCCTTCTTGTTCGGCCTCGGCGGCATCCCGCCCGCCGCCGGCTGGTTCGCCAAGTTCCAGCTGTTCAACGCCGTCATCAGCGCAGGCACCCCGGCCGCCTACGCCATGGGCGTGGTCATGGCGGTCAACTCCATCATCAGCCTGGCGTACTACCTGGGCGTGATGCGGACCATGTTCATGGACGACGCCCCCGACGGCGACCTCACCCCGGTCCGCATCCCCGTCCCCCTCGTCGCCGCCGTCACCATCACCGCAGTGGCCACCATCGCCTTCGGCATCGTGCCCGGCCTGGTGGCCGACCTGGCCGAAGGCGCCACCTTCGCCGTCGGGTCCGGCCGGTAGCTCCCGACCCGTCCGCCCACGTCCGGGGAGGACACCCTCTGCCGGTGGGCTTGGATGGGGCGGTGCGCAAGCTCGAAGCGGCCATCGCCGATCACATCGCAGCGGCCGGCCCGATCGGGTTCGACGAGTACGTTGACCACGCCCTGTACGCACCTGAGATCGGGTTCTACGCGCGAGGTGGGGGAGCGGGCCGGCGGCGGGACTTCCTGACCAGCCCCGAGGTTGGTCCGCTCTTCGGTGCGATCGTGGCCCGGGCCCTCGACGGGTGGTGGGACGAGCTGGGCCGGCCTGACCCGTACCCGGTGGTGGAGGCCGGCGCCGGACCCGGCACCTTGGCCCGTGCCGTGCTGGCCGCCGGACCCCGTTGTTCGGCGGCGCTGCGTCTGGTGCTGGTGGAGCCGGCCGACGTCCATTGGGCCACCCACCCCGACCCAGACACCCACCCCAAGGCCGTCACCAGCCGGGCCGACCTGCCCCAGCCAGACGAGCTGGGCGCCGGGCCCGTGGTGGTCCTGGCCAACGAGCTGTTGGACAACCTGCCGTTCGGGCTGGTGGAGCTGACCGACATCGGTTGGTGCGAGGTCATGGTCGACGTGGCGGGTCGCGTCGAGGTGCCTTGGGGCCCCGGCCAGCTGGCCGGCGGCCTGGCTACGCACCCCGATGAAGAGGACCGAGCGGGGCGGCTGGTCGAGGTGCTGGTGCCGCTGGAGGCCCGGCGGGCTGCGTGGTGCACCGGCAGGGCGGGGCGTGAGGCGCCGGTGGGCACCCGGTTCCCGGTGCAAGCCGGCGCCGCCGCCTGGCTCGACGACGCCTTGGCCGTGGCTGCCGGTGGACGGGTGGTGGTGCTCGATTACGCCAGCACCACCCGGGAGCTGGCCCGCCGGCCGTGGACCGAGTGGGTCCGGACCTACTCGGCCCACGGGCGCAGGGGGCATCCCCTGGCCGATCCCGGTGCGTGCGACATCACCGTGGAGGTCGCCGTCGACCAGCTGGCCACGGTGGCCGCCCCCGACCTCGACCGAGACCAGGCCGAGTTCCTGCGCGCCCACGGCCTCGACGACCTGGTGGCCGAGGGTGCCAGTGCCTGGCGGGCAGAAGGTGCTGCGGGCGGCCTCCACGCCATCGCGGGACGGAGCCGGGTCCACGAAGCCGAGGCCCTCACCGCAATTGACGGACTCGGAGCGTTTCGCGTCCTCGAGTGGGCCGCCCCGTCCCGCTGAGCACGCCAACGACCCGAAGGTGAGAGCACCCCAAGCGGCCGCCGTGCGGCCCTGGGTGCATCCACCGGGTTGCGCGCCAGTCTGGACTTCGTCCAGGGAAAGAACAAGCCCAAACCTGGATCTGCGCCCACATGCGGCGGTCGCCGGTACGATCGTCGACGTGTCCGACCTCCTCGCCCGCCTTCGCCAGCAGGACTGGCGCCTCACCGCCCAGCGCCGCGCGGTGGCCGAGGTGCTCTCGGGTGAGCACGTCCACCTGACCGCCGATGAGGTGCACGCCCGAGCCGGGGCGGTCCTCCCCGAGATCAGTCGGGCGACCGTCTACAACACCCTCAGCGAGATGGTGGCCCTGGGCGAGGTGCGCGAGGTCCAGATGGGCGGGCGGGCCCGCCGCTACGACCCCAACGCCGCCGCCTCGCACCACCACCTCGTCTGCACCACTTGCGGGCTGATCATGGACGTCCCCGAAGTGGGCGACGCTGCGGCCGGGCTGCCCGACGAGGAGGATCGCCACGGTTTCCAGGTCGACCACGTCGAGGTCACCTACCGCGGCACTTGCGCCGACTGCGCCACCCTCGCGGGCTCAGCTTGAGCCGACCGGTTCGCGAGGTGGGCGGGGCGCCATCGTGACGGTGCGACCCGACGGTGACCCCACGGTCACGTCGCTGGACGCAGAGCCAGCTGGCACCGTGATGGCCGGCCGTACCGCCGGAGTGGACGGCCACCCGGACCGGTGGCGGATCCTCGTCGTGCTGTGCGCCGCGCTGTGCATCGTGGTGCTCGACAACACCATCCTGGCGGTGGCGGTTCCCAGCGTGGGCGACGCGCTGCAGGCCGACGAGACCGAGCTCCAGTGGATCACCGCTGCCTACAGCCTGGTGCTGGCGGCGCTGTTGTTGCCGCTCGCCGGCCTCGGCGACCGCTTCGGTCGCAAGGGCCTGTTGATGGTGGGCGTCGTGGTGTTCGGCGCGTCGTCGGCCGGTGCCGCGTTCGCGGCCTCGTCGGGCCAGCTCGTCGTGGCCCGCGGGCTCATGGGCATCGGCGGGGCCGCCACCATGCCGGCCACCCTGGCCGTGCTGGGAGACGTGTTCCCCGACCGCGAGCGGGGCCGGGCCATCGCCCTCTGGTCGGGCGTGTCGGCCATCGCCGCCGGAGCCGGCCCCATCGTGGGTGGCTTCCTGCTGGCCCACTTCTGGTGGGGCTCGGTCTTCCTCGTCAACGTGCCCGTCACCGCCTGCGTGCTGGTGGGCGTGGCCCGTTTGGTGCCCACGTCGAGGGATCCGGCCACGCCACCGCTCGACCTGGTGGGCTCGCTGACGTGGTCCGGCGCCCTCGGACTGTTGCTCTTCGCCGTGATCGATAGGGGTGAGGAGGGCGGGCTCGATCCGCTGGTGGCGGGTTGCGCCGTGACCGGGCTGGCTCTGCTGGGAACCTTTGCCTGGTGGGAGCGGCGCACCGACCATCCTCTGCTGGCACCCTCGGCGATGGCCGACCGCCGGATGCAGGCCGGCATCGTGGCGGTGCCGGTGATCTTCTTCGCGGTGTTCGGTTCGCAGTTCGTGCTCAGCCAGTGGCTCCAGGGTGTCCAGGGGTTCTCCCCCTTGGCCGCCGGCCTCTGCTTCTTGCCCAACGCGGCGTTGGTCCTGGTGGGTTCGTTGTGCTCCACCCGCGTCGTCGCCCGCTACGGCCTCGGTCCCACCGCCGCCATCGGACTGGCGCTGCTGGCGTCGGCGTTCGTCCTCGGTGCCCTGTTCCACGGCGACGCGGCCCCAGTGGTGGTGGCCATCTCCCTCGCGGGCCTGGGCGTCGGGCTCTCCACCCCGCCGGGCGTCGAGCTGATCATGGGGTCGGTCCCACCCGAGCACGCCGGCCAAGCCGCTGGCGTCAACGAGACCATCGTCGAGGCAGGGGGCGCCTTCGGGATCGCGGTCATGGGCACGGTCCTGGCCCTGGCCGCCGGCGGGGTGGGTTCGATCTCCCCCGACCAGCTCCGTGGACCAGGTGGCGAGTCTGCGCAGCAGCGGTTCACCGATGCCCTCGGTGCGCCACTACTGGCCGCCGTCGTCTTGTTGGTGCTGGCGGCGGTGGTCGTGATGGCCCGCACCCGGGGCACCCCGGCGGGTCGACCGGCGGATGCGAGCTCCGGCTCGACGTCGGCCGCCGTCACTGCGGCCGACGTGGTCGCTCCGGCGCCAAGCGGTTCCGGTACCGTCCACCCGTGACCCATCGTGTTCCCGCTTGCCTCGCCGGTTTCGCCGTCCTGGGTGCGCTCGTCGCCTGCAGCTCGAGCGAGGGCGCCGACACCGCCACCACCAGCACTCAGGTTGACTCCTCCACCCCGGTCGCGGCCGAGGACCTCGGCTCCGAGGCGGCCTATGCCGAGCGAGGGCCCGACGAGGTCGGCGCCCATACCTTCGCCCTCGGCGACGGGCGACGGGTGGTGGCCTGGTACCCCGCGGCCGACAGCGCAGCGGAGCAGCCCACCGAGACCTTCGACATCGCCAGCCTCCTGACGCCGGAACTGCAGGGCCAGATCCCGGCCGAGAAGCGCCCGCTCTACGAGATCGACGCCCACCCCGGCGCCGAGCCCGCCACCGACGGCCCGTATCCCGTCGTGTTGTTCAGCCACGGCTTCGGCGGCTTCCCCGAGCAGTCGGCAGGCCTGGTCACCCACCTAGCGTCGTGGGGCTTCGTGGTGGTGGCGCCGGACCACGTCGAGCGCAGCCTCAGCGGCCTGCTCGGCGTGGCCGCCCGCAACGTGGCGCCGCTGGAGGACCCCGAGGTGCTCACGCAGTCGCTCGACGGTGCCGTTGCCGAGAGCGAGCGGGATGGTTCGCCGCTGCGCGACCTGGTCGACAGGGACCTGGTGGCAGTGGTCGGCCACTCGAAGGGAGCCGGTGCTGCCTACCGGACCGCGACCACCGAGCCGCGCATCGACGCCTTCATCGCCTACTCGGTGGGCCTGGGCGAGGGACCCGACGGTCCGGCCACCCCACCCCCGCCTGTCCCACAGGTCCCGGGCATGGTCATGGCAGCAACCGCCGACGCCACCATCCCGATCGCCACGAGCCAGGAGGTGTTCGACGGGCTGGAGGCGCCCAGCTACTTCGTGTCGATCGAGGACGCCGGCCACCTGGTGTTCTCCGACGTCTGCCTGATCGGGCGGGACCTGGGCGGGTTGACCGGCCTGATCGAGGAGGTGGGCCTCGACCTGCCTGCGCAGTTCACCCGCCTGGCCAGCGACGGCTGCGGTGACGACCAGCTCGACCCGGCCAAGGCGTTCAGCGCCATCGACCACCTGAGCGTGGCATTCCTCCGGTCCACATTCGGCATCGACGCCGAGCCGGTGGGTCTCGACCCGTCGGTCACTGACGAGTTCACCGACGCCACCGTCACCCTCACCGCCAAGCCTGGCTGACCGTACTGTCCGCAGGGGTGGGCGCCCGTTCTCCTGTGAGCGAGGTCGGTCGCCGACCAGATCCACAAGGAGAACGGGCCCGGTCCCGGCGGTCAGGTCCGGCGTCGCGTTCCTCGCCGTGCGTCTTGATAGCCCTGTCGGTCTTCCAGCGCTGAGCCACCGCTGAGCGGCCAACCCCTCAGGCCGAGAAGCCGCCGCCGGCCGGGCCTTCAGGAACCGAGGTGAGGTCGAAGCCGCCGGGGAGATGGCCGGTGTCGTTGAAGCGGCGGACCACCCAGCGGTCCTCGGTGACCACCAGGTGGGTGATGCTCCCGTTGTCGCAGCCCGTAAAGGCGAACGGCTCGCCGCCGCTGGCCAGGGCCACCACCAATCCGATGATCCCGCCATGGCTGAACACGGCCACCCGCTGGTCCGGGTGGGCGGCGGCGATGCGGGCCACGGCCTCGGTGGTCCGCACCACCAGGTCCTCCTGTGGCTCGGCGCCGGGGATCACGTCCCAGCGGCCGACCTCGAGCAGTTGGGCGGCGACCGGATCGCCGGCCGCCACCTTCTGGCGGAACAGGCCGCCCTCCCACTCGCCCAGGAACACTTCGCGAAGATCGGACTCCACGAGCGGGGTGAGCCCGGTCAGCCCGGCCAGCGGCGCTGCCGTCTCGACCGTGCGGCGCAACGTGGTCACGTAGATGGCGTCGAGCCCCTCGTCGGCCAACCTCCGGGCCACCAGCTCCGCCTGCTCGCAGCCTTCGGGGGCCAGCGCCGGGTCACCGTGCCCGGCCACCAGCGGAAACGGCCGGCCCGGCGCCAACGGCTCGGACTCGCCGTGGCGCACCAGGAAGATTTCGGTGGCCCCCGGCGGCCGTCGGAAGCGGTGCTGGCGGTACGACGTCTGGGCCACCGGGTGACCGTACCGGGCCACCCGGGTACGGCCGACGACGGCCGCGTGCGGGCCGTCCGATCATCGAACGGGCGACCCCGCACGGGCCGGTACCGTGCCCGCCCATGACGACCACGCGACGACTCGACGGAACCGTGGCCCTGGTGACCGGGGCCAGCAGCGGCATAGGGGCGGCCACCGCGCGCTCGCTGGCTCTGGAGGGGGCCACCGTGGTGGCGGCGGCGCGACGCAGGGATCGCCTCGATGACCTGGTGTCGGCGATCGGGGCGGACGGCGGATCGGCGCACGCCGTCGAGGTCGACCTCACCGATCGCCAGGCGGCCACCGGGCTCGTCGACGTCGCGGTGGCCGAGCACGGTCGGCTCGACATCGTGGTCAACAACGCCGGGGTGATGCTCAACGGCCCGATCGAGGACGCACCGGTCGACGAGTGGGAGCGCATGGTCGACCTCAACGTGAAAGGGCTCCTCTACGTCGCCCACGCGACCCTGCCGCACCTCCTGCGAGCCGCCGCCGACGCCGAGCCACGTGGTGTGGCCGACCTGGTCAACATCAGCTCCGTGGCCGGGCGCGTCGCTCGCGTCGGGTCGGGCGTCTACAACCTGACCAAGCACGGCCTCGGTGCGTTCAGCGAGTCGCTGCGCCAGGAGGTCACCGAGCGCCACGTCCGGGTGGCCCTGGTGGAACCGGGTGCGGTGGCCACCGAGTTGGCCACCCACATGCGCCCGGAGGTGCTGGCCCAGATGGCCAAGCGCTTCGAGGGCAAGGAGATCCTCCAGGCCGACGACATCGCCGACGCCATCACCTACGTCGTAACCCGCCCCCGCCACATGGCCATCAACGAGGTACTCATCCGCCCCACCGAGCAACAGGCCTGAGCAACCTTCGGCGCCAGCAACGGGCCCGACGACCGGCTGCGTTCCTGCCCGTCGATTCCTGTCGATAGTTGGTCGTATGTGATGAACATCGACAGGAATGGCGACGCCCCGTCACCGGTATGGTGACCACCGCCACGCGCGACCCGGCGTCGCGCTCCGCACCGACGAAGGACACGCCATGAGCGATCCCGAGACCACGCCCGGCGCCACCATCGAGGACTACCTGATCGAGGAGCGGTCGTTCCCGCCGTCGGAGGCGTTCAAGGAACAGTCGCTGGCCGCAAGCACCTCCCTCTACGACGAGGCCGACCGCGACTACGAGGGGTTCTGGGCCCGCCAGGCCGCCGAGCTGGTCGACTGGTCGCAGGAGTGGGACACGATCTGCGACTGGCAGTTGCCCGACGCCAAGTGGTTCATGGGCGCGAAGCTCAACGTGTCGCAGAACTGCCTCGACCGCCACGTCGACGCCGGCCACGGCGACCGCGTGGCCTACCACTGGGAGGGCGAACCGGGCGACACCCGCACCATCACCTACGCCGACCTGCTGGCCGAGGTGGAGCGCTTCGCCAACGCCCTCAAAGGGCTCGGCGTCGCCAAGGGCGACCGGGTGGCCATCTACCTGCCGATGATCCCGGAGCTGCCAGTGTCGCTGTTGGCCTGTGCCCGCATCGGCGCCGCCCACTCGGTGGTGTTCGGCGGCTTCTCGGCCGATTCGCTGGCCGACCGCATTAACGACGCCGAGTGCAAGGTGCTCATCACCGCCGACGGCGGCTGGCGACGGGGCAAGCCCGGTCTGCTCAAGCCCACTGCCGACGTGGCCGTGGCCGCGTCGCCCACCATCGAGCACGTGGTGGTGGTGGAACGCATCACGGCGTCGGGCGGCGAGGCCGACGTCGACATGACCGAGGGTCGCGACCACTGGTACCACGACCTCATGGCGGCAGCCGACGAGCACTGCGCGCCCGAGGCGATGGACAGCGAGGACCTGCTCTTCCTGCTCTACACGTCGGGCACCACCGGCAAGCCCAAGGGCATCATGCACACCACCGGCGGCTACCTCACACAGGTGGCCTTCACCCACAAGTACGTGTTCGACCTGCACCCCGAGACCGACGTCTACTGGTGCACCGCCGACATCGGCTGGGTCACCGGCCACAGCTACATCGTCTACGGGCCTCTCGCCAACGGGGCCACGTCGGTGATGTACGAGGGCACGCCCGACACGCCCGGCAGGGACCGGTTCTGGGACCTGGTGGAGACCTACAAGGTGTCGCTGCTCTACACCGCGCCCACCGCCATCCGCACCTTCATGAAGTGGGGGGTGGAGGAGCCGGAGCGCCATGACCTCTCTTCGCTGCGCCTGCTCGGGTCGGTGGGCGAGCCCATCAACCCCGAGGCCTGGATCTGGTACCACACCAACATCGGCGGCGAGCGCTGCCCGATCGTCGACACGTGGTGGCAGACCGAGACCGGCGCCATCATGATCTCGCCGTTGCCGGGCGCCACCACCACCCGGCCCGGTTCGGCCACCTTCCCGCTCCCTGGCATCGGCGCCGAGCTGGTCGACGAGGCCGGTCGGCCCCTCACTAAGGGCGGCGGGTACCTGACCTTGACCCGGCCGTGGCCGGCGATGCTGCGCGGCATCTGGGGCGACCCCGGGCGGTACCGGGACACCTACTGGAGCCAGTACGAGGGACGGTACTTCGCCGGCGACGGGGCCAAGGTCGATGCCGACGGCTACTACTGGGTCCTCGGCCGCGTCGACGACGTGATGAACATCTCGGGCCACCGCATCTCCACCACCGAAGTCGAGAGCGCGCTGGTCGACAACCCCAAGGTGGCCGAGGCGGCGGTGGTCGGCGCCAAAGACGACACGACCGGTCAGGCCATCGTGGCCTTTGTGACGTTGCGGGGGACCGTGGAGGCCAGCGACGAGGTGGGCGAGGAACTGCGCCAGCACGTGGCCACCAAGATCGGCGCCATCAGCCGCCCCAAGCTGATCGTCTTCACCGACGACCTCCCCAAGACCCGCTCCGGCAAGATCATGCGCCGCCTGCTGCGCGACGTGGCCGAGGGACGCGAGCTGGGCGACACCACCACCCTCGCTGACCCCGGCGTGGTCGAGGAGATCCGCACCCGGGCCGCGCAGAACGCCAAGGACGACTGATCTGGGCGGGTCCTGACCGCCCTGGCGAGGTCAGAGGTGGGCGCCGGCCTCCCAGGGTTCGCCTTGGCCTGGAGCAGGTGGACGGCGGTGGCCGTCTCGGGGCCGAGGACGCGGTTCTTGCGGCCGGTGCGGAATCGGGCCTCCTGCAGCTCCGCTCCGTCGAACCGGCAGGCGCCCGTCGCCGGGTCCAGGTCGTGGAGGCGCGCCGCGTTGAGGCCGAAGACCTTGCGCTTGACCTCCGGGGTGAGCGCGGGGTAGCCGTACCGCTCCTGGAGCTCCTCGGAGACGGCAAAGGTCCGGAAGGACTCGATCTGGTCCTGGGGCGAGCCGTACCAGATGGAGTCGGTGCCCCAACAGATGTTGTCCTCACCGACGTGGAGGAGCAGCTTGCCGATGACATGGGCCGCTTCTGTGGGCTTGCTCATCAAGAAGCGCCACGTGGACCCGAGCTCGGCGTACACGTTTTCCCCAGGCTCGATTCCCGCCGAGCGCATGGACCTGATGAGGCGGTCCACGCCGGTGGTGCGGGCCTCGTCGTAGGGCCCTTCGGCAGGGCCGACGTCGAACCCGGAGTGGTAGACGACCAGGTCGACGTTCGGGTGGGCAGCCGCCGCCGGGCCCACGTCCACCGGGTCCGAGAACCGGCCGGGGTCGGCCACGGTGCCGCCGATGGCGGTGAAGCCCTTGTGGACGGCCACGCGCGGTATGCCGAGGGCTTCGGCCTGGGTCAGGAAGGCGTCGCCGCATTGGGGCGCGCCGGATCGTGATCGTCGAGGAACCAGCCCGGCCCGCCGGCGTGGCAGTAGGCCTTCCACGCCGTGATCGGGAAGTCCCGAGCTGTCTGGGCCATGGATTCCCGGAGCTGCTCGACCGGCGCGATCGAGGGGTTGGTCTGGGCCTGCATGAACACCCGGCCGTCGCCGCAGAGCTCCTCGCCGATGCGGATGGTCTCGGCCATGACCGCCGCGCTGAGCAGGTCGCCCGGGAACGGGATGGCCGACAACACGATGGCCGACGTGTCGCTCTCGGTGAACATGAGGCCCAGGAACGCCGGCCGCCGGTAGCAGTCGCCCGGGTCGTCGAGCCAGGCCGCAGTCGCTCTGTGGGAAGCCCGGCAGTTGCTTGGCATCGAAGCCGGGAGGGAAGTCGAGCAGGTGGGTCTGGACGTCGAAGATCAGCTCGTCGCCACCGAGCGCCTCGGCAGCCGCCTCCGGTTCGGTGGTGGCCTCGGGCGGAACGTCGAAGGTGCCGCCGGGCCGCTCCCCCGTCCGCTGGGCCTCCTCCGACGAACAGGCGCCCAGAACACCGAGCATGGTGGCCGACCCGCACGCCGAGAGCAGGAACCGGCGGCGCGACCACCCCACCCGCCGAGCTCCGTCGTCGAGCGCCTCCCGGCTCCGTCGCAGCGCCTCGCGCACCAACGGCGTGGCCGGCGGGGCCACGAACTCCCCGTTCGACACCGGCTACCACTTGATCGGCAGCCCCGGATCGTCGTCGTGCGCCTTGGCCACCTCCCCACCGTAGGCACCGGGTCGTCAGCGCGCCCTGAGCAGGAGAACTGGAGCAGCGTTGCGTGTGTTCGACGCAGAGCCACGGTCTTCCCGCTCGTGCGAGGAGAGGACTGGCCGGTTCTTCCCGACCCCGGGTCGGCCAGACTCTGCCGGCTCCCGGGGGGTGAGCGTCCTGGATGGGCGGGCTCTCCCGCAGAGCGAGTCGGCCGATCAGCCGGGGTCAGCGGGCGAACATGGCCTTGGCGATGACCTTGGAGAACGGGGCCGAGATCTCGCCGAGGCGGGCGATCTCGTCGTCGCTCAACGCCGACCACGGCGCCATCGACGCTGCGTCGGTCTGGTCCTCCACCCGGTCTCGGCTCTGCGTACCCATCTCGGTCAGGGTGAGGGCGCCGTCGGGATCGAGGTGGCCCTTCTGGCGGAGCCGTTCCTGGCCGGCCTCCCACTCGTCGTCGCTCCAGCCCCTGGTGGCCTGCATGAGCGCAGGCGGCAGGGCGCTGCCACCGCTGGCCAGGTGGGCCACCAGGGCTTCCACTGCGTCGTAGCCCTCGAGGGTGAGGGCGGCCACGTGGGCGTCGCCGCGGTGTTCGCGCAACAAGGTGACGGAGTGGAAGAACTCCAAGTGCGGCTCCTCGGGCCAGGCCAGACCGGCGTGGGCGGCGAAGATCGGTCGTCCCGACGGGTCCCCGGCCTCGGCGGCCCGGCGGGCCAGGGCGGCGGCTTCGGCCAGGTCCGGGTGGTCTACGTCGTCGCCGAGCATCCGCCGCAGCGCCTGGTCGGCACCATCCATCCGCGCGGCGAGCACTGCGTCGGGCGTGGTGGTCTCCCATGCCGCCGGCAGAGCGTCGTGGACGAGCTGCGGCTTGAAGTTGAAGAACGTGGCGATCACCACCTCGGCGCCCACCGGCCCCATGGCCGCCGACCGGGAGGCGAAGTAGCCGTCCTGGCCGCTCAGGCCGAGCGCGGCGTAGCCATGCGACGCCTCGGGCGCGAAGTAGATGAACGCGTGGCACGGCTCGAGGCGGCGGTGGAGGGTGCGGATGGTGGCGGTGTCGACCATCCCGGCACCCTAAGGGCGACCGGCCGAGTCCGCCGCCGCCGACCTCCGGCGGACGTGCCAGTTGGCCCGATGCCGGTCTGGCCGCAGTCCGGCGCAGGCTCAGTCGCGGAAGTTGTTGAACTGGAGGGGGACGCCGAAGTCCTCGGCTTTGAGGGCGGCGATCACCCCCTGCAGGTCGTCGCGCTTCTTGCCGTTGACGCGCAGCGATTCGCCCTGGGTCTGCGACTGGATGCCCTTGAGGCCGAGGGCCTTGATGAACTTGTTGAGCTCGCGCGCCTTGTCCGACGAGATGCCGGCCACGATGGCGGCGCTCTGGCGCACGGTCATGCCCGACGCCTCCTCGACCTTGCTGTAGTCGAGGACCTTGAGCGACACCTTGCGCTTGACCAGCTTCTCCTCGAGCAGGGTCCGCAGGGCGATCAGGCGGTCCTCCGACGACGTGGCCAGCTTGATCTCGGTGTCGCCCAGGTCGATCGAGGAGTTTGTGCCCTTGAAGTCGTAGCGGTTGGTGAGCTCCCGCACCGCCTGGTCCACGGCGTTGCGGACCTCCTGTGCATCGACCTCGGACACCACGTCGAAGCTGGCCATGCCGGCGACGTTACCGCCCCGGCGCGACAGGGGTCCCAGACCGAAACGAGCCTTGGCTGCTCCCACTTCGGGGGGACCGGCCAACCGGGTTGGAGATCGGGTTCCCTGACAACCAGAACCCAACCCACTTGGGGGACGCGGCGCCGAGGCCCCGACAGAGAACGAGCCCGCCCGGGGGGGCGGACTCGTTCGCAGCGTGGGCCGAGTTGGATTTGAACCAACGTAGGCAGAAGCCGACGGGTTTACAGCCCGTTCCCTTTGGCCACTCGGGCACCGACCCTCAGGAGCGGCGATGGTAGCAAGCCGGTCGCGCCAGACGGGAACGGGATCGGCGTGCTCCGGGCGACGCTCGCCGATGCCCCGGTACACCCAAGGTCGGACGTCCGGCGGACCTCCAGGCGATCGGCGTCAGCCGACCACGACCAGCTCGTGGGCGGCCCGCGACGCGGCCAGGTAGACCTCCGACGGGCCCATGCCGGCGGTGTCGACCACCACGGCGTCGTACTCCACGCCCTTGTGGCTCCACGGGTCGGAGGCGTCGATGATGGCGACGTTGGGCCAACGCGAACGCAGGTCATCGGCAGTCATCTCGACCACCGCCTTGGCCGGGTCGACCTCGCGCACGGCAACACCGGTCGGTCGGATGCCCACCAGCTCCACGGCGTCGAGGCCGTGGTCCTCGGCGTGCTCGTTGAGCCAGTCGGCGATCTCGGCTGACATCCGGTACGCCGTGGTCATCTCGGCGACCGGTACGCCGAGGATGGCGCCGGCCGCCCGCAGCCCGAGGCCCCGGGGGTTGGAGCGCTGGGCGTCGTCGCCCACCAGGCTCAGGCCAGTGGATCGGCGCTGCACGGCGCGCAGCTGCAACAGGGTCAGGTCCTGGGCCTCGTCGACGATGACGTGGCCGTAGGTGGCCGGCACCCCCTCGATGCGGGCCCTGACCTCGTCGAAGAGCGCCCCGTCGGACCGCTCGGCCAGCCACGCCTCGACCAGGTCGGGCTCGGCACCCAACCCGACGAGTACCGCCCGGTTTCTCAGCTTCTTCATGGCCTGGGCCGCCGTCGTGGCCGGCCACACCTCTGCGGCGGCCTTGGACACGGTGCCGGCGGTGAGCCCGTGGCGGTTGGCCAACATGGCCACGAACGACCTGCGCTGGTCGCGGTAGGGGATGGCCCGGCTGCGGATCCGCGCCACGGCCTCGGTCACCTCGTCGATGCGGATGCGGGTGAGGCCGACCTTGATCTCGGCCGGCTGGCACAGCCCGTCTACGAAGCGGTCGAGCAGGGGGAGCCACCGTTCGTCGCAGCCGGCGGCGTTCGACGGGCCGAGCAGCCGGTCGAAGGTGGTCTGCACGATCCGCCCCTCGCCGAGCGTCGGGAGCACGGCGGACACGAACCGGAGGAACCGGTCGCTGGGCCCGATCACCAGGATGCGGCCGGCGGTCAGGCGGGTGTCGTTGTAGACGAGCCAGGCGGCGCGATGCAGGCCAACGACCGTCTTGCCGGTGCCCGGTCCGCCCCGCAGCACGAGCTGCGCAGTGGGGTCGAGGCGGACCAGCTCGTCCTGCTCGGACTGTAACGTGGCGACCGCGGCGCGCATCTCGGTGCCGCGGTTGCGGGCCAGCTCGCCCAGCAGGGGGGAGGAGCCGGCCACCTCGCCGGTGGCGAAGTCCTCCACGAACAAGTCGGTGATCGAGCCGACGTAGGTCACCCGGCGGTCGAGGCCAAGGGTTTCGTCGAAGCGAGCCCGGTAGAAGGCCCCGGCGAAGGGCGCCCGCCAGTCGATCACCAGCTGGTCGCCGTCGAGGTCGATCCCGTAGAGGCCCACCCGCCACGGCTGGTCGTCGTCGATCCGGCCGAACACCACCAGCTCCTGTTGGAACTTGGCGATCGTGCCCCGCACCACGGCGTCGATGTACTCGTCGGCGAGGGCATCGGCACCGCCGCCCGAGATGGTGGCGAGCGTCCCCAGCTTGCGCCTCACCGCGGAGCGAGCGCGAGTCAGCGCCTGGCGTTCGGTGGCCAGGTCGACCGGCGTGGCGGGGCGCGACGAAGTCACGGGAGGGAACACCAGGCCTCCGTGGGCGACAGGTGAGGGGCGGAGAAGGCTAGCGGTCCGTCCACGAACGTGTGCGCTTGTTGCCAGCTTGCGAGCTACTGCGGCACGCGCGCGCGAACCGCCGCAGCGAAGAGACCTGATTCGGCGGAACCAGCAGTCGGCCGCCGAAGGCGGGTCACGAACAGCGACCCGGTCGAGGCTCGTGGCTCGACGCGGACCGTGAGAACGGGCCGGACCGGTTGGCTACCGTGAGTCGCGGGTGGAGACCAAGCGAGACGGTGTTCTGGTCAGCTTCGACCACGAGACGCATGAACCGCACAGGGTGCTGATCGGCCGATTCCCACGGTACTTGAGCGCCGCGATGGGTCGTTCGGCCCACGTCTCGGGGCCGAAGCGAGCCTCGACGGCGGGGGTCTGCGCCGTCCCACCGGCTGTCAACGCTTTCGTGGTGCCCGGGGCCGTCGCTATGCTGGCGAACCGGCTCCCGCCGGCCTTGCCCGGGTCGACAGGTCCCGGCCTCCTTAGCTCAGTCGGCAGAGCGCTTCCATGGTAAGGAAGAGGTCGTGGGTTCGATTCCCACAGGAGGCTCGCACAGCCAGATCCTGGCGGCGTAGCTCAGTTGGTCAGAGCACTCGGCTCATAATCGAGTTGTCACCGGTTCGAACCCGGTCGCCGCTACCGATACGACCGACGTCCATTGCGGCGTCCCACGTCCTCGTCCCAAACCGCACATACTCATATCCTGCAAGGAGCTTGCCATGGGCAAGGAGAAGTTCGAGCGTAACAAGCCGCATCTGAACATTGGGACGATGGGCCACATCGATCATGGGAAGACGACGTTGACGGCGGCGATCACCAAGTCGCTCCATGATGCGGATCCGACGACGGCGTTTACGCCGTTTGATCAGATCGATAAGGCGCCGGAGGAGCGGCAGCGGGGGATCACGATCAACATCTCTCATGTGGAGTATGAGACCCCGAACCGGCATTATGCGCATGTGGACATGCCTGGTCACGCGGATTACATCAAGAACATGATCACGGGTGCGGCGCAGGTGGATGGGGCGATTTTGGTGGTGGCGGCTACTGATGGGCCGATGCCGCAGACCCGTGAGCACGTGTTGTTGGCTCGTCAGGTGGGGGTGCCGTCGATCGTGGTGGCGTTGAACAAGGTGGACATGGTCGACGATGAGGAGTTGTTGGAGTTGGTGGAGATGGAGGTGCGGGAGCTCTTGACCGAGTACGAGTTCCCTGGTGATGACACCCCGGTGGTGCGGGTGTCGGCGTTGAAGGCGCTCGATGGTGACGCGGATGCGGCGGCGCAGGTGTTGGATCTGATGAGCCAGGTCGATGCGTTCGTGCCGGAGCCGGTGCGTGAGGTGGACAAGCCTTTTCTGATGCCGATCGAGGATGTGTTCTCGATCACGGGTCGGGGGACGGTGGTGACCGGCAAGGTCGAACAGGGTGCGGTGCACACTGGTGATGAGGTGGAGATCGTGGGGATCAAGGCCACTCAGAAGACGACGTGTACCGGCGTGGAGATGTTCCGCAAGCTGCTCGATGAGGGCCAGGCCGGTGACAACATCGGTGCGTTGTTGCGGGGCACGAAGAAGGAGGAGGTGGAGCGGGGGCAGGTGTTGGCCAAGCCGGGGTCGATCACGCCGCACGCCACCTTTGAGGGTGAGGTGTACGTGTTGACCAAGGAAGAGGGGGGCCGTCACAAGCCGTTCTTCGGGAACTATCGGCCGCAGTTCTTCTTCCGGACCACCGATGTGACCGGGACCGTGAGACTGCCTGAGGGCACCGAGATGTGCATGCCCGGTGACAACACGGCCATGACCGTGGAGCTCATCAACCCGATCGCCATGGACGAAGGCCTCCGCTTCGCCATCCGCGAAGGCGGCCGCACCGTCGGCGCCGGCCGCGTCACCAAGATCATCGCCTGATGGCCGCCAGCTCGAAGATCCGCATCCGCTTGAAGGCCTATGACCACGAGGTGATCGACGCCTCGACGAAGAAGATCGTCGAGACGGTGGTGCGCACCCAGGCCACGGTGCGGGGCCCGATCCCGTTGCCCACCGAGAAGCACCGCTACACGGTGATCCGGTCCCCGCACAAGTACAAGGACTCACGGGAGCACTTCGAGATGCGGGTCCACAAGCGCCTGCTCGACATCATGGACCCCACCGCCAAGACCGTCGACTCGCTCCAGCGCCTCGACCTCCCCGCCGGCGTCGACATCGAGATCAAGATCCAACAGATCTGAGCCACCCTGGCCACCTCGCCGGCGAGGCGGCCAGAGCGACCGCCGAGTTGGTGTCCCGCCCACTGAACCCGTAAGGTCAACAACTCGTTGCCCGCTGGTCTGCGGACCGGGTGGGCGAACGTCTGGAAGCTCAGAGAAACCGACGTCTGCGACGGCCTGTCCCAGGTACCCCGCAGCACAACCGAAAAGGCGCTCCGCCGGGGACTTCCCGAGCGGAGCGTCCGCGTGAACGGGCCCCGTTCCTCCGCGACAGGAAGACGTAGCAGATGGCAACCAAAGCAATCGTCGGCCAGAAG